>Ga0172368_10006129_pt1 | contig 13104 bp, 11 predicted proteins | sample Lak11m_FD_114540 | JGI IMG/M metagenome (GOLD analysis project Ga0172368, IMG submission 114540) | Freshwater microbial communities from Kabuno Bay, South-Kivu, Congo - kab_022012_11m | ecosystem: Environmental > Aquatic > Freshwater > Lake | place: Democratic Republic of the Congo: South-Kivu...
TCATTTCATATAATACGATCTTGTTCATTAAATCATCTTCTACAATAAATATTTCAAGATTCTGAAGGGTTTTAAATTTTGCTTTTTTTGTCAGATACTTAGGAACCAAAGAAATTTTTTCTCTAGTGTTTGTTTGCAGGAAAAGTGTGACGATAGTACCTGCTCCCTTTGTTGACTCTATTTCTATTCGTCCCTGCATTAACTCGATAAGACTTTTCGCGAGGGGTAATCCAAGTCCTGCACCCTGCGCATCTTTTGAATACCCTGCACTTTCATTTCGAAATGGATCGAAAATTTCTGAAAGGTAAGTCGCATCGATTCCAACTCCGGAATCTTTTATTCTGATTGATATTTCATTGGTTTGTGGAATAAATTCACTGGAGATATTAACAAATCCGTTTTCTGTATATTTTATTGCATTCTCAAGGATAGCAGATAAAACCTTAGTAAGTCCAACGTCATCAGCCAGTGCTTCCGGGACATCACCAGCAATAAAATTCAATTTAAGTTTTTGCTCATTTGCTTTAAAAAGAAATAATTGTGCGGCATTTCCAATAACAGAATTCACATTACATGGTGTTAAGGAAAACCGCATATCATTCGACTCAATACGGCTAATATCAATGATGTTATTGAGAAGATGGAGTAAGCGGTCACCGCTCTCCGAAATTGCCCGGGCGTAATCGAATAACTCTTTATTTTCAAGTATCGATATCTCTGCCTCCAAAAGGCTGGAAAAGCCGATTATATTATTTAAAGGTGTCCGGATTTCGTGACTGATATTGGATAAAAATGAATTCTTAAGAAAGTTGGCTTCTTCGGCCCGTTTTAATGCTTTTTTTAGGACTATATCTCTTGTATTCATCTCTAAAGTTTCATTCCCCACTGTAACCTTGTCATCCATGCGAAATTCATTAGCTTTCTCTCTCAAAGCTAATAAGTCCTTACTGAGCATTTCCAACTCGGTTTTTTTTTCAGTTAGATCGAACATTACTTTGCTCAACAGACGTCTGGTTCGAAAATAGATTAATGCTCCAATAATGAGTAGACAAATAAGTATTATTGAAAAGAAAATAAAGATATCTGACACTTTAAAAGAAATTATTACTTGCTGAGATTAATTCATTTATAACCAACAAAAAGGTCCTCCTCGGGATTGAGAGCATATTTTTCAATGTCATCATACCACTTTTCTTTGTAAGGATTGAAGAGTCTCATAGTGAATCCAGCCCTTTCTATACGGGTTTTGTAATCCTGCCCATAAATTCTGACATGATCAAACTGTCCAAATACCTTTTCTCTTTCTTCAGGAGAAGAAATTGACGGATCCTCAAAAGTTACCTGAAGAATTTTGGAAACAGGAAACTGGAGAATAGCAAACCCACCAGGCTTGAGAACCCTGAAAAGTTCGTTAATGGCTTTCTTGTCATCTGGGATATGTTCAAGGACATGACTGCATATAACAGCATCAAAAGAATTGTCATCATAAGGGAGGTCAGTAATGTCGACAAGGTTAGTCATTCTGTCGTAGTAATATCCTTCGAGATATTTAACTCCTGCCACATATTCAATATTTGGTAATGAGGTTAGTAGATTTCTAAGACAACCCTCAGGTGCAACATGAAAAATTTTTTGCTTCTCTCTAAAAACCGTTGTTTTTTCCTTTAAAAATATATAAAACAGGCTATCCCTATCCTTAGAATAACAACGCGGACAAATTAAGTTTTCACGAAATCCGCCACCAATTATTTTCTGCTCAAATAGAACCGGAATATTAAATCCACCATGAAGAAATTTTCTAAAGGAATTTTTACAATAAGGGCAATAATACATGTTACCTTTAAAATAAAATCCCAAAAATTTCTGCATACCTCCTCTCAGCTTTTTTCCAAGCCAGAAAGGAATGTAATTTTTAAATGGAATTTTCATTGAGAGATTAGATTATTTAGATGTAACTAATATTTTTCTGCTGATGATAGTTTGATCGGTTTGAAGCATAAGCATATAAAATCCCGGTTGAAGTTGAGTGATGGAAATTTTTGTTTCATAGTTTCCGGGCATTTGAATTGTATTTACCGGCTCCATAACCTTGGCCCCCCAGATCGTATAAATGCCGATCCTTACTTTTGTTTTAGTTATTGTTGTGTAACAAATGGTAAAGTAATCGGATACCGGATTAGGAAAAATTTCTTCAAGGTGAATTTCTTTATTAAGATTTTCGGGTATATTAAGTAATGAAGAATCCTGACATTCAAAAGCGCCGATATCGTTTTGCCAGGAAAATGGACGACTTCTGTTTAAAATATCAAAAGATAAAGAAAATCCGTCAATACTGGTTGCCTTATTTACAGCAGGGGAGAATGCTGTCAGATCAAAATCATAAGAGTACGGATCAACGAACTTAACAGGAGGAAAATCTGTATTGAGGTAATTATTATAAACAGTTACATCGATGGAATTGTCTGTTATATCGATAAACGCATTATTTCCAATTGATGTATACAGCCCCGGATTGATTATCAGATTATTTTCAATGATATTTTTCTTACTTGACAGGTTTGTAAATTTTATGCCTGTACTTTTGGGTGAGATAATGGTATTATAATAAATCATGTAACCTGCAAGGGGCGAAGTAATATTATTTCCAACATAGATTCCATGTTTGTAATAGGGATAATAATTTTCATCAGGGTGATACGTTTTTCCCGGATTGATTATAAGATTATTGTAAATTTTCTGTCCACCCAAACTAAACAGATCGATACCATCACCTTTTCCGTTTTGAATGATATTATTATAACAATCACAAACGGAGCCCCCTCCAACCATTATACCATTCATCTGGTTCTGAACAGTTGAATCGCTATCATATTCTATGGAGTTGTCATGTATCTCAGAACTGGAATCTGAGCAGGAAACCTGGATCGCATCCCATCCCGTATGTTTAACGATATTATTATATACTTTGACCCCTTTTAAAAGATGGGGTAAGAGAATAGTATCTACCCCATTACAATTAAATGGTTTACCATCGTAAAATGAACTCCCGATGTACATGCCTTCCATACCTGTGTGATGAAAATAGTTATCATGAATTATCAAATTTCTTAGGGTGTATCTGCCCCTGACGGATTTCAAGCTGCAATCAGGATCCGTTTTTGCGAAAAGTCCGACAATTTGTGTCTGTCCTACTTCAATACTTTCAATTTCAACATCTGTGCTTAAATCTCCAACAGAAATTCCGGCACCTGCCACACTGATTATCTGAATCCCATATTTCAAACCGTTTTGGCCCGATCCTGTCAGCTTAATATTAGAGCATGAATCAATGCTTATCCCAACATTATATCCTCCAATTGATACCAATCCGTCAAGATTACATATGACAACCGGAGCCTCCTTTGTACCATGGATATATGATAATGCTAAATGAGATCTCTGACCTGGAAGTAAACATATGGTATCACCTGGATGGATTGTCGAGGCATTTGTTCTGCCATTTATTTCAGTTACCGCAGGATCAATAAGTAATTTACAGTTTGTATGCTGGGCATAGGTTTGTGAAATTACCAATACCATTTGGAGAATTACAAGTATTATTTGAAGTTTTGATAGCGGTCTCTGCATAGATTATAAATTTATTTCAGCCCCGTTTGGCACGTTCCCAATTAACTGATTGCTGTTTTTTTATATATCTGAAAAACCCGAGATAAACTGCAAAATTCATAATAAAAAAATAAAAGGGAATATATAGCAATTTTACCTTTGGTTTCTTGTCTTCCAGATACCATCCCGATAATGCAAGTAGATAAAATACTATCTGAATCCAAAAAGCCCAGGTATAAAATTTCGAAAAATTTATAACTCCTTGTTGTAAAGTGATAATAAAGTTACTTAATAAAAGAAAGAGGAGTCCTAATGGTGTAAGTGTCCATCGGAGCACACGGTGAGAAATATATTGAAACGAGAGCCAGCCATATTTAAAAGGATTCAAAAGTGGTTTTAACCTGAGAATAGATTGAATTCCACCCGCAGAAATCCGTATTTTTCGTTTTAGCTCCTCCCTTACATTGGCAGAAGGATTTTCGATTGCATAGGCCTCCTTATCATATTGAATTGTATAACCTTGCTGGGCAATTCTAAGAGAAATAATGAAATCATCAAGCAAAGTATCCTGTTCAACTTGTTGAAACAGCTGTGTTCTGATGGCAAACAGTTCGCCCGCAGCTCCAACAACGGAATACAGCTGTGCGTCTAAACTTTTAAGTAAAGATTCATATTTCCAGTAAATACCTTCTGTAGCTGCGGCTGTACCTTTTGAGAAAATCCTTTTTTCTCCTGAAACGCATCCAACTTTCGGATCAGAAAATAATTTTATGATACGCCGGATGGATTCCTTACCTAAAAGTGTGTTACCATCAGAAAAAATTATGATAGGTGTTTTAATAAATTGAATACCCCGGTTCATTGCTGCAATTTTGCCGGCACGTTGCGGTAAATGGTAAACTTCAACCTCAGGATACTGACGGAGAAGATCGGGAGTCCCATCATCAGATCCATCTGTTACCCAAACATTTTTAATTTTCTCCTTAGGATAATCGAGGGAGAATATGTTTTGCATTTAGATTCAATAAAATCTTTTTCGTTGTATGCCGCCACGAACAAAGTTACCGGAGGTTCAAAATCAGTGTTTGATAAAATGTGAACCGGGGCAAGTAGTTTGTTGATTTTGACCAGACAAAATAAAAGTAGTCCATATCCAATATAGGTATAGAAAACGATAAATAAACAAAACCAGAAAACAATAACTAAACCCATCATAAGGTTTTCGCAACTTTTGAAAGTTTAATCAACACCAATATTATGAAATTTTTTCCCATTTGTTACTCAATTTATTAAATTGCTTTATGATTCTCGCAGGATTTCCCGCTACAACTGAATAGTCAGGTACTGCTTTTGTAACAATACTGCCGGCTGCAACTATACAATGTTTCCCAATATTGACACCAGGAAGAACGACACTATTAGCACCTATCCAGCTTTCATCATCGATTACAATAGGGGAGGTGGAAACACCTTGACTCGAGATTGACATTGAAATATCTTCATAATTATGGTTCAATCCCGACATCACAATATTTTGGGCTAACCGGATATCATTACCAATTTTAACCGGGCCGATAAGGGTACAACCTAAACCAATTCTTGTCCGATCTCCAATATAAATATCGCCGACACCATTGTTAATCGTTGCAAAATCCTCAACGGTTGAATCCTCCCCAAGAAAAAACTTATTAAAGGGCATGACATCCATCCTGGTTCGCCGGCAAATCTTCGATCTCTTCCCTTTATGATGCACAAAAGGATTAATAAACCATTTAACCCACAACCTTGGTCGTGCCTGATTTTGTGGCATAAGCAAATAACCAGCAAACCTTTTTACCTGCGGCTTTGATTTTATTGTTTCAAGGATTCCCATTGTCGTCTGTCTGATGAATATTTAATAACCTGTTAATCTGTTGTTCAATTTGTAAAATATTGTTCTCCCAAGAATGCTGGCTCGCATATTCAATTCGTGAAGCAGATATTTCCGGACCATCTTCGATAATTGCTTTTTCAATTCCGCTTAAAAATTCCTGATAATCTTTTGCTAAATATACATATCCTTCAAAGAATTCCATTGCTTCTGTACGTGTAGCAACCACCGGCTTCCCCATTGCCAGGTATTCATCAATTTTTCGTGGGTAATTCCCTTTTGTTATATCGTTAACCTTTTGTGGATTTATGGCAACATCAAGGAAATCGATGTAGGATGGCAATTCACTCTCCTTTTTCGCACCGACAAAAATTATATTCTTTATTGAATGAAGAGGGCTGGATTTAAATATTTCATCCTCAGGACCAACAAGGAGAAATGCCCAGTCTGGTCTGGAAGAAGCAAGATAAGATACTAATTCGAGATCAATCCGGATACTTTTCAACGCCCCGATGTATCCCACAACCCTTTTATAGATAGTTTTAAGGTTACTGACCTCTAATGGTAAAGGCATCACATTGTTATGATTGTATAGTCTCAAATCACAGCCTTGACCGACAAAGGCAGCATGCGGATTAACAGAGGATGCATAATTTGCAAGAAAATGAGAATTTGTAATTACCAAATCAGCTTTTCTCATGATCTTTTCTTCAATTCGTTTACCATGTATACGATAATAATCCGTTGCGATCAGATTATCCCTGATATAATAAATAAAAAGTTGTGGCCTGAGGATTTCCTTTAAATATAGACAACGATAAAAATCACTGTCAGTAAAAAGATAAAAATCATTGAAATGTAATTGATCAATGGCTTTTTTTATTTCTTTTCCCAATCGATTACCATTTACCCTGTTAAAAAAATCAAAAAGAACGCGGGACTTGATTTTATTAATAGATTCAAGCAGGATTCCAGGGGTCAGTATCCAGAGGTTCGGATTTACAAGTTCAAGTTGAAGTTGGATGGTTTTTCGTTTGTTTATAAAGGTTTGAACCCTGGGTTCTTTTCTTTGTCGCAATAACGTTAACCGGTCGAATGCATAATTAACAAACAATACTCTATTGAACATCGACAGAGTTCGTGCGATATTAGCAACATTGCTGCCAAGTGAGAAATTCCAAGGCTGTAATCCTGTGATAACGATATCTTTGTTTTTTATCATTGAATCTTAAACTTAATTTGCTTTTTCCTCAGCTCTGTTTCTTTTGCATAATGGTAAATTTTTTCGACAAAATTTTCCCAACTGTGGTCCATGGCAACTGCTTTCCTACGTTGTTCCTCTTCATGTGAATTTTCCTTTATCGCCTTCTCAATACAAGCAGGGTATTCTTCCTTGGTCAGGGCAAGATAAGTGATATCATTAAAGTATTCCATAAAAGTGGTTTTTGTTGCTACCACCGGTTTTCCCATGGCAAGGTATTCATCGATTTTGAGCGGATAATTTACATCCGTTATTGGGCTTATTATTTGAGGATTGATGGCTATATCAAAGGCTTTTATATACCCCGACAATTCTTCCGGATTTTTATGTCCTAGAAAAAATACATTTTTCAGCTTGTGCAATTCGCTGTGTTTGAATTTTTCATCTTCCGGTCCGACAAGGACAATATTATAATCAGGCATCGATTTTGCTATGTGTAAAAGAATCTCAATATCTAACCTTATTGAAGTCAATGCACCGGTATACCCGATAATCGGATGCGGGATTACTTTAATATCTTCAGGAATTGCAACTTTACCCAGGGGATCTTGATACAAAGTAATATCACATCCCTGACCAATCATATATGAATTTGAATTGTATTTCTTTGCATAGTTGCAGAAATAGCTGGAATTTGTGACTACCAGATCAGATTTTTCTATAATCTTTGGTTCAAGTCTTGCACCATGTTTTGCGTGATAGGAGACCAGAGTCACTGCATCACGCAATAAATAAATAAAAAGGGAAGGTTCGAGCAACTCTTTAAGATAGAACCCAATATTCATGCTATTATCATCGAGAACAATGAAATCTTTGAAATTTAATGAATTAACTGCAGATTTTATCTTTGAAGCAAACCTTCTTTCATTCATCCGGTTAAATATTTTAAAAATGGAATGTAAGGGAATCCAGTTGATCGATTCAATGTTCGTTCTTGGATAAAGAACCCACAGGGACGGTGAAATCTGGATAATGTCCGGTTCTTTACCTTTAAGAATGTTGATACGCTTTTCAACCAGGGGGGAGTTTTTATTTTGAAGCTGTGTACTTCTATTCAGAGGTGGGTTGACGAAGAGTACCCGGTTTTTTAGAGATATTTCGATGGCGGTATATTTACACGTACTACCAATATTTATATCCCAAGGTTGTAAGCCAAAAACAATAAAATCCCTGTTTTCCATATCCATAAGAGTAGGAATAAAACTTTTCATTTGAAGGAATGGATGACCTCATTATATATTTTGAGATAATCCTGTGCCATTTTTTTCCATGTAAATCTGGCTGATTGATTTTTTCCTTTTTCTGCCATTTGTTTAGCAAGCTCAGGATCATTGGCAATCCTGCACATGGCATCCGCCATTTCATCAGGATTGTTAGGATCTATAAGTAAAGCCGCATCACCAGCTGTTTCAGGCATGGCAAAAACGTTGGAAGTAATCACCGGGGTTCCACACGACATGGCTTCAAGAATTGGTATACCAAAGCTTTCCCAAAAAGAAGGATAGAGGAATTGAGAACTTAACGATAGAATTGCAGGTAGGTCAGGATTTCGAATGTAATCCAGGCAAATTATCTTTGACCGTATATGAGATAAACCCTGTTTTATAAGAATCTCGTTTAAACTGGCCTCGGGAAAATCAGCAATAACAAGTGAAAGTGGTATCCCACAATTTTGTAAAAATTTAGCATAAGCAATCAATACTCCTTTGGTGTTTTTTTTCGGATCAGTGTTCCCAAGAAGAAAAATGAATTTTTCAGGAAGATGATAAGTCTCTTTTATTTTATTTAGGATTTCGGTATCAGTTATTGGAGCAAAACATGTCCCAACACCATTGTAAATAACCGTGAGCCGATCATCATTGATCGTGAAAAATTTTGCAATACGTTCTTTTTCTGAATAGGAAACCGTAATAATTTTTCTACTTTTTTTGACAACGGATGGCACAACAAAACGACGGTACATGTTCCCAAACTTCTGATAATTGGTGAACCCACTTTTAAATAGGCTAAAGTACTCAAGATAAAAAATATCGTGAAGGGTTATTATTATTGGGACCGTTCCTGTAAGAGGACCTGTATTGCTGGTACAATGAAGAAGCTCACATCCGAATTTTGATGCTGCATGAGGTAATATAAATTGCTCCCATAGAGGATAACTTCTTACTTCCATTTCAACAATGTGTATATTGTCAGAAGATTGGAGACATTTATCAGTCCCTGATTGTACAAAAACGAAGTACTCGTTTATGTTATCAATGAGTTGAAGGTTTTTAACAAGTTCAATTGCAACGAAATCCATCCCGTGTTTTTTCATTCTAAATAATCGTTGTCCTTCAATTCCAATTTTCATCTGCTTTTCTTTCCTTGATGAATAAAGATTTTATTTATTAGAGTGCTGCGTATGGATGAATCGTTTATTTGCCCCTTTAGAACTTAGTAATGAAAAGGACATTAATAAAAAGCCTTTGGGAAGATCAATTATTGCAGATAATGTTATAAGGTTATACATTTTTCGTGGAACTGCAAGAAGTAATGCGACGATGCAAAGAAGAAGAAGTCCTGCCCAGGCAAGTGTATAAACCACCGGATTGAACAACAGAGAAAAAAAAGTAATGATCGGTAATAAACCCAGTATTAAGATCCTGGGAAGAAGAACCATTTGCAAAGCTTTATCAAAAAAATCTATATTGCCTTTCAGGATAAGATACCTGAGAGATTCCCAAAAATATATTGAATAATGGAGTTGGGCAGATAACCATCGCCTGCGTTGTTTCACAAATACTTCTGGAACCTGAACTTTTTCGTCAAAGATCAATGGATTTTCAAGGTACTGTATCTTTTTACCTTCCCGGAGCATCTTAAGCTCAATTTCTTTGTCAAAACCTCCCACAGCCTTAACATTTTTCATTAAATCTTTGAAGTAGGAATAATAGAACGCCATTCCCGAACCGATTAATCCCGATGATAATCCAAGAATCCGGTGACCTTTCCGGAAGATATGATTATTTATTTCTTCACTGATAGCGTCAAGAACAGCGAATGAAGTATTTGTATTTTTTGCTGCCCTGTGGCCCTGTACGGCAAAAAAACCAGCATTAAAAGTATCGTTTATTTTACTAAGAAAACCTTGTTCGAGAATATTGTCAGCATCCAAGATCAAAGCAATATCGTAATAATTATCAGGAAGATACGACATCGCCGTGTTCAACGCTTTGGATTTAGTACTCACATCAAACGAAACTTCAATTACCTGAACCGGTAAACCTTTCAATAAGTCAAGCGTTACTTTTTTAAAAGAATCTGCAATCACAATTATGTCGAAAGCTTCTTTAAGATAGTCTTGCTTAAGGGCGTTTTCTACAGTATCGATAATTACGGCATCTTCCTTATAACCAGGAATAAATAAGGCTATCTTATTTAATTTATAATTTTTGGGATTATGATTGGTCAATCTGAAAAGACCGGCAATTGAAAAAATAAAAATATACAAAGTATTAGCAGCCAAAATACAAAACAGGGCAAATTGTATAATATTTAAAATAAGGAATATAAATGTAAAGATCACAATAGTTAGCTTAATAACACATTTTATAATAAGGTAATGCGACCAAAGATAGTTAGTTTAAGGCTAATAATCCAGCATTCAATTCCAGCATCCTCATTTATAATTGTGGATTATTATGGATTTCTTTGTTAAATATATTTTTAAAATGCCAACCAATTGCTTTGCAGTATGCATAAAAAATTGTTAAATTTCCTTTTAAAAGAAATTTCAATGCATTTTTGGGAATTGCCACAAATAGTTGGTATAGGATGCCAATAAAAAAATCTTTGCCAAAGATATTCCGGCGCATAAATACAAGTCTATTCCTTGTCAGATAATAGATTTTAAGGGCGCTAAGTTTCCCGGTTGAGACCGATTCTTTATGATAAACGATAGAATTATGAACATACAATATCTTATAACCAGCTCTTTTTATACGATAGCTCCAATCTGCTTCTTCATAATAAAGAAAGAAGATATATGACATTAATCCGATCTTTTTGATCACTTCCATGGGCACCATCATTGCAGCACCATGTGCATATGCTGTTTCCCGGTCACAATCATATTGCCCTTTATCTTTTTCCCGATATCCAATAGCAGCATTCCGAATGGTATATTTATTCATCGGTAAAAAGCCAGCATACTGAATGATATCGGGATCATAAAAGAACCGGATTTTGGGACTGATAGCTCCAATTGATGGATCGGATTGCATTTTCTCGACGAGCGGTTCTAAGAAACCTTTATCGACAATCGTATCGTTATTTAATAACAAAACATACTCACCTCGTGAACGCATAATCCCCTGGTTATTCCCACCAGCAAATCCCCAGTTAACTTGACTTAAATAGAAAATAACGTTGGGAAAGAGTTGCTTGATAATGAAAGGATTATCATTGGGGGATTTATTATCAACGATAATAACCTCAAAATTAGGATATGTGATTTTGTTCAGGGATTCTATAAAGTCACATGTAACTTCAGGGTGATCAAAATTCACAGCAACAATGGAAACCAATGGATATTTTTTAGTTATATTCAAAGAGCTTTTTCCTTGATATATTTTAAAGGTTTCCTGCATGTTTTGTCCTAGTGTAATTTCAATTACAAAAAAGGTTGTCCGTAAATGCTTTTATTAAACATGTTTTTCAGATGCCAAAGAACAGCACGAATATATGCCCTGAGTAGACCGACCTTGCCCTGAAACAGAAAGGAAACAATATTTTTTGGTACAGCAATAAAAATCTGAAACAGGATGGTAATAATGTATCTGTAACCATGTACATTCCGTCTCATATATAGCAGGCGGCTCCGATTAATGTAATATGTTTTAAAAGGACTCTGTTTCCCCGTTGAAACTGACTCCTTATGATAGACCAGTGAATTATGAACATAATAGATTTTGTAACCTGCCTGGCGGGCCCGGAAGCCCCAGTCCAGTTCTTCATAATAAAGAAAAAAAGCAGTCGACATCAGTCCAATGTTCTGGACTGCTGACCTGGAGATCATCATTGCAGCTCCATGAGCATATGCAGTGATAGTATCAGTTTCAAACTGTCCGGTATCTTTTTCTGTTCCTCCTATGGATCTGCTTCTAATAGTGTATGGATTGATAGGAGTGAGCCCAGCATACTGAATGGTATCAGGTTTATAATAATAGCGAATTTTTGGGCTTACTGCTCCTATCGTTGGATCCGATTCCATTTTAGAGACAAGAGGTTCAAGAAATCCTGGTGTAACAATTGTATCATTATTGATCAATAATACGTATTTCCCCTTCGACTTAATGATTCCCATGTTGTTGGCTCCTGCAAATCCAAGATTTTCTCCGGTTTCTATAAAAGTGATTTGGGGAAATGAGTCTTTGATTATGGTTGGATTGTCAGTTGGCGAGCCATTATCAATCACAATAACCTCCAAGTTAGGATAGGTGACGGAGAAAAGGGATTCCAGCATACTACAAGTGACATCGGAGTGATTATAGTTTACGGTGATTACCGAAACTAGAGGAGTTGTAGGTGAGTCTTTAAATGAGTCCATAAAAGACGACTGCAAATTACTTGATCAGATTTTCATCCCGATCGGCATATCCTTTTTTCTCAGGTTTAAAATATTCAGTAATCCGGGAAGATTCTTTCTTAATTCGCTGAAAGATTATGATAAACAGATTTCCTTTGTCTCTTAATGACCGGGTTGTAGTCCAAACCCTTGCACGGCGTGTATTTATAAACTTTAGTTTTCCGATTTTTTTAAGTGCAAACGCCATGGCGCCATCTTCGCCTCGTTTAATGTTTGTATTCCAGCCGATCTTACTACCGTCTTCCAGATAAAACCCGAAACTACTTCCTCCAACACTCAATTCGGGGCGGTTAATACCTTTTAGAATTTGAGAAATGTCACGAAAAACTTCGAAGATTGATAATCCTAAACGGTTCCTATTTCCATCAGGCATATAGGAATCCATGCTGTAAACGCCTGAAATACCTTTTTTTTCAAGGTATTTAACCATCTCATCTGCCCAGGTCGGGGGATATAATGAGTCGGAATCGCCGTTCAATAAAAACCTCCCCTTAGCAACATCCATGATGGCCTTTCGTGCATAACCGGCTCCCTGTTTGGGTTGAAAAACAGATCGAACGCCAACCCTGTCCAACAATTCCTGTGTATGGTCGGTTGAATTATTATTTGAAATTATTATCTCTATTGGATACCTGGATTTTTGAGTCGCAAGTGAAGAAACACAACTGAGGATATTTTGTTCTTCGTTATAAGCTATTATACCGATAGAAATAACCGGATGATCAGAGCTCTTGTCAGCCA
>Ga0172368_10006131_pt1 | contig 13101 bp, 15 predicted proteins | sample Lak11m_FD_114540 | JGI IMG/M metagenome (GOLD analysis project Ga0172368, IMG submission 114540) | Freshwater microbial communities from Kabuno Bay, South-Kivu, Congo - kab_022012_11m | ecosystem: Environmental > Aquatic > Freshwater > Lake | place: Democratic Republic of the Congo: South-Kivu...
AAGGTACTGGTACCATGATCACAAGAGCGGGAAACGCAAAGAGGAAGAAGTGGATGTGTATAGTTTTATCGGACGTATGGTGCAGCACATATTGCCCAAAGGGATGCAGCGGATACGGTATTATGGGCTGCATGCAACAGCGGCCTATGAGAAGGTTCGCAAAAAGATAGAGGCGATAGTGCCAGTGGATGCAGCCCAATGCAGGGAGACCTTTACCATTGGGCGGAAGAGATACCGGCAAATGGTGTTAGAGACAAGCGGGAAGGACCCTTTTATATGCGCACATTGTGGCGGGGAGATGATGCTGTGGAAGATATGGCATCCCCGCTATGGAGTAATATATGACGAAGCAGAAAGACTCAAGTCGGGATATTATGATCCCGTTGAGCGAGGAAGAGATCAGGATGTCAGGGATACGGGACACCCACTATTACAGTTATCGTTGCCGGGAGTGTGGGCATGAGGCCGAGGTGGAGGATATCATTGTAGATTCGTTTCCACCCTCGCCAAGATCAAGACACCGCATGCCTGAATTGGAATGCTGCTGCGGTGGGAACCTTTGTTATATTGAAGATTTTTAAAGTCCGCCCGAAGGGCGTTAAGTTCATTATAGTACATTTTTCTGATGATTTATAGTACATTTTAGGGATGCCTTTTAATTATATAGTAATGAAAGTTACCAGCTATGGATCCTTTAGTCAGCGTTATAATCCCGACATACAATCGAGCAGCATATCTTAAGAAGGCTTTGCAGTCGGTTAAAGAGCAAACATACCAGTCCCTGGAAATAATTGTTATTGATGACGGGTCAACTGATGATACGGGTAAAATGCTTGGAAATTATGGGGGGCAGCTGCGCTACTTTTATCAGGAAAACAGAGGAATTTCAGGGGCGCGAAATGCCGGCATTAAAAAGGCTCGCGGAGAGTTTATTGCATTCCTTGATTCTGATGACTATTGGCTGCCGGGTAAAACAGCGCAGCAGCTTGCGTTATTCAAAGAGAACCCTGAATACGCTTTAGTGGCTGCGCGCTGTGCTTCAATACGGCTTGATGGAAGCTACAGAGAAAAAAATCGCCCGGGAAAATCAGGATGGGTTCTTGAAGATCTTTTCAAGGCAAATTTTATTCGCACCTCGGCAGCCATGGTTAAACAAGAGTGTTTGAAAACTATTGGACTTTTTGATGAAGAGTTACGAGAGTGCGAAGAGTATGATCTCTGGCTGCGTATTGCCGCTCAGTATCCGGTGGGTTTTATAAATAAGTCATTAGCAGTCTATGTTGACAATCTGGACGGGGCCAGCACTGATAGTTTAACAGGGCGGCTGTACCGGCTGCGGGTTTTAGAAAAGCAGTATCTGCAGGATACTATCCCCGCAAAACTCTACGCCCGCAGAATTGCTGATACCTGCCATTATATCGGCAGACATTATATAAAAAGGGGAGAAAAGGCACGAGGGATGCAGTATCTTTTGAAAGCGCAGAAGCTCAGCCCCCTACATTTTAAGAATATTTTATATATTTTTTTATCATATTTGAGTATAAATAATAAATATTTAAATGATAATAATAATAAATAATATATTTATTATTAATTAATAACCAAAAAATCATTAAATATCGAAAATATTTCTTGACATAAATTATTATTGAGTATATTATTTTACCTGAAAAAAAATCAATTATTTTAGACCAATTTATACTAAGTGCCAGCCAAAACATAAACCTGATAACTCCGGAAGGGTAATAAAAACTATGGACACATCAGAAAAGATACTTGGTTCCCAACGGCTGGTTTGTAAAAACCCCGAGTGCGGTTACCTGCTGAAGAAAATCTTTTTTCTGGAGGGGTGGGGAAAAAAGTCAAACGGTGATAACGGGGTTTCTCTTGTAAGAAACAACGGCTCAAGCTATTACGAATGTCCCCAGTGCAGGGCAAAAAACTATATTGTTAAGCAGGGAGAAAAGATCATTCTTGAAAAAATAGTCCGGTTTGAATTGCACTGTTGTAATAAAACACGGGGGAAAGAGCCTGCGGTAATCGCGCAGCATGATAAATAGATATACTGAATTATCTCCATAAAAAAGGGTTGTGAGTCTTATAAAAGCTCCAGCCCTTTTTTAATGGATTAGATTCTTACATAGCTTAATCTAAGAATTTTGCCCTCACATTTTGTATCGTTAGGCTTTTGGTGAGAGCAGTTACGAGCGGTGCGAGCGCAGGCTCTGGCAAAAACAAGCAGCATTCCCTGCGAGCACTTAGCCCGAACAAATGAACCAGAAGCCTAACAACAAATTTCAAATATCTTTGGTTAGTATTAACCCTGCATCAGGCGTCCGGCAATTTTTTGTGAAACTGATTCATGGCGATTTCCGGCCCTTCAATTAAAAGAGTTTTTAAGCACTGCCCGGCCCGAACTATTATTTCATCTAAATTCTTTTCCTCTTCCGCTGAAAATGCCTGCAATACAAACTGCGCTTCATCTATTCCGGAGAGCGGTCGGCCAATGCCGATTCTGATTCGCATGAACGTGTCTTCTTTTAACCAGTCAAGAAGAGATGCTATTCCCCGATGCCCTCCGCTGCCGCCGCTGGTTTTAATTCTGATCTGACCGAACGGCAGGTCCAGATCATCGTGAATAATTATGATGTTTGAATATAGTATTTGGAAGTAATCGGCGAGGGCTTTTACTGCTTCTCCGCTGCGGTTCATGAAGGTTAGCGGTTTTGCCAGCACTACTGGAATATCCCAAAGCGTTCCCTGCCCGATGTAAGCCAGAACCGCCGGCTGTTGTATGGGAATCTTATTCTGGTGGGAGATGTACTCAAGAAGGCGATAGCCAATATTATGGCGCGTTGCTTGATATGCTGCACCGGGGTTCCCCAGTCCTCCTATCAGTTTCACCTACCGCTCCCCGTCTCATGGTGAGTGGCTAAGCCGTTTGCTGCATACATTTGATGGGCGTTTTCATACCTCGCAAGCCCCGTCCCGAAAGCGTTCGGGATAAGCGGGGTCAAGAGGCATGTATCGGAAAAGAATAATTAAACTCCGAAAAGCCCCGCCTTGCAGGCGGGCAGCTTCACTAATGTACTCCCTCAGGACTTGGTGTGGTTCGATCCCGATCACTTCGGAACTCGCCAGACTGATACTCTTCGAAGGGCTGAGGGAGCATTCTTAAGCCTCTCTTTGCAGCGCACCGATAACCGTATGTGCGAATCAAAGCACTAAGCTGACTCCTTCTTTTCGCCGGGCTTTTTCTCCGCTTCCTCAACAACGGGAACTGCCGCAGCCTCTTCGGCCGCAGGCACTTCTTCCTTAATTATCGTCGGTGCAATAACACCCACCACTGCGGCGGAAAGTTCCTCATGGATTTCAATGTTAGCCGGCAGGTTGAGATCAGATATATGCAATGACTGACCGATATCCAGAGCGGACACGTCTATGTCAAAAGCCTGCGGAATGTCAGAGGGAAAACATTTTATTTTAACCTCGCGCAGCATCTGCTGCAGGATGCCTCCTTTTTGTACCCCGGGAGCTTTTCCGGTAACATTGATGCGCACCGGAACGATTACTTTTTCATCCATCCTGACCGCATACAAATCAATGTGGAGAATCTTCTGTGTGATGGGATCGCGCTGAATTTCTTTTATCATTATATCCTTAAGCGGAATATCTTTGCGATCCTCTATGGACAGTCTATGCAGCGCGTGCTCTCCGGCGCTATGGCCGACTGGTTTCAGCATGGCAGTAAGTTCTCCGGCGCTTATAGAAAGCGCAACCGGCGATATATTATGCCCGTAGAGCACCGCAGGAATCAAGCCTTTTTCGCGCAAACTGTACGCTGCATTTTTACCTCTTTCATTGCGGCTGAATGCCTTTATTACCGTGGTATCGTTCATACATACTCCCAACAACTGTTATGGTGAATTTTTGTTAGCGCCGGAAAACCCTGCCCTAAATGAACAGCGAGCTTACCGAATCATTGTCGTGTATTCTTTTTATTGCCTCGGCCAGCAGGTTTCCCACCGAGATGACTTTTAATTTATTGGTGTAGCGGGTCTTGTTGCACAGGGGAATGGTATTGGTGACTACCAGCTCTTTCAGCGAGCAGGTATTAATCTTTTCAATAGCAGCGCCGGATAAAACCGGATGAATACAGCATGCCGATACACTCTTTGCCCCGCGTTCTGCAATCGCATCTGCCGCCTGGGTGAGCGTGCCCGCCGTATCCACCATATCGTCCATAATAAGGGCGGTTTTATTAGCTATGTCGCCGATAACATTCATGACCTGTGATTCATTGGGACGATCGCGCCGTTTATCTATAATTGCCAGAGAAGCACCCAGACGCTTCGCAATGGCACGGGCCCGCTCCACCCCGCCGGCATCAGGGGATACAATTACCAGGTCATCCTGATACTGCTCGCGAAGATACTCAAGCAGCACCGGCGTGGCAAAAAGGTTGTCCACGGGAATATTGAAAAAGCCCTGGATCTGTCCTGCGTGAAGATCTAATGTCAGCACCCGGTCTGCCCCGGCCGCGGTCAGCAGGTCAGCAATCAGCTTTGCAGAGATGGGCACGCGCGGGGCTACCTTTCTATCCTGACGGGCATAGCCGTAATAGGGAATAGTTGCCGTAATTCTCTCCGCAGAGGCCCGTTTCATGGCGTCGATCATGATTAAAAGTTCCATCAGATGATCATTGACCGGTACGCACATGGACTGGATGATAAAAACATCCATGCCCCGCACATTTTCCTGGATCTCAACCATTATTTCGCCGTCACTGAACGTGCCTACTTTTGCCTTGCCCAGGGGCGCTTTGAAACAGCGGCAGATTTCTTCAGCCAGCGACAAATTGGAATTTCCTGCAAATATTTTTAAATTAGTCAATGACGGCGCCTTTCCCTACTTGATGGTTGTGTCGTGCTGATATGGATTGCGTGAGAAGCAGTTACCGTATGAGCGCGGGTCTGTCACGTGCTAATCTTTTGCTGCGATCTGGACTATAAAGACCTTTTGATGGGGGAAGCGGGTTAGTGTTGCAACAGCTTTGCGTGCCCGTTTCTCATCCGGGAATAAGCCGAACACCGATGAACCGCTCCCGCTCATGAGCGAGCCATACGCCCCAGCTGTTATGAGTTCATCCTTGATTTTTTGAATTTCAGGGTGAAGCTCTATAACCACCTGCTCCAGATCGTTCTCCATCAAAGGGAGTAATTGGTGGATATCCCTGATTGAATTTTGGATTTTAATATGATTTATTTTATTTGTCAATATTTTATAATTACTATAGGCCCATGCGGTTTCGACGCTAAAGCCCGGATAGAGCACGAGAGCCCAGAAAGATTGACGCAGGGTAACCGGGCTGAGACGCTCCCCGATACCCTCTGCCAGAGCAGTCGTTCCGGGGTAAATGAAAAACGGCACGTCCGCTCCGAGCGTAAGGCCCAGCTCTATCAGCTCGCTCATGGTGAGTTTACAATCCAGGAGTTTGTTCAGGGCCGTAAGCACTGCGGCTGCATCGCTGCTGCCTCCTCCCAGACCTGCCCCGGCCGGTATCTTTTTTTTTATGTGAATTGCAACTCCGGCAGCAATGCTGGTCCTCTGAAAGAGCGCCTGGGCGGCCCGGTATGCAAGATTGCGCTGATCACCGGGGATTGCGGGATCATCGGCAGTGACGGATATGCCCTGACGCGGCGACAGCTGCAGCTCTATTTCATCATACAGGCTGATTTTCTGCAGGATAGTCTGGAGTTCATGGTAGCCATCAGCTCTTTTGCGCAGAATTTTAAGAGCCAGATTTATTTTTGCGGGCGTGAAAACAGTTAATGCATCCAACCGGTAATCCTGTTATGAAACCCTGTCTTTCTCGGTTTCCCTGACATAGCGCATTCTGAGGTCATAGAGCAGATTGCTGAGCAGCGCATCTTCCTCCTGCGCAAGGTTTCCGGCAGTTTTTTCCTTGAGCATGCCGAGAATGTCAATGGTCTGTTTTGCCATGATGAGGTTGCGCTGCTTTTTATTGCTGACGGGGTCGGGGATTTCCCCGAAATGATACAGGGCTGAAGAGCTGAGCGAGAGAACAAACGACGCAAAATTAATTTCAGGAGGAAGGCCGCTCTGCCGGTTTGATGCTTCTTCTGCCGCTGTCCTGCTGTCTTCTGCGGCGGTGTTTGTAGTTTCTTCCGGAGCAGCGGAAATGGGGTTGCCCTGTTCATCGAAGCTGCGTTTATCTTTAATCGTGAAACCTGCATTTTTTTCTTCTGCCATATATGCCCCCTGTATGTGCTGAACGTTATTTTTCCGTTATCCGGCCGGATAGAGCGGTGCCATATAGAGTATATCCCTGTCATAGGCAGGAATACGATTACGCGAGAGCTCCTGCGCCCGGTGCATTTTGACCACTATTTTGTCGCTGAACCAGTAGCTCGCCAGGTTCATTGCCAGGGCAAAAAAGAACGCATACACGATGCCGGTGCTGCCGCCGAACAGCTTGCCGATCCAGATTATAAGCGCGGTTAACGCGGTCAGCAGCAGGGCTGTTTTCAGCTGATTACCCCTGTACCGATCACCTCCTGCTGTCGGTGGGATGTTCCTGCGGCAGCTTCCGGGTTTCTTTCCAGGTATAATAAATTCTGTGGAATACGGTTAGATGAGTAAAAATAGCCATAAGCCACATGACGATTTCCATCATATTGAAGAAGGCGCCGGCGGCAAGCAGGAGAATACGTTCCGCCCGCTCCATGAGGCCCACCTTGCACTCCGGTATGAACGCCTCAGCTTTTGCCCGTGTGTAGGGAATAAGCACCGTACCGAGTGACGCAATAGCGCACAGGCTTACCATAAATATTTTTTCCCGCAGGGCATAGAAAATAATGAGGGCTATAAGCAGCGCCATGTCTGAGTAACGGTCAATGACCGAGTCAATAAAGCCCCCGAAGTAAGAAGTTTTACGCTGCGTACGGGCTGTGGCGCCGTCAAGCATGTCACATAATCCCGCAACAAGAATGAGCAGGGCAGCGCTTTTCCAGTACCCGGCAATTACCGCAGCAGCTGCAATCAGGTTAACCAGCAGGCCCGTGAGCGTGAGTGCTGTCGGGTGCACCCGCTCAAGAAAGCTGTTTTTTATCAGCCAGGAAAGCGGCCGGTCTAATTCATGTCCCAATAGCGAGCTGATCATGGATTACATAGCGATGCCGGATTTGCGGACAGGTATACCATTCCCATAAACAAGGGGAAGAGAGCTTTTATGAACTCTTCCCCTTTTTAGAGGCTTTCACAAATTTGTCAAGCACAAAAGATGCCGCGCCCTTACTTTTTGGTTTCCTCAAATTCAGCATCCACCACATCTTCCTGCGGGCCTGCCTTGGCGTCGCCGCCGGGAGGCGGCGGTGATGATTGAGAACCGCCGGATGCTTTTTGATAGATAATTTCGGCCAGTTTATGCGACGCCTTATTCAGCGCTTCCATCTTTTCTTTTATCCGCGCGGTGTCCCCGGAATCAGTGGCTTCGCGTGTCTCTTTTATGGCATCCTCTATGGTTTTAATCTCCGTTTCAGAAAGTTTTGCCTTGTTTTCATTGAGGATTTTTTCCGTATTGTAAGCAAGCGAATCCGCCTGGTTGCGTATTTCAATCTCTTCCCGTTTTCGCTTATCCTCCTCAGCGTGCGCCTCAGCCTCTTTTACCATTTTATCAATATCATCCCTGTTCAGGCCGCTTGAAGCAGTAATGGTTATCTTCTGCTCTTTTCCGGTCCCCAGGTCTTTTGCCGAAACATTGACAATGCCGTTGGCGTCAATATCAAAGGTGACTTCAACCTGCGGCACACCGCGGGGAGCAGCAGGAATGCCGACAAGCTGGAATTTTCCCAGGGTACGGTTATCGCGGGCGAAGTCCCGTTCGCCCTGCAGAACATGGATCTCCACGCTGGTCTGATTGTCTGCTGCGGTGGTGAAGATTTCGCTTTTGCGGGTAGGAATAGTGGTGTTGCGCTCAATAAGGCGCGTGGTCACCCCGCCCAGTGTTTCAATGCCCAGCGACAGCGGGGTCACGTCAAGCAGCAGCACGTCCTTCACCTCGCCGGAAAGCACGCCCGCCTGCACTGCTGCGCCCAGGCCCACCACTTCATCGGGGTTAACTCCCTTATGGGGCTCTTTGCCGAACAGGGTTTTTACCAGTTCCTGGACCTTTGGTATCCTGGTGGAGCCTCCGACCAGAATCGCTTCATCAATATTGCTGGCAGTAAAGCCGGCATCTTTCAGCGCCTGTACGCACGGGCCCTTGGACCGTTCAATAATATCATCCATCATCTGCTCAAGTTTGGCTCGTGAGAGTTTCAGGTTCAGGTGCTTGGGACCCGATGCATCAGCGGTCACAAACGGCAGGTTTATTTCAGTCTCCATGGTGGATGAAAGCTCTATTTTTGCTTTTTCAGCTGCCTCCTTAAGCCTCTGCAGAGCCATTTTGTCTTTACTCAAATCAATACCCTGGTCTTTTTTGAACTCCGCAATCAGCCAGTCAATGATCCGCTGATCAATGTTATCTCCACCCAGGTGGGTGTCGCCGTTGGTTGCCTTTACCTCGATAACATTATCGCCTACCTCAAGAATTGAAATATCGAAGGTGCCGCCGCCGAAATCATACACGGCAATGGTCTCATCCTTTTTTTTGTCGAGTCCATATGCAAGAGCTGATGCCGTCGGCTCATTGATGATCCGCTGAACATTCAGCCCGGCGATTTTTCCTGCATCCTTGGTGGCCTGGCGCTGGCTGTCATTAAAATAAGCGGGAACGGTTACGACCGCATCCTGAACTTCAGTGCCAAGGTAAGCCTCTGCAGCTTTTTTCAGTTTTTGCAGGATCTTAGCGGAAATTTCCGGGGGCGTATACTGTTTGCCCTGGATTTCTACCCGCGCGTCACCATTCGGCCCCTTCACTACTTTATACGGAACCATTTTCATCTCTTCGTTAACTTCCTCATACCGCCGCCCCATAAACCGTTTAATGGAGTATATGGTGTTTTCCGGGTTGGTTATGGCCTGACGCTTCGCCACCTGCCCAACCAGGATTTCCCCGTCCTTGGTAAAAGCTACTACTGAAGCTGTCAGCCGGCTGCCTTCCTCATTAATTATAACTGTTGGTTCTCCGCCCTCCATTACTGCCACCACCGAGTTTGTGGTGCCAAGATCAATGCCTATACCTTTTGCCATGTTCTTCCTCCTTGCTCTTCAGCATCTATTATACTGTTGAAAATTTAACAAATTACAAAAATATCCACTTTAGTATCAGTTATCTTTTCTTAAAATGTTTAATTATGAGTAAACTATAATAATCATCCGGGGGTAAGTCAATGGCCGGGGAGATATTTTTCTGTTTTAACGTGATCGAGCTGACCGGGAAGAAAACCGTTGCAGGCTACGTTTCACTCTCCCGGTATGCATAGTTTTCAAACCGGGTGTAGCGGTCTATAAAGGCGAGCCGTATTTCCCCGGTGGGCCCGTTACGCTGCTTGCCGATAATAATCTCGGCAGAGCCCTTGTCCGGTGAATCAGGATTGTACACTTCATCCCGGTAGAGAAAGAGAATCACATCGGCATCCTGTTCAATGGCGCCAGACTCGCGCAGGTCTGCGAGCTGGGGCTTTTTTACCGCCCGCTCCTCGACTCGGCGGTTGAGCTGGGATAGCGCGACGACCGGGACCTTGAGCTCCTTGGCAAGCGCCTTCAGGGAGCGGGAGATATCGGAGATTTCCTGCTCCCGGCTGTCAATACTGCCGCGTCCCTTCATGAGCTGCAGATAGTCCACGATGACCATGCCCAGGCCATGTTCCGCTTTCAGCCTGCGTGACTTGGCACGCATTTCCAGGACCCCCATCCCGGCCGTATCATCGATAAAAATTTTAGCTTCGGAAAGCTTTCCTGCCGCCCGGGTGAGCTTGGGCCAGTCTGATTCACTTAAAAAGCCGCTTCTCATCTTGTGGGCATCGACCCGCGCTTCCGAGCAGAGCATGCGCAGGGCAAGCTGTTCTTTTGACATTTCCAGGGAAAAGACAACGATGGGAACCTTTGACTCATACGCGGCATTGTGCGCGATATTCAGAGAGAAGGCGGTTTTTCCCATGCTTGGCCTGCCGGCTATTATGATGAGGTCTGAGGGCTGAAAACCGGACGTTAGCTGGTCAAGTTCGGTGAAGCCGGTTGCGACGCCGGTAATAAGCTCTTTTTTGTTGTACAGGTTTTCAATGGCTTTGAAGCTTGTTTTTAATATTTCCCTGAGCGGAAAAACAGAGGCCTTAACCTGATCTTCAGTGATATCAAAGATGCTCTTTTCAGCAAAGTCCAGCAGCTCTCCGACTTCATCCTGATTCGAGTAGCCGCGGGTTGCAATTTCAGTCGCACAATAAATGAGGCGCCGGAGGACCGCCTTTTCCTTAACTATTTTTGCATAGTATTCTATATTTGCCGCGGTGGGGATCTGCTCGCACAGCGTGGTCAGATAGGATGCGCCGCCGACCTCCTCCAGGTTGTTTTTTTTGCGCAGGTGTTCAGTGAGGGTGATAAGATCCGTGGGTTCATTTTTTTCAAAAAGTTCAATCATGGAGCGGAAAATGAGCCGGTGGGATTCGCGGTAAAAATTTTCCGGATGTATGATCTCAATAGCCTTGAGAAGCGCCTCGTTTTCGATGAGGATGGCGCCAAGCACGGATTGTTCTGCTTCATTATTCTGCGGGGGCAGTTTCGGGGTATTCTGGGGCGCCATGGTTTATTTCAGAAAAAGAGGAGTGCGCAGCAGGTCAGGCTGCGCGTGTATCATGTGTTTATAGTGTTTAGAGCCTGCATCTGCTGGCAGCCGGATGCCGCGGTGATGGTATATCTGAAGGGGAAAGCAACTGTTATTCCTTGACCACCCACAGTTTAAGCGTAGCCGTGACCTCAGGATGCAGTTTTATGGGGATTTGATAAATCCCCAGGGCCTTAATCGGATCGGGAAGGATTATTTTTTTTCTGTCAATTTCAATGCCTTCGAGCTTCAGGCTGGCTTCAATGTCCATGCTGGTGACCGAGCCGAACAGCTTGTCTTCTTCTCCGGCTGATTTCGCAACCGTGCAGGATACGTTTTCAATGCGCTCGGATAGCTTTTCCGCTTCGCGCTTTGTTTTGCTCAGCTTTTCCCGGATCTGCCGCTTCTGGTGTTCCACTTTTTTCATGTTCTGGGATGTAGCCTGTATGGCTTTGCCCTCGGGAATCAGAAAATTTCTGCCGAAGCCGTCTTTAACGGCTACGAGATCGCCGATGCTTCCCAGCCCTGTTATATCTTGCGTGAGAATGACTTTCATGCTGTTGTGACCTGTTATGGTGAATACTGCTGGTTTCAGTTTGACGATGGCTGTTTTTTATACGCTGCTTGCAGAAAAAGGCAGAATACAAAGGACGCGGGCTTTTTTAATTGCCCTGGTTAATTTGCGCTGATGCCGGGCACAGGTCCCCGATATGCGCCGGGGAATAATTTTGCCGCGCTCCGTGACGAAATAGCGCAGGGCAGGGTAATCTTTATGGGATATGGGCAGATTCTGGTCAGCGCAGAACCGGCATATTTTGCGTTTCTGATAAACATTCTTACCTGATGGTATCGTTTTTCTCAAGGGTTCCTCCTCAGCGGTATATGCTCCGGGCTGATCACGCAATCAGTTCCTGAAGCGGCATCATAACAGATTTATTGTTCCCCTGCCGGGGTGCTTTCCAATTCTCGAGCGGCAGGGCGAAGTTCTTCATCCGGTTCACCGGCTGCCGGCACCGGACTGTCTCCGGCAATGACTGCGGCGCTGTCAGCCTTGATGGTCTGATAGCGCAGGATGTTTTCGTTGAAGCGCAGGGCATGGTCAATGTCATTGAGAATCTGCTGATTGCCCATATAACAGAGAAAAAAGTAATTGCCTTTTAGCTGCTTTTTGATGGCATAATGAAGCTTTTTTTTGCCCCACTTTTCAAGTTTCAACACGGTGCCGCTATGGGCGGTAACGTACTCCTGCAGTTTGCCGAGCAGCGCTTCACTGTCAGTTTCGCTCATTTCAGGATGCGCAATGACACAGGTTTCATAGCATCTCAAAGCTTGTTCCTCCAGATAAAGATAGTTGCCTTAAGGGATTTGAATTTCTTTTATTTTAATTCTGGTAACGGGCTGCCGGTGGCCGGTTTTTTTCTGATAGCCTTTACGGCGCTTGGACTTGAATATGATATTCTTTTTCGCCTTGGTCTGGCTGATGATTTCAGCAGTAACCGTTGCCTGCGCCAGCGTTGGCTGGCCTACCGCGACAGTCCCTTCGCGATTAACCATGAGGATGTCCTCAAGCACCACGGTATCACCAGTGTTGCCTGCGAGCTTTTCCACGGCAAGAACATCTCCAGCAGATACTTTATACTGTTTGCCGCCGGTTTTTACAATTGCATACATATACTATACTCCCCTGTATCATCTGCCCTCGCTATAAAAAGCAGGGCGCCCATAAATTTCCGTCTGTTAAAAACAGACAAAATAGTTAATTTATCATTGTTTGTCAAGTGAATATTATCTATAGAATAAAAAAATCAATATGTCAAAGGTCTCTATCCATATAACTTCAGCATTAAATAATCGAACAACAGCGGCTTTTTGTGACGCACCTTTGCTACTCCTGCCGCTCATTCCGCAAAGTTGTATGGAAGTCCAGCCAGCAGGTATGAGCATAACTGCATGAAGAGGCGTTTCGTTATTTTGGCGGCTGCCCCCGGTGTGAAGGGATCTTAGGGACGCGACTACTTACGTTGCAATATAGCTCAGTTCTCCAGTTTTTCAATCGCCCACGTCATGCTTGATGTGGCTACACCGAGACGCCGTGCAATCGGATGCTATACTGCAGCGGTTACAATGGCACGCTGCCTTAAGAGTGGAACGCATTTGCCATGCTCTCCCCGCAATAAATTCAGCGAGGAGATTTGTAGAGGTCGTCGTGGTCAAGGCAGCGAAGAAGCAGTATGTCTCCCGTCCAGTCAGGGTTACCTGATGCAAGATACTGCCGTGGCTCAAAGGCTATTCTGTATCTGCGGTCAATCCGTATAGAC
>Ga0172368_10006132_pt1 | contig 13099 bp, 8 predicted proteins | sample Lak11m_FD_114540 | JGI IMG/M metagenome (GOLD analysis project Ga0172368, IMG submission 114540) | Freshwater microbial communities from Kabuno Bay, South-Kivu, Congo - kab_022012_11m | ecosystem: Environmental > Aquatic > Freshwater > Lake | place: Democratic Republic of the Congo: South-Kivu...
CAGCCGTTCAGTGCATTGATCCTGGGAATGGGGGGTGATGGTCACACGGCCTCGTTATTCCCGGCCAGCCCTTATCTGGAAGCCGGACTGGCCGTTGAGGGCAGTGTGTCCGATACGCTACCCTGTCTTGCCCAGGTGGGGGCTGCCGCCCCGACCGAGCGCATGAGCCTGACCTTGCCGTGGATACTGGCAGCCCAAACCATTTACCTGCAATTTTGCGGAGCCAGCAAAGTAGAGGTCTTCAGGCGGGCGAGCATCGGCCCCGATCGGCAGTATCCGGTCAGTTTCGTGCTGAACCAGACCCAAACCCCTGTCCGGGTTTTTGCCGCCAGAACCTGAGACGGAATCCCTTTTCCCTTCACAAAAAAACCCCGCACCGGATTGCCGCTACGGGGTTTTTTCCTATTCGCTGACCACCTTGACGGGGATATTGAGCGGTCTCTTGCCAGAGGCAACCGGCAATTCATACTCCGGTTCGTGTTCGGGTGCAAAAGCCCCCGAGGTTCTGGGCCCCATCAGGGAAACCCAGGCCGCCTTCAGCGGATTACGCAGGGAATCTTCCACTGCACTGGCCTCGAAACCGCAGTGGGCCATGCAGTTGGCGCACTTGGGATTTTTCACGCTGCCGTATTTGTGCCAGGGCGTTTCTTCCATCAGGGCCTGGAAAGAGGGCGCGTACCCCTCATCGACCAGCAGGTAACAAGGTTTTTGCCAGCCAAATACATTGCGGGTGGGATTGCCCCAGGGTGTGCAGTGATAGCTTTGGTTACCGGCCAGGAAATCCAGATACAGGCTGGAATGATTGAGCTTCCATTGACGCCCCTTGCCGAGGCTGAATACCTTGCGGAACAGGGTTTTGCTTTCCCGCAGCTTGATGAAAATATCCTGCCTCGGTGCCCGTTCGTAACTGAAACCGGGGGCCATGGTGACACCTTCTACCCCCAGTTGCTTGCAATAATCCAGAAATTCCGCGATTTCCTCGGCACTCTCGCCCTGAAACAGGGTGCAGTTGATGTTCACGCGAAACCCTTTGCTGATCGCCAGTTCAACGGCTTCAACGGCCCGCTTGAACACGCCTGTCTGACAAACCGAAACATCATGACGATCTTCGTTACCGTCGAGGTGGATGGAGAACGTCAGGAACGGCGAGGGTTTGTAATCATCGATACGCTTTTTCAGGAGCAGGGCATTGGTGCAAAGATAAATATATTTTTTGCGTTCGATGATGCCTTCGATGACTTTCGGCAGTTCCTTGTGCAGCAAGGGTTCTCCGCCGGCGATCGAGACGATGGGGGCACCGCACTCATCCACGGCGGCCAGACATTCTTCCACCGACAGTCTGCGATCGAGAATCTCCTCAGGGTAATCGATCTTGCCACACCCGGCGCAGGCCAGGTTGCATCGGAACAGGGGTTCGAGCATCAGTACCAGCGGGTACTTCTGCCGACCCCTGATTTTCTGTTCGATCAGGTATTTTGCAACACTCAACTGTTGTCTTAATGGAACGCTCATGAACTCTCTCCGTATCGGAATGGGGTTAAGGGATGACACTGGCCAGGACGTGCGCCTGAACGCCGGAGACCTGTTGCATATTTGCAACTTCAGGATGCCGTTCAGTGCCTGACCCCTCCGTACAGCCGTTGTGCCCCGGCCTTGCGATCTCTCAATCAGGACACTTTGCTGACGGTTAGTTGTATTTTAATCGAATTCTTTCGTTAAAATACAACAAAGTCTTGACGCAAAAAGTGATCCCGTTAGAATCTTCTCACGTTTTACGGGCTAAATGACCCTTGGCCCGGCTTTCAACCCGCCGTGGTTGTTTGTTTTTTTACAACAACGTTCATGAGGATTTACCGACGTGAGCAGTGCGGAACTGGCCAGTCGCAACCCGAAATGCCAGGAAGATGATTGCCCTGAAAATGCCGATGCCCTGCAGGCCCGTTTGCTCGAAGGGGTGTCCAGAACCTTTGCCCTGACGATCCCGCAATTGCCGCCTGCCCTGTTGAGGCCGGTGGCCAACGCCTACCTGTTGTGCCGCATCGTGGACACCATAGAAGATGAAACCGCGCTGGATTCACAGGAAAAACGCCAGTTCTGCGAACAGTTCGTGCGGGTGGTTCTGGACAGGGAGTCGGCCGAATCACTGAGCCGGGCCCTGGCTCCGCGCCTTTCCGATACCACCTTGCCGGCTGAACATGCCTTGATCGGGCTGATTCCTGAGGTGGTGGCCATTACCCGGGCACTGGATTTGCCCCAGCACGAGGCGTTGGCCGATTGTGTACAGATCATGGCGGGCGGTATGACCGCATTCCAGGACAGGGAACTGCGCTTTGGTCTGGAGACTTTGGAGGAAACCAGCCGTTATTGTTATTTCGTGGCCGGTGTGGTGGGTGAAATGCTGACCCGTCTGTTCTGCCATTATTCGGCAGACATCGCCCTGCAGCGTGAACAGATGATGACGCTGTCCGTGTCCTTCGGGCTTGGGCTACAGATGACCAATATCCTCAAGGATTTATGGGATGACCACGGTCGGGGGGTCTGCTGGTTGCCGCAGGATGTATTCCATCATGCCGGTTACGACCTTAAAAACCTGAAACCCGGACACAATGATCCCAATTTTCGGGCTGGCTTGATCCGCATGATCAGCATCGCCCAGGGACATTTGCACAATGCCCTGCGCTATACCCTGCTGATTCCGGCTCACGAAAAAGGCATTCGTGATTTCTGCCTGTGGGCCTTGGGCATGGCCGTATTGACACTGCGTAAAATTTACGCTCACCCTGATTTCGCGACTGCCTCCGAAGTCAAGATTACCCGCCGGGCCGTCAAGGCTACCGTACTGACCACGCGCTGGTGTCGATCCAGCGACACGTTGCTGAAAACCGTATTTGCCCTGGCCGAGCAAGGCTTGCCGGGTGCCATCGAGCCATTTGCGTTCGATGGCTCATTTTACGCGCCCAGGCATCATTGAATATCTTTTGACCCTTATAAACTATCAGGGGAATTTCTGCCCATGTTTGACGACGCGACAGCACTGCCGGTATTCGACACCTCATTCCTGAATACCTGTTCCGAATCACCCTTGAACACGGCCATTCGTCGGGCCAAGGTACAATTACTCAGGTTGCAATCCCGTGAAGGATATTGGGTTTTTGAGCTGGAAGCTGATTGCACCATCACGGCCGAGTACATCCTGATGATGCACTACATGGATGAAATCGACCGTGAACTGCAAGCCCGGATTGCCAACTACCTGAGATCGCATCAGCAGGCCGATGGCAGTTATCCCCTGTTTCCGGGAGGGGACGGTGACATCAGTTGTACCGTCAAGGCCTATTACGCCCTCAAACTGGCCGGTGATGACATCCAGTCACCCCACATGAGTCTGGCCCGCCACTGGATACTGCGTCAGGGCGGAGCGGCCCGTTCCAATGTCTTTACCCGTATCATGCTGGCCATGTTCCAGCAGGTACCCTGGCGGGCCGTACCCTTCATCCCGGTGGAAATCATGCTGTTACCACGCTGGTTTCCGTTCCACCTCGACAAGGTATCCTACTGGTCACGGACGGTCATGGTGCCCCTGATCATCCTCTGTTCGCCCAAGGTCAAGGCGCGTAACCCGCAGGGTGTGGGCGTGCGCGAGCTGTTCACGACCGACCCCGAACAGGAGCGTCATTACTTTGCCCATGTCAAAACGCCTTTGGGCCGGGCCGTGCTGGCTCTGGAACGACTGGGGATGCGCATGGAACCGCTGATACCGGCTGGCCTTCGCAGCAAGGCTACGGAAAAAGCCCGTGAGTGGTTCATGGCGCGTTTGAACGGTGTGGACGGGCTGGGTGGTATTTTTCCGGCCATGGTCAATGCCTACGAAGCCATGGATTTTCTCGGCATACCGGCTGATGATCCGCACCGCCGCACGACCCGGGAAGCGATTGAGCGGTTGCTGGTCATTCGTGAAGACAGCACCTATTGCCAACCGTGTGTTTCGCCGATCTGGGATACCGGCCTGGTCAGCCTGACCTTGCAGGCGGTGGCCCGCCACGATAAGGACGATGTGGCCTTGCAGCGGTCGCTGGACAATGCCCTGCACTGGCTGGCCAGCAAGCAGTTACTGGATGAACCGGGTGACTGGCGGGTACAGCGTCCCGACCTGCCCGGTGGTGGCTGGGCCTTTCAGTTTGAAAACAGCTACTATCCCGACGTGGATGACAGTGCGGTCGTTGCCCACGCCCTGGCACAACCGCACTCACCGGCATTTGACCGTTCGCTGCAACGGGCCACGAACTGGATTGCCGGCATGCAGTCGAGTAACGGAGGTTTTGGTGCCTTTGATGCCGACAACACCCATTACTACCTTAATCATATTCCCTTTGCTGATCACGGTGCCTTGCTGGATCCGCCCACCGCCGATGTCAGCGGTCGCTGCCTGATGTATCTGGCTACCCGGCTGGAAACAAACCCGGCCTTGCGTTCCGTCATTGACCGCTGTGTGGATTACCTCCGCCGGGAACAGGAAGCCGACGGTTCCTGGTTCGGTCGCTGGGGAACCAATTACATTTATGGCACCTGGTCGGTGCTGGCCGGCTTCGAGACGGCTGGAATCGGGCCTGATGATTCGTCCGTGATCCGCGCCGTAGCCTGGCTCAAGGGCGTACAGCGCGAAGACGGCGGTTGGGGGGAAGACAACATGACCTACCATGATGCCCGCGTCGATCAACGGGGGCGGTTCCATACCAGTACAGCCTTTCAGACCGGCCTGGCCCTGCTGGCCCTGCTGGCTGCCGGTGAAGCCGGTTCGGATGCCGTGGCACGGGGTATCGATTACTTGCTGAAGCATCAACAGGCCGATGGCTTCTGGAAGGATGACTGCTTTACGGCACCGGGCTTTCCCCGGGTGTTTTACCTCAAGTATCACGGCTACGATAAATTCTTCCCGTTATGGGCATTGGCCCGTTACCGGAATGAACAGTATGCACCGGGTCTTCCGGCCCGCTGAATTCGGGTTTCAGGTTATCCGGCGATTTTCCGAAAATAACGGGCTCCGGGAGTACGGGCATCCCGCCTGCTTTAGCGACCAGGATGGCTGCACTTCCCGGTTTCCGGTCGCTCCATGACGGCTTCCTTGTGAATCATCCTCTCGGTTTCATTGTCGCATTGCAGGCGGAACGCGCCTCGCTAAGCCCGCTTAGAATCGGTCATCACAAACCTGTATCGCTACCCTCCGGACACTGGCTGATCCTGTCGGGCATCGGAGCCTGGAACGCACACCATGCCAGTCGCACCTTGCTCGGTCTCGGTGTCAGGGGGCTGGTCAGTTGGGGGTCTGCAGGGGCGTTGATCGACACCCTCGCTGCCGGTGACCTGATCCTGCCCGAGCGTGTACTGGGGGCTACCGGTGACGGATACCAAACCCACACCGGGTGGCGAAACCGCCTGGCTGATGCCCTGATGAGGGATTTACCCCTGTCCGGTGGCAGCCTGCTTGAAAGTCTGGGGCCTATCGCGCACCCGGACGACAAAATAGCCCTGCATTCCGCCACCGAGGCCGTCGCTGTCGATATGGAAAGCGCGGCCATCGCCGCCGTAGCCCGCCAGGCTGACGTTCCCTTCATGGCCATCCGGGCCGTTGCCGATACCGCCACCCTGATCCTGCCCCGCTGCATCAGCGGTTCCGTTGATACACAGGGACGGCTCTCCATCCCGAAGCTGCTGTCCCGTGCCGCGTTTCATCCAGAGGAGTGGCAGCAACTCAAACGGCTGGGAGCGGCCTTCAAAGCCGCCGATCAGACACTCCGTACGGTCTCGGAACGGGCTTTGGGTCACCATTTTTTCTTTTCGAGTCCTGAAACGAACGCATGACATTCCCATGACCCACCGTCCTTACAGCATCCTGCTGAACCGCATCCTGTACGGCTGGGAAAAAAACCTGCTCCGATGGCCCTGGGTGATTGTGTTGTTGTTCACCCTGTTTGCCGGGTTGACCCTGTGGTACACCCTGAATCACCTCAAGGTCAACACCAACACCGCCGAGATGATTTCAACCGAGGTACCGTTTCAGAAAAACCGCATCCGCCTGGAATCTGAATTTCCCCAGGACATCAATACCATCGTGCTGCTGGTCGAGGGCCGATCGCCCGAACAGACGGCAGAGGCGGTCACCCGTTTGAGTGAGGCCCTGCGCCAGGACACGGCCCACTTCAAGTCAGTCTACCTGCCGGATGAAGGCGAATTTTTCAACCGTAACGGCTTGCTGTATCTCGAACCGGAAGAACTGGAGCGACTGTCGGTTCGTCTCGCAGCGGCCCAGCCTTTCATCGGGCGTTTGACCCGGGACTACAGCCTCAGGGGGCTGTTCGGCATCCTGACCGATGCGTTTCAGGCTACCGGCAGTGCGGCTGACAGCCTGGAATTTACGCCCTTGCTGGAAAAAATTCGCGATGCCCTGAATGCTGCCCGCGAAGGCAAACCCTATTTCTTGTCCTGGCAGGAACTCATGTCCACCCGCACCCAGGGGCTGGGTGTCACCCAGCGGTTCATGATGGTCAAACCGGTGCTGAATTACAGCGACATCACCCCGGCAGAATCGGTCATTATTGCCCTGGACGATCTGATCGGTACGGTTAAACAGGGCTATCTGGCCGATGTCGTGGTGCGTAAAACCGGTGAAATCGTGCTGGAATACGAGGAGATGCAAACCCTCAGTGCCGGGGTCTCCATCGCCGGTTTTGCCTCGCTGGCGGCGGTGTGTCTGACCCTCTGGTATGCCTATCGCTCGCTGCGGCTGATGCTGGCCACTTTTATATCATTGACCCTGGGACTGATTTTTTCGCTGGGGTTTGCCACGGTGGCCATCGGCCAGCTCAATCTCATTTCGATTGGTTTTGCGGTGTTGTTCATCGGCATGGGCGATGCCTACTCCTCCCATTTCTGCCTGCGCTACCGGGAACTGATGCTGAGAGGCCAGACGACTGATGCAGCCCTGCGGGAAACCCTGACCTCCACCGGCGGATCCCTGGTGTTGTGTACCCTGACGGCGGCCATCGGCCTGTATGCCTATCTCCCCACCCATTACTCGGGGGTTGCCGAACTCGGCCTCATTGCCGGCACCAGCATGTTCATTGCCCTCGGCACCACTTTCACGTTGTTGCCTGCCCTGATGAAGATCATGCCGATCCGGGTCACGGTCAAACCGGCCCGGGTTACACCAGGCATACCGCTGATCCTGACCGACTGGCCACTGCGTCATGCCCGGCCCATACAGGTTATGACCCTGCTGCTCACGGCAGCCGCCTTGTTCAGCCTGAAGGACGTGACTGTCGATTTCAACCCGATCAACCTGAGGGATCCGGAAACCGATTCGGTTAAAACCTACAAATACCTCCTCAAGTCGCAGGATACCTCGCCGCTCACCCTGTCCTCCATTGCCAGTCAGGAAAGTGAACTGAATGAGAGAAAAGCCCGTTTCGAGGCCTTGCCCACGGTGGACAAGGTGATGACCCTGTTCGACTGGGTACCGACCCGCCAGGCTGAAAAACTGGCTATCCTCTCGGATCTGTCGCTGATCATGGGTTCGGGTCTTACCGCCCTGCCGCCCGCACCGGTAGCCGGTCAAACCCGCTGGGATGATGTGCTGGCTTTCCAGGCCGCCCTGTGGCAACGGCGGCAGGCCCGGGATGATGGCACACTGGCCGCGCTGGCCCAGGCACTCGATGACTTCATTCGCCACACTGAAACCCGTCCGCCGGAACAGCGGGAGCGTGTGCTGAATGAGCTGGAACACAGCCTGCTCATCCATTTGCCGACCAGTTTCAATCGTCTGGTCGAAGGTTTGCAGGCGGAGCTCATCACACTGGATACCCTGCCGGACGACTGGGTAGCACGTTGGAAAAGCGCGCATGGACTCTATCGCCTGCAAATTTTTCCCAAACAGGACCTCGATAACCTGGACAACCTGCGGGCCTTCATTCTGGCCGCCCAGACGGTTGACCCGGACGTTACCGATGTACCGGTCACCTACTACGAATCCATGCAGGAAGTGGTCAAGGCATTCCGGCAGGCTTTCGTGATTGCTTTCATCGCTACGACAGCCCTGCTGTTGCTGTTTCTGCGGAACATCCGCGATACGATGCTGATCCTGTTACCGCTGGTGCTGGGTTCATTGTTCACGGCTGCCAGTATCGTCCTGGTGGGTATGCCGTTCAATTTTGCCAACATCATTGCCCTGCCACTGTTGTTCGGCTTAGGGGTAGATAACGGCATCCACATGGCGCACCGGTTGCACTACCTGACCGCCAATGACCGCAACCTGCTCGGTGCCAGCGAAGCGCAAGGGGTTTTTTACGGTGCCCTGACCACCATCTTCAGTTTCAGCAGCCTGGCTTTTACCCGCCATCAAGGCACGGCCAGCATGGGCATCCTGCTGGCCATCGGCCTGTTACTGACCCTGGTCTGCTCCCTGGTGATCCTGCCGGCCTTTAGTACCCTGGGAACCCGGGCCGCCCCTCGGCAACAAAAGCAGACCGGTTGAGTCCCAACCCGTTGAAATATCGCCAGCCAATCTACCCGCGAGACCCATCATGAGCACTTTTTCCATCGCCGATCTGCTGCAGGAACGCAGTGGTCAGAATTTTGACCTGCACGACCAGCACCTGAATACCCAGATGGTCAGGGTACTCAAAACCATAGGCTACGACCGGGTGTATACCCGTGCCGAAGGGCCGCATCTTTATGATGCCGACGGCAACCGGTATCTGGATTTACTGAGCGGGTTTGGTGTGTTCGCCCTGGGTCGTAATCACCCCACGGTCATCCGGGCCTTGCAGGAGGTGCTGACCAGCCAGTTACCGGACATGGTGCAAATGGATGTCTCCCTGCTCAGCGGCATTCTGGCAGAAAAAATTCTGGCCCGGTGTCCGGAGCGGATCAACCGGATGTTTTTCTGTAATTCCGGCGCGGAGGCCGTGGAAGCAGCCATCAAGTTCAGCCGCTATACCACCCAACGCAACCGGATACTTTACTGTGAACACGGGTTTCATGGCCTGACGCTGGGAGCCCTGTCCCTCAACGGGGAGCAGATTTTCCGGGAAGGTTTCGGTCCGCTGCTGCCGGACTGCGTGGCGGTGCCCTTCAATGACCTTGTCGCCCTGGAAGCCGCGCTGCAAAGCCGTGAGGTGGCTGCGTTCATGGTCGAACCCATCCAGGGTAAGGGGGTGAACCTGCCAAATGACGATTACCTGCCGGAAGCGGCCCGCTTGTGCGCCCGTTACGGCACGCTGCTGGTCATGGACGAAATCCAGACCGGCATTGCCCGTACCGGTAAATTCTGGGCCATGGAACACTGGGGGGTAGAACCCGACATGATCCTGATGGCCAAGGCCCTTTCCGGCGGATTCATTCCGATCGGGGGTGTGGCCATGACCCAACCCGTCATGGATGCGGTTTTCAACCGCATGGATCGGGCGGTGGTACACGGTTCCACCTTCTCCAAAAACAACATGGCCATGGCGGCCGGCATTGCCACCCTGCAGGTCATCGAGGATGAAAAACTGACCGAACACGCAGCCCGCATCGGCAGTGAACTGCTTACCGGCTTTAACGTCATGGCCGAACGCTACGAACTCCTGCAACGGGTTCGCGGCAAGGGACTGATGCTGGCCCTGGAATTTGGCTCGCCCCGCAGCCTGAGCCTGAAAACCGCCTGGAGCCTGCTGGAAACCGCCAACAAGGGTTTGTTCAGCCAGATGATCACCATACCGCTGTTCAAGAATCATCATATTCTGAGCCAAGTGGCCGGGCATGGCATGAACGTGGTCAAGTTCCTGCCCCCGCTGGTCATCGACGACCATGACAGGGACTGGATACTCGAAGCCCTCGATGGGGTCATCGCCGATTGTCACAAGGTACCCGGAGCCATCTGGGACCTGGGCAAAAACCTGGCGACACATGCCCTGAAAAGCAAGGCCGGTCGTTGAACCCGGCAATGTGCCGACCGTTTGATGAGACCCGGGCAAACGTATTACCTAACCACTCCATCATTTCCATGTTGATCCGCACAGTATTGTTTTTTTCATGGCTGGCCTGCAGCAGCACCGTCCTCGCGCATGCCGTGGTGACGGAATCCTCCCTGGCCCGCGAACCCGTTACCCCGCACAAGGCTACTACGGTTCTTTTGACATTCAACTCCAATGTGGAGCTATCCCTGTCCCGGGTTTTTCTGGTATCCAAAGGGGATGTTCATCAACCCGCCGCAGTGGACAAGGGGAAAAAACCGGGTGAAATCCGCATACACCTGCCGGCACTGGAACCGGGAGACTACGCAATCAAATACAAGGTATTTGCGGCAGATGGACATCTGACCGAAAGCGTCATCCGCTTCACGGTTGGAGGTAAATAAACGTGTACATGCAGGGTTTGGCCAATTTTCTGGACGACTTTCTCGGCGGGTTGATCCTGATCGCCTATTCGCTGGTGGTTGGCAGCTTTCTCTGGAGTGCCGTCATCTTGCGGGTCTGGGGTCGGGATTGCACTGTTGGAACCGGCGTGATTCGCGCCTGCATCCATATTCTTCGGGGAGGTGCTGTGGCTCTGGCGGTCATGATGGGCCTGAAACTGGTCATCAAGGGATTGATCCTGACCTCGGTACTGGGTGAATTTCCCATGCTGGCCTATTTCTCCACCGTGCAGTTTCAGGCAGGGCTGCTGCGTCTGCTACTGGCGGGCGGGTTGATCTACCTCACGCCGCAGATGTTGCAGATGCCTACGCATCGCGCCCTCTGGAACAAGGCTGCGGTGCTGGCCATACCGCTGATCATCAGCGGTGCCTGGCTGGTTCATGCCGTGGGACGCTTCGAGTATCGTGAAATTCTGATGCTGACCACGGTCATCCATCAACTGGCGGCCGCTGTCTGGTTTGGTGGGGTTGCCCAGTTACTGGCCCTCTGGCATCAGGGCCACCGTGACCCGGATGCGCTGGCCTTATGGCCGCAAGCAATCCGGCGTTTTGCCACCCTGGGTATCGGTTCGGTTATTGCGCTGATGGTCACCGGTTTGCCGCTGGCCTGGACTTACATTGGCACCTGGGAGGGTTTTCTGGGTACCGGTTATGGCAGTCTGGTGGGCACCAAAATCATTTTCTTCGTGATTGCCCTGGGCTTTGCCTGGATGAATCACACGGCAGGACGGCGACAGGATCACCTGGCCCTGACCCACAGGATTCCTTACTACATCGAGGCCGAAACCTTCATCCTGATCGGGGTGTTGTTCATTGCGGCGACGCTTTCTTCCCAACCGCCCTCGGTGGATATCCAGGAACTGACGGCACAGGTTTCGGAGGTAGTCGAGATGTTCACGCCGCACACGCCAAGGCTGAGTTCACCGACTCACGAACAGTTGCTGGCCGGAGAGGCCGGACGGGTGGCGGTGGTCAACAAGATTCCTTCGCTGGCGGCTACCGAATGGTCGGACTATAACCACAATATCTCGGGCCTGTTCCTGACCCTCATGGGTCTGGTTGCCATGCTGTCTTATCACCAACGCTTCGACTGGGCCAAATACTGGCCCATAGGCTTCGTGGGTCTCAGCATCTTTCTGTTTTTTCGCAGTGACGGGGAAACCTGGCCGCTGGGGCCCATCGGATTCTGGGAAAGCACCTTCAACAATGGTGAGGTCTTCCAGCACCGCATCGCAACCTTGCTGGCATTCACCCTGGGTGTACTGGAAGTCAGGGCGCGAGCCAATCCGGGTACACAGAAACTGCGTTACCTGTTTCCGTTGCTCTGTGCCTTTGGCGGGATATTGCTGTTGACCCATGCCCATGCCGAGTTTGAACTCAAGAGCGAATACCTGATTCAGTCCACCCATACCAGCATGGGGGTGCTGGCCGTCATCATGGCCAGCGGTCGCTGGCTGGAACTGCGTCTGGCAGGCTTTGGTAGTGGCTATCAACGGGAAAACGAGGAAAACCGGGAGGGGCGGATTGCCGGTTTCATCGCCATTACCGCGATGTTCCTGATCGGCAATATCCTGCTGTTCTACCGCGAACCCCTGTACTGATGTGAGGCAGTTTGGCCATCCTCTGCACATAAGGCAGAGGATGGCATCCGTTTTACCGATCTGCCGTTACGCTGATCCGGTAAATCGAAGTGGTTCCACTGACTTCATTGCCCACCACCAGCAGGGGTTTGCGAGTAGGGCTTTTATCCGCCGGGATGAAGGTCAGGCCTTCAGGGCCCAGATCACCGGTCGCCCGGTTGAGTGTGTCATCGGCGAGCAGTGTGTCTGTGCCGAAATCACGCGAATTGAAATAATCGACAAAGCTGGCGTTATAGGGGTTGGTTACGTCGTACACCATGATGCCGCCGATGCGTTCCAGGCCGATGAAGGCATAGGTGCGACCCTGAATTTCTCCCAGGGTAACGCCTTCGGGTTCCGGGCCCTTGTCATCGGAACGGTTGTCGAAGGAATCGTTTTCCTCGTGATTACTGTTGAAATCTGCGGGCAATCTTGCAGCGGTGATTTTTTCGAAATCAGCACCCGAATCATAAACCAGGCTACCGCGAGCGTTGCGAATGGAGAAGGAGCGTCCGCCAAACACATGAATCTCGTCGAAGTCACCATCGCCGTCCGTGTCACCACTGGCCAGGGTGGTCTTGAGACGACCCAATACAGCCTCTGCCTTCAGGGTATCACCATCCGGAAAGGCAACCGGGTCCAGGGTTAAATCCTTGATCCGTGCTTCTTCGGAATAGCCGTCGTAATCGCGGCTGTCGCCTTCGTTGGCAGTAACGATGAACGTGTCGCCCCGGTAGTTGTAACTGCTGATCGCATCGGGCATGTACATGCCTTTGACCGGTCTGCTGACAATATTGACGACACCGTCCTTGTCGCTGGCATCCAGTTCGTTACCCGGCAGCGAATGGTCCTTGGTGCCCAGGGGCATGAGGTCAAGCACCCTGGCATTGCGGATGTCGATCAGGGCCAGGGCATTGGCCTCCTGCAGGCTGACCCAGGCATGGCGCGAATCGGTCATCGTGATGTATTCCGGTTCCAGATCCTGTGAAGCTGTGGCATTCGGCCCGAAAATCCGGATGCCTTGCGCCCG
>Ga0172368_10006135_pt1 | contig 13094 bp, 22 predicted proteins | sample Lak11m_FD_114540 | JGI IMG/M metagenome (GOLD analysis project Ga0172368, IMG submission 114540) | Freshwater microbial communities from Kabuno Bay, South-Kivu, Congo - kab_022012_11m | ecosystem: Environmental > Aquatic > Freshwater > Lake | place: Democratic Republic of the Congo: South-Kivu...
CCAAAATTTGGCACATGTGGTTCTTCATGTACTGCTTGACCAACCCCATGTCCAACTAACCCCCTAATTACAGAAAAACCCTGCTGTTCAACATATTTTTGTACTGCCGCTGCATAATCACCAATTCGATTCCCTGATTTTACTTGTGTTAATCCTTGTGCTAAGGATTTACTAGTTGTTTTTATTAACTTTTTATTCTCAGGACTAATCTTGCCTACGCCAACGGTTAACGCCATATCTGTACAAAAACCTTTATACCAAACACCACAATCTATACCTAAAATATCTCCTGGACGCAATACGTACTCTGTAGGGATACCGTGTACAATTTGCTGGTTCACTGATGTACACAAAGCTGCAGGATACCCTTGATAATTTTGAAAAGAAGGTGTAGCTCCCAATTTTTTAATTTCCGCTTGAGCAATTTTTTCCAATTGCATAGTAGTAACACCTACGTTTGCCTGTTTACTCACCGTTTGCAATACGTGTGCGAGTATTTTACCACTCGCGTGTAAGTATTCTAATTCTTGTGGACTTTTAATAATCATATTATATATCCAAAATAGTATAAATATCTTTACTTACTTCAGGTATGCCTTGCTGACCATTTATACGATAATGTAAACCTTTTTTATGAAAAAAACTAATGATTGACTCAGTTTCCTGATGATATATTTTTAAACGTTGAGCAACAGCCACCGCTGTATCGTCATCACGTTGAAATAAATTAGCCCCACAAAGATCACATGTATTAGCCACCAAAGGTGGGTGATATTCCAAATGATAAGTTGCACCACAACTACACATTCGCCTGCCAGAAATTCTTTTTACTGCTTCTTCATCAGAAATCCATATTTCTAATACATGTGTAATCGACTGATGTGCGAGTAAATATTCAGCTTGAGCTAAATTTCGCGGATAACCATCAACAATAAAACCATGCTGACAATCTGATTTGGTTAATCTTTCTTTAACTAACTCATTAGTTAAATCGTCAGGGACTAAATCACCTCTATCTATAATTGCTTTGACTGCCAGTCCTAAATCGGTTTGATTTTTTATAGCTTCACGAAACATCACGCCGGTAGAAATATTGGCTAAATGATACTTATCAGCTAGTGCTATCGCCTGAGTACCTTTACCTGACCCTTGTGGACCGATTATTACTATTCTAAATTCATGATTCATATTTTTTTATTAATATATACTTATTTTAACGCAAATAAATAAAAATAAAAGACGCTTTCACTTATGCGTCTTACTCGTCCATATACACTAATCTTTCAAAGACAACTAGTATGCATCATACTCATGCATTTCAAGCTGTGCTTCTATTTTTTTAACAGTTTCAATAACTACCGAAACAACGATTAAAAGTGAAGTACCACCGATAACTAATGTTTGCATTCCAGTATATGCTTGTAAGACGAGTGGCATAACCGCAATAACACCCAAAAATAAAGAACCAGTGAGATTAATGTGACTTACTGTGGATTGTAAATATTCAACAGTCGGACGACCTGGTCTGATACCAGGAATAAAGCCACCTTGTTTTTGTAAATTTTCTGCTACTTGATCTGGTTTAAAAATTACTGCTGAATAAAAATAAGTAAAGGCAATCACTAAAATGAAGTAAAAAACTCCATAAAATATTTGATTATTAAAAAGTTCAACAATATACGAAGCAGCATTTGCGAGCCAACTACTTTTTGCTTGTACAAAAAATTGTGCAATCATAGAAGGAAAAATTATCACTGAAATTGCAAAAATGATTGGTATCACGCCGCCTTGATTTACTCGTAAAGGTAAATGCGTATTAGTACCACCATACTGTTTTGAACCTTGTACACGTCTAGCATAAGTCACAGGTATATTACGCTGTCCTTCAGTAATAAATACAACTCCTACCACAGTAATGATTGCGATAACAGCAAATAATATTAACGTAGTAAGCTGCGTAATATCAAAAGTTAAAAGTAATCGTTGCATAGCAGTTGGTAATCCAGCGACGATACCAGCAAAAATCAATAAAGAAACTCCATTACCAACATGTCTTTCAGATATCAAATCACCCATCCACGTAAGAAGCATAGTACCAGCAGTTACACTCACAATGGCGGTGATATATTGAAACATCGTAAGTTCACCAATCAAACTTATACTTCCACCCTGACGTTGTAATAATGAAATAAAAGCATAGCCTTGCAATATTGCGAGCGGTATAGTTGCCCACCTAGTATACTGATTTATTTTTCTTTGCCCACTCTCACCTTCTTTAGATATCTCTTCAAACTTCGGCACGATCATGACGAGTAGTTGAAAAATAATTGATGAAGTAATATATGGACCAACTCCCAACATCATAATTGAAAAATTTTCCAAACCACCACCAGACAATAAATTAATCAAACCTAAAATTTGATTGGATGCAAAAAAATCACGTAAATTTCCAGTATCAATACCAGGAATAGGAATATGTGCTCCAATTCTAAAAATAACTAAAATCATGAGCACAAATAATATGTCATTACGTACTTCTTTGGTATGCCAAACTCGTTGTAATTTTGTAAACCAATTCATTTTGGTTACTTAGTTTTTTTCTTGGGTACTTCTTTTACCATCAATTCAATACTACCACCATTTTTTTCAATGGCTGCTCGTGCACCTGCACTCACTCCGTGCACTTTTATATTTAATTTTTTAGTTAAAGTTCCAGTGGCAATAATTTTTACACCATTTTTATAATTATAAATCAACCCCACCCGTTGCAAAATAAATGGAGTTACAGTAGCACCATTTTCAAACTGCATATCAAGTTGTTTTAAATTTACCTGCTCTTTAGCTGGATTTAAACTTTTAAACCCTCGATTCTTTGGTATTTTCATTAACCATGATTTTACAGCTCTTTGCTTAAGTCCACCTACGCCACTACGAGCTTTTTGTCCTTTCATACCTCGCCCAGAATAATTACCACGACTCGCATTACCACGACCAAGACGTTTGGTATGTTTTGTACTAGTAGGTTTTAATGTATGTAAAGTAATCATAAATATTTTTTACTCACTTAGCTGTCTTGTGCCTGACGTTGTTTTTAATTTTTGTAAAGCAACAAATGTCGCTTTTACATTATTTATTTTATTATTTGAGCCTAAAATTTTTGCCACAATATTTGGTATTCCCGAAATAGCAAGCACTTCGCGTACTGCCCCACCAGCTTTAATTCCTGTACCTACTGGAGCTGGTTTTAATAAAATCTGTGCTGCTTTATATTTTACTCTCACCTCATGCGGAATGGTATCTTTTTTCGTAATGATAGTTATTAATTCTTTTTTAGCTTTGGTGACTGCTTTATTTACCGCCAGCGTTACATCAGCACCTTTTGCGATAGCAAAACCAATTTGACCACGTTTATTACCAATGACTACGCACGCTCGAAAACGCATACGTTTACCACCTGCCATGACTCTAGTAACTCTCGCTAAATCAATTATTTTTTGTTCAAACTCTTCGGTTTTTGGTACTTCCTTATTGTTTTTCGATTTTGGTGATTTTTTCATCATAATTTAAAATTTTAATCCAGCTTGACGAGCTGCTTCGGCTAAAGCTTTTACTCTACCGTGATATTTGTATCCATTTCTATCAAATACAACTGAAATTATTTTTTTAGCTTGCGCTTTTGTGGCGATGTCTTTACCAACTGCGGTAGCTCTTTCTGTTTTATTACCTTTTAACTTTTTATCATTACAAGCGACTAACGTATGACCTTTGTCATCGTTCAGTAGTTGTGCTTCAATATGTTGTAAACTTCTATACACAACCAATCGAGGGCAATTCACGTTACCATGAATTTTTGTCCTTACTCTTTTATGTCTATGAATTCTTAATAATTGTTTCTTTAACATATAAAATAGTATTACTAACCTTGTGATTTAACTTGTTTACCTTCTTTACGACGAATAACCTCATTAGAATATTTTATCCCCTTTCCTTTATACGGTTCTGGTTTACGAATTTTTCTAATATTTGCAGCTGTTTGACCAACTAAAACCTTATCTATACCAGCGACCGTTATTACATTCTTTTCTACTTGTATACTAATACCTGGGATTTCTGGAAAAGGCACTGGGTGTGAATAACCAACATTTAATACCAGCTGATTTCCTTTCATTTCTGCTTTATAACCAACACCATTTATCTCTAATTTCTTTATATAACCTTCGGTCACCCCTTTGATCATATTACTCACTACTCTTACTGCTGTACCTAAAAAAGCTTTTTGTTCGCTTTTTTCTAAATTGGCAACGCTAAATTGAAGCTCGCTTGCCTGCATTACAATCTGTACCATAGGTACTCGCTTTATTTTTAATTCTCCTTTTGGACCTTTTACAATATACTCATTCTGAGTTTCTGTAAAAGTTACACCCGCAGGAAGAGAAATAGGTTTTTTTGCTAGTCTGCTCATATTAATAAATTTCACAAATAATTTCGCCACCAATTTTCTTTTTCTTGGCTGCAACTGCTGTCATAAGACCTTGTGGAGTAGAAATAATGGCGATACCTAAATTATTTAAAACTCTTGGTAATTTTTCAGTACCACTATATACTCTACGACCAGGTGTAGAAATACGTTTTAATTGTTGCATGGCTGGCATACCTGACTGGTCATATTTTAGTTGAATACGTAATTCATGAGTTGCTTGATTTTCAGCATAACTATTAATATACCCTTCCTGCTTTAAAATCTCAGCCAAATTAACTTTTATCCTTGAATACGGAACTAGCACTTCGGATTTTCCAACCCGAAGGGCATTCCTCATTCTTGTAAGCATGTCTGCTATTGGATCTGTCATAAAAATTCCTTGAAATTATTATTAATTACCAGCTACTCTTTGTTATACCTGGAAGATCGCCTTTGGAAGCAAGCTCTCTGAAACAAATACGGCACATATTAAATTCCCGCATATAGGCGCGTTTTCGACCACAACGCCAACATCTTCTTACCACCCGAGTAGAATATTTTGGTTTCACTAGGGATCTCTTAGATTTTACTATTTGTGCTTTGGTTGCCATAAACTATTTTTTACTAAATGGAAATTCTAATGAAATCAATAGTTGACGAGCTGCTTCGTCTGTTTGAGCGGTCGTAACTACTATAATTTCTAAACCGTGCAAATTTTCAACCTCATCAGCTTTAATTTCTGGAAAAATTATATGCTCTTTGATACCGATAGTATAATTACCTTTCCCATCAAAACTATTAATTTTCAAACCTTGAAAATCACGTACCCGAGGCAAACTTGCATGAATCAGTTTCGCAATAAAATCCCACATTCGTTCACCCCGCAATGTAACCTTTAAACCCACGGTATTACCTTCTCTAATTTTAAAAGCGGCGATTGATTTTTTTGCTTTTGTGCGAATTGGTTTTTGACCAGTAATACGAGAAAGGGTAGAAATAACTGCTTCCACATATTTATCATCTTTTAAACCTTTTCCAACGCCAACATTGCATACTACTTTTTCTAGAGTAGGGACAGCCATTACGCTCTTTAAATTCATTTCTTTTTGCAATTTTGGGCGGATAGTTTTAACAAATTGTTGATGTAATTGATTCATACTTTTATATACTAGTTTTACATTTTTTACATACCCGATCTTTTTTTCCTTCTTTAGACACATCATAGCTTACTCGAGTAATACGGCCACATTTTGGACAAACTAATTGTACTTTAGCTACTTGCAATGGTGCAAAAAATTCTATTACCTGCCCACTTTCACTTTGTTTTCTTGCGGGCAAATGTTTCTTGTTGGTATTCACTCCTTCAACAACCACTTTGTCTTCATGGGGAAACACTTGAGTAACTTTACCTTGTTTACCCCTATCTTTACCAGAAATAATTTTTACTATATCACCTTTTTTTATTTTCATATAATTATAATACTTCGGGTGCTAATGATATGATTTTCATATAACCTTTAGAGCGTAACTCGCGTACGACTGGACCAAAAATACGAGTTGCTTTTGGTTCTTTACTTTTTTTATCTATAATTACCACTGCATTTTCATCAAATCGCACGGTACTACCATCTTTCCTTTTTACACCATCTTTAGTACGCACGATAACTGCAGGTAACACATCACCCTTTTTTATTGGTGAATGCGGTTGTGCATCTTTGACTGCTACAATAATAATATCACCTACATACGCATACCGTCGTCTAGTCCCGCCAAGCACTCGAATACACTGTGCTTGTCTCGCGCCTGAATTGTCAGCAACTTTCATTCTTGTACCTACTTGAATCATATGCGTGTATTAACTTTACTAATTACTCGCCATTTTTTTGTTTTGGCGATTGGTCTGATTTCTTCAATAATTACCTGATCATTCACTTTATATTCATTTTTTGCATCATGAGCGTGAAATTTTTTTGCAACCTGAAAACGCTTTCGATATTTAGGATGCATTTTTACACTCATTACTTTTACAACTACTGTTTTATCCATCTTATCGGAAATAATAATGCCGGTAAAACGACGAGTAATGCGAGATTTTTTAGTTGGCTGTTTTATGTCTGCCATATATAATCAATTTATTTAGATTCTTTTTTTGATGCTAAGGAAGGAGCAATTTTATTTGTCACTTGCTTAGCTACGGTATGACCTTTATGCAATAAAGTCATAATTCGTGCTATGCTCTTACGCACCACACGTACATTATGTACTTGCTTATGTTGTTCAGAAGAAACTTGAAAACGTAAATCTCTTAATTTTGTCCGTTCTTCAGCAAGTAACTTATGTAGTTCACCTTCATTTTTATTTTGTAAATCTTTCATATCCATATTTATAACTCTTTAGAAACAAACTTAGTTTTACATGGCAATTTATGGGCAGCGAGGCGCATAGCTTCACGGGCGGTCTTCTCATCAACGCCATCCATTTCAAAAATCATACTCCCTGGCTTCACTACGGCTACAAAATGATCTGGAGCACCTTTACCCTTACCCATAGGTATTTCATTCCCTTTAGTGGTAATTGGTTTATCTGGATAAATACGAATCCAAATCTTAGCACCACGTTGTACAAAACGAGTCATTGCCCGTCGAGCTGCCTCAATTTGACGAGAACTAACCCACCGTGGCTCCTGGGATTTTAAGCCAAACATACCAAAGTTAAGTCTATCTCCACTCGTAGCATTACCTCGTATTCTCCCTCTTTGCCATTTTCTATGTTTTACTTTTTTTGGTGCTAACATATAGATTAATTACCTTGAGATAAATTATCTTTGTCTTTATCTTTAAAAATTTCACCTGTGTATATCCAAACCTTGATTCCAATTGCTCCAAACGTAGTAGCTGCTACTCCTCGTGAATAATCAATATTTGCACGCATGGTATGCAAAGGTATTTTCCCTTGAGCCAGTGTTTCCGTACGGGCAATTTCAGCACCATTCAAACGACCAGCAACTTGTACTTTTACTCCTTTTGCACCAGCTTTCAATATTAAATCAATAGTCCTTTTCATGACCCTACGAAAAGGCAAACGACGTTCAATTTCTTGTGCCATTTGTTGCACCATTATTTCAGCCGATAGGTTTGGTTTATCTACTTCTTTAATATTTAAATTAATTTGTAATTTAGGATTTTTTACAATCGTGAGCATCAGTTCTTTCTTTAAATCTTCAACCGCTTTTCCACCTTTACCAATAATCATACCTGGCTTCGCAGTATATAAATTAATATCAAGTTTATTTACTCCACGTTCAATTTCAACCTTCGCGAGCGAAGCTTCTTTTAATTTGGCTCGTAAAAATTTTCGTAACTTTATATCCTGTTCAATATTATGAGCATAATCATTCTGACTAAACCATTTTGATGACCAGCCAAAGATGACACCAGTACGAAAAATTTTTGGATTTACTTTGTGTCCCATATAATTTATTTCTCTGATTTTTTAATACTTTTTTTCTTTTCAACTTCTGATCTTGTTTTCATCTTACCTTTTTCTTTTGAGGTATCTACCTTTTCTTTTTTATCTTCTGTCTTTACCATTTTTTTTACTTTATCATCACTCACTTTTACATCATCGGCTTTAGAAATTTTTTGATTTTTTTCTGCACCCGCGAGTACTAAAGTGATATGACTAGTTGGTTTACGAATCGCTGTTCCCCGACCAAAAGCTTTTGGGGTAAAACGTTTTAATACTGGACCACCATCAACCATAATTGACTTAATTGTTAAACTTTCTTTTATTAAATCATTATTATGAACGGCATTTGCAATCGCGCTTCGTAACAATTTCAATACAACAACTGCTGGCTTGCCAGATTGCCACATAAGTTGTGACTCAGCGGCAAGTGCATTTTTACCACGTATTAAATCAACCAACATTCTTGTCTTGCGGGGAGAAATTCTAGCAAATCTTAAAATGGCTTTTACTTCGGTCATACAATTTATTATTTACTGGCTTCAGAAGCCGCTTTTTCTTGTTCTTTCTGCATTTTACCACCATGACGGAAAAACTTTCTGGTAGGAGCAAACTCACCAAGCTTATGACCTACCATATTTTCAACTACAAATACTGGCAAATGTTGTTTACCGTTATGTACAGCAAAGTTAATACCAACCATTTCTGGTACAATAACTGAATCACGTGACCAGGTTTTGATTGGTTTTTTATCTCCGTTTTGTTTTACTGCAGCCACTTTTTTTAACAATTTCTCGTCAATAAAAGGGCCTTTTTTTAAACTTCTACTCATATACGTTTAGTTATTTCTTTGCATTACGTCGCTTGATAATTAATTGATCACTTGATTTTGATTTTCTTGTTTTTACACCAAGCGCTGGTTTACCCCAAGGTGTTTTTGGATGCTTCAAACCGATTGGCTGATTACCTTCACCACCACCATGCGGGTGATCAACTGGATTCATAGCCTTACCTCTGACTGTAGGTTTAATACCTCGATGTCTCATGCGACCTGCTTTTCCCCAACGGATATTGGCGTGTTCACTGTTACTTATACTGCCAATACTCGCACGACATTTTTCAGAAATTAAACGAACTTCACCAGAAGGCATTTTTAACTGTACCATTCCATTTTCTTTACCCATCAACACTAAACTATTTCCCGCTGAACGTCCAATCTTCGCACCACCACCTCTATGTAATTCTACACAATGCACTGTCTGGCCATCAGGAATAAACTGCAGAGGCATATTATTCCCTGTCTTTATTTCTAAACCAGTTTCACTGCTTACAATTGTATCATTTATTTTCAAATTATCAGCGGCAATAATATAACGTTTATCCCCATCCGCATACTGAACAACTGCTAAATCAGCACTGCGATTTGGATCATACGCAATTGCTAATACGCGAGCGGGAATATTAAATTTTTCTCGCAAAAAATCTATTACTCGGTAATGCTGCCGGGCACCACCGCCACGATGCCGAATAGTAATTTTCCCTTGATTATTTCGTCCTGAAATCTTTGGTTGACGACGACGTAATCTTTTATCATTGGCAGTCGCTAATTTTCGTCTGTTTACAGATGATAAACGACGACCCGCAGAAGTTGGTTTGTATTTTACTATAGTCATAACTATACTCCTTTATAAATATCAATAGTCTTCCCAGTTGGCAATGTCACTACTGCTTTTTTCCAATCTTTTCTCACTCCTTTTCTCCGACCAAAATTAACTTTTTTGCCAAAGTAGTTCAATATATTTACTTGTACTGGTCTAATACCATATGTTTCAAGTATTGCCTGTTTTACCATTATTTTATTTGCCCGCGGAGACACCATAAACAGATATTTCCCATGTTCAGTCTGCTTTGCACCTTTTTCAGTAATCAGTGGCTTCACAAGTACTCGGCGATATTTATGAGTAGAAACTTTTGCATCAGCCACATTTATTTTTTGTTTTTGTGATGTCTCTTTTACCGCTACTGAATCAGTATGAGCTGAAACAACCTTAGCAGTTTTTGGCTGCTTGGCCTTATCATGTGAAAATAAATCTTTTATACTCATATCTATTTTTTATATTTTACAATTAAAGCAGCTAAAGTTTCTTCGGTACATACTACATAAGGATACTGAAGTACATCAAGTAAATTTAAACGAGTTAAAGGTACTACGGCTATTTTTGCTAAGTTACGGGCTGATCGTTCAATATTCTTATCCTGTCGAGGAATAATAAATAATGCTTTTTTTCCAGCCAATGGTTTTATATTAAAAATATTTGCTAAAACCTTTGTTTTAATTTCTGGTAATTCCAAAGTATCAAAAATAATAACTTGATCCGCCGCAGCTCTATCAGATAATGCCATAAGGAGAGCTTTGGTTTTTACTTTTTTATTTATCTTTTGTGTAAAATTTCTTTCATTAGTTGGTCCAAAAGTAACGCCACCACCAATCCACAATGGTGAACGAGATGAACCATGACGAGCTCTGCCAGTACCTTTTTGTTTCCATGGTTTTCTTCCACCACCTCTCACTTCACTCCGTCCTTTGGTATGGGCTAAAATTTGACGCTTATTTGCTTGCAATGCAGTTACTACTTGCGCAATAAGTTCAGGTTTTATTTTAATACCAAAAATAGCAGGCTCTAAATGAATATCCTTAACCTCTGTTCCTGTTTGATTGTAGACGGTAACCTTTTTCATATAATTATGAATTTGTATCTACTGAATTTATAGAATTAGTTTCGGCCTTCTCTTCTGGTGCTTGATTTTCTTCTGATGGTGCACTAGTTTTTGCGGTTGATGTAGTCTCTATTGTTTTATCTGTCACTTGCTTTTCATCTACAACAGATGACTCAACTATTGGCTGATTTGTCGCTTGTTTATTCATCACTGGTGCATGTAATTTTAATTCATTATCTCCTACTATTCGAATAAGACCACCTTTTGGTCCTGGTAAAGCACCCTTGATATATAATAAATTATTTTCTAAATCAATTTTCACAATTTGTAAATTGGCGACGGTTATTTGATCAGCACCCATACGACCACCCATTTTTCTACCTTTACGAACATGCTGTTCACCACCCGCACCAATAGAACCTGACATCCTTAATTGATCCTTATGACCATGTGAAGCTGGACTGCCACTAAAACCATGTCTTCTTACTACACCTTGAAAACCTTTACCTTTACTCACACCGATTACTCTTACTTTTTCACCTTCAGTAAATGTTTCTACGGTAATTTCTTCACCACGGTTGGGCAAAGTTGTTAAATCATCAACACGAAATTCTATCAAATGTCTAAACGCTGGTAGTGATTTTAAATGACCAAGTAGTGCCTTTGATAATCCGCGACGTACACCATAGCCGATTTGTAAGGCTTGATACCCATCAGTTTGTTTATTTTTAACCTGCACTATTTGACAAGGACCAGCTTCAACAATTGTAACTGGTACTGCCTCACCATTGTCTAAAAATAACTGAGTCATACCACGTTTAGTGCCAACAATAAAATTTTTATTTTTTTGTGCTGATATATTTTTCATATTGCTTGGGATAAGAAAAACCGCTCCCACTTTTTTTCCCCAGACACTACTTGAGTAAAAAAAGTGGAATCGGTTTGAGTGACAATTTCTAGACTGTACTCAAATTTTTTAGAATGTTAATTATATCCTTATTGCAACATAGACTGTAAGTTGATAGGTTTCAGATTATTCTGACCTTTATCAGTAACAGTAGTTACAAATTACATTTTTATTTCAATATCGACTCCAGCGGGAAGATTTAAGCTAGAAAGTGCTTCCACGGTTTTACTTGATGGTTGCGTAATATCTATCAAACGTTTGTGAATACGCATTTCGTACTGATCGCGGGAATCTTTATGTACAAAAGTGGAATTAAGTACTGTAAACTTTTTTTTCGCTGTTGGCAAGGGCACTGGACCAACTACTGTGGAACCATTACGTTCAGCGGTTTCAATAATTTTTTTGGCAGCCTGATCAATAATCTTATGATCATACGCCTTAATCTTGATTCTAATACGCGGTTTTACTTCTTCTTCAACCGCTGGTTTCATTTTTGTTTTTACCTGGGTCATACTTATGTTATATATTAATTCCACGTGTTACCCGCTCATAATCGTATGAGCGGGATTGATGTGTAATCAATTATTTAATAATTTTAGTTACTGCACCAGCACCAACAGTGCGACCGCCTTCACGAATAGCAAAACGCATTTTTTCTTCCATAGCAACTGGGGCAATCAATTTAATTTTCAAATTGACTGTATCACCTGGCATTACCATTTCAGCACCTTCTGGCAAAGTAACATCACCAGTCACATCAGTAGTTCGCACATAAAATTGTGGTTTATATCCCTTAAAAAATGGCGTGTGTCTACCACCTTCTTCTTTGGAAAGAATATATACTTCAGCTTCAAATTCTGAATGTGGAGTAATAGAACCTATTTTACAAAGTACTTGTCCGCGTTCAACATCTTCTTTTTTAACCCCGCGCAATAAAATACCTGCATTATCACCAGCTTGACCTTGATCTAATGTTTTATTAAACATCTCAATGCCAGTGACTGTTGTTTTCTGGGTGTCTTTAAGACCGACAATTTCTACTTCTTCATTAATTTTTACAATACCACGTTCAATTCTACCAGTAACCACTGTACCTCTACCTTCAATTGAAAAAATATCTTCAATAGGCATCAAAAATGGTTTATCAATTTCTCTCACTGGAGTAGGAATATATTCGTCTAACGCTTTTACTAAATCCATAATTGGCTTACTCGCTGCTTCATCAGTTGGATTTTGCAAAGCTTTTAAAGCACTTCCTCTGACTACTGGAATCACATCGCCAGGAAATTCATATTTTTTCAATAAATCTCTAATTTCTTCTTCCACCAAATCAATAAGCTCAGGATCATCAACTTGATCAACTTTATTTAAAAACACCACAATATAAGGAACACCTACTTGTTTCGCAAGTAAGATATGTTCTCTCGTTTGAGGCATTGGACCATCAGTTGCAGCTACAACCAAAATAGCACCATCCATTTGAGCTGCACCAGTAATCATATTTTTTACATAATCAGCGTGTCCTGGACAGTCAACGTGGGCGTA
>Ga0172368_10006136_pt1 | contig 13092 bp, 11 predicted proteins | sample Lak11m_FD_114540 | JGI IMG/M metagenome (GOLD analysis project Ga0172368, IMG submission 114540) | Freshwater microbial communities from Kabuno Bay, South-Kivu, Congo - kab_022012_11m | ecosystem: Environmental > Aquatic > Freshwater > Lake | place: Democratic Republic of the Congo: South-Kivu...
CTCACGATATGGAATAACTTCTATGGAATCACTTCCATACTTATATGGAATCGGTTCCAGTAAGTCAAGGCTATTCACAACCGCATCGGCCTGATGTATGATGTCGCCTCATTGTACATTCTTGTGACAAGTGATTAGCGCCTCGGCAGTATGCCGACCGCCTGCTATCTTGCATAAATTATGCCTGGAAGAAAATGAACCCGGGAAGGGCGCCCGGCGCGTTTTTGTGAAGCGTGTCATTCTTCACGCGTACGAAAGGGGCAGGTCCACGATGAAGGATGCCCCCCCCATGTCATTGTTTTCCGCATGAATCGTTCCGCCATGTTCCCGGATGATGCCTTTAGAGACGGACAAACCCAGTCCGGTGCCTTTTCCCGGGTCTTTCCTGGTAAAGAACGGCTCAAAAATCTTGTCCAATTCTCCCGCAAGGATACCATGACCGTTGTCGGCGACAATCAGACGGACGGATGGTCTCATCGAGGATGCTTCTGGACGATATACGGCAATAATCATTCGTTTCGAATGGTTACCCCTCATCGCGTCGCAGGCGTTGAGGACAAGATTGACCATCACCTTCACCAGCCTGTCTCTTTCCATTTTTACAGGGATGACCTCCGACGGGGGATTGTACTCGACCTGGACGTGATCTTCTCTAATCCGGCGCTCCGTCATTTGCAGACCCGCTTCGATGACACGGCGGAGGTCGCCGCCGACAAGCATTCCCGGTTGTTTAGCGGCAGATTGATGCAAATCCTGACAGATATTGGCGATCCTTTGCAGTTGTTCTCGACAGATTCTCACACTATCCCTGGCCTGATCGGCAAGGGTTTCATTTTCCATAAATTGGAGTCGTGAAGAGATGATGCTGACGGGATTCAGGATTTCATGGGCGACGCCGACAGCCAAGCGTCCGACCGCCGCTTCCTTTTCGAACTGGATCAGCATGTCTCTTGTTTCCTGCAACTGCTGCACGGTCTCGACAAGTTCCTTTTCCGCCTGCTTGCGCTGGGTGATATCTTTCGAAACAATTACGACTTTCGATATTTCTCCAACTGGGCTCAGATTCATGATCGGTGTGAATGTACGGAGAAAATACCTCCCATCCCTTTCACTCCTGTGTTCTTCTATGATCGGTTTGCCGGTTTCGCATACTTCTCTGATGCAATCCGCAAACTCCTTTGTATCCTGCTCGGGATGGAATTCGCCGTATCTTCTGCCGATGATTTCCTCCAATGGCAGGCCGAATCTCATTCTGTGCACTTCATTCATGAATAGATAGGTGCAATCCCTATCCACCAAAAACATGGAATCGACAGAAGCCGCCAAGGAACGGTATTTCTCCTCTGCTTCTTTCAGCGCCAAATCCGCTTGCCTGCGCCCGACGTTTTTTGTCCGTACCTCCCGATTGGCGTGCTGCAGCTCCTCCATACGCGCTACCACATGCCGTTCCAGTTGATCGCGCGCCTGTTGCAGCACCGTCTTGGCCTGCTTGCGCTCGGTGATGTCGCTCAGCACGACGCGGCATACAGGCGCGCCGGCGGCGTCTTGCGCGGCGGTTGCCTCCAGACGCGCCCAGAATATTGTTCCATCCTTTTTCACCATCCGCAGTTCGCACGCCTCCGGTTTACCGGCTTGCCTCGAGCTTGTTGAATGGGTTTCAAGGAGTTGCTTGAGGTGCCGGTAGTAGATGTGCCGGTCCTCCTTGAGGATGAACCGGGTCAAAAGCTGCTTGACCAGGGCGCCCCGTGCCACGCCCAGCAGGGTGGCGGCGGTGAGGTTTGCCTCCAGGATCAGCCCCTTTTTGCTGACGGTGCAATAGCCCACCGGCGCGAGGTCGCAGAGGTCGAAGTAGCGCGCCCGGGCGGCGTCCGGTTCCGCCAGCATCCGGCGCAGCTCCTCGTTCTGCATCTCCAGCTCGAGCTGATGCACCCGCAGTTCGTGGAGCGTTCGCTGCGTTTCTTCGGGCGACAGGGCCTTGAGGTTATCCGGTGACCTGGTTGTTTTCCCCCGGGCCTTCTCTTCCGCCCGTTTGCGCAGAGCCTGCCCTGACTGCGCTGAACTTGGCCGAAGTGAGCTTGCTTGCGGTGTGCATTTCCTATCCGTTAAAAGGGCGGCTTCACCAGGTCGGTTATCCTTCTCTTTCATTGTCGGTGGCATAGACCTGCACCTTGAAAAAAGTCGAGTCTTGAATTGGGGCTGCCTCGTAAAAAAGCTCCGGGGGGAAGGCGCGCGCGTTTAGACAGGCTCACCGTGACGGCGCTGAGCCTGCCCTGATGGTTCGACAGGTTCTCCATGACAGACAAGTTGCCTGTCCCGATCTTGTCGAGGGAAAGGGAAGGATGCAGCGCAACTAAGCATATGGACTTTACGAGGCCGTAACCCGCGCTTCCTTGCTGTTCCCCTTTGCCTTGACATCGGGGGCGTTCTTCCGCCGGAGGCGCTGGACGAGGAACCTGTCGACCGACTCCTGGGACAGGTCGTCGTCGAGGGCCGTCCTGAGCGCCTCGAGAGGGATCTCGACCCGCGCCGCGCTCCGGTGACCGCCGGCGTTTCCGATGTTGCCGAATGATTTCCTGGCTATGGCGCCGCAGTCCTGGCGATAGCCGTCCCCCCTCAGGACGATGATCATCCGGTCCTTCACGATGCCGGCAATGACCACGTAGAAGATATTGATGATCCGGAGGAAAAAATCGGCCACCTGGACGCAGGCGTCCGCGCTCTCGACGGCGCCCAGGAAACAGATCACCCGGTCGCGGTAGCGGCGTTTGAACTGATAGGCGTAATCGAAATACTTAAGAAAACGGTCGGGGATCTGGTTTAGCTCTATGCGCCTGATCAGCTCGCGGTTGGCGCGGGAAAAGTTCAGGTAATAGGCCCCGATATCCTCAAGACCGGCGTCCCGCTCGAGATTCATGGTGTCGCTCTTGATCCCGTAAAGAAGGGCCGTGTACAGCCGTTTGGGTATCCTCACCCGCGCCGCCAGGAGATACTCCGTCATGATCGTGGAAAGGGCGCCGTAGGCAGGCCTGACGTCGGCCAGCGACGCATGCCAGACCGTTTTGCAGGGATGATGGTCGAGGACGATATGCGGCTTCACATTGCCCAGGGCCTCCCCGAAGAAGGTGGGCTGGGCGTCCACGACGGCGATCCGGTTGAAGGCCTTGAGGTCCGTCTTGTCCAGCATCAGGATTTCTACCTTCATCTCGCGGATGAACTCGGCGTTCTGATGCCGGGCCACCGGTTCCGTCGCAATGAAGACGCACTTTGAAAGAGAGTGCGTCTTTACAAGGATCTCGCGCAACGCCATCGCCGAGGCGACAGCATCCGGATCGGGACTGCCGTACATCAGGATCGCGAGCGAATCATTCTCCCGAAACATCGATTTGAGCTTGAAGAGGTTGAGGAGCGTTTCCTCCTTCCTGACCAGAAGCGACTCGATGCGTTTCATTTAAGCATCCCCTTTTCCCATTCTGTAACTTCTTAATTTCATACGGTCAGGTATATTCGCCTCAAGCGCTTAGTTTTGCAAGCAAAAATTTGCGTCCAAGCCGCCGAAGCGCGACCCAAGAGGCGGAAACCAGACAATATTCAGATGGATTTATCGAGAACTTTCTGGTATCAATAATCGGAACCGGTGAAAAAGGGCTTGATAACCTACCTGAAAAGACGATGAAAGCGGGCTGACAGCCCGTGCCGCTCATCGCCGCCGACATCGACAGGCAAAATAAGAGGTGCTACCGTTGCAGGCGATCATATTTACGGATCTCGACGGCAGCCTGCTCGACCATTACGACTATTCCTGGAAAGCAGCCGCGCCGTCCTTATCAAGAATAAAGAGATACGCCATACCCCTCATTATCGCGACGAGCAAGACCCGAAGGGAGGTGGAACCGCTGCAGAGGGACCTGGGGTTCCGGGATCCCTTCATCGTCGAGAACGGCGGCGGGATCTTCTTTCCCCCCGGTTTTCGAGGCCTGATTGGCCAAGAAGGGGAGCCGGCGGGCGACTATACGCTCATCCGGCTCGGCGTCCCCTATCCGACAGTCCGCGGCTTTCTGGAAAGGATGAAGGAGAGATTCGCCCTCAAGGGGTTCGGCGACCTGACGAACGTAGAGATAGCGGGGCTGACCGGTCTGTCCCTGGAGCAGGCCGGGCTTGCCAGGGATCGGGAATTCACTGAACCCTTCCTTATGGAGCGGGTGGAGGATATGGTTTCCCTGCGCGAACTGGCCGCCGCGGAAGGAATCCGGATTACGAGGGGCGGGCGTTTTTTTCACCTGATCGGGGGCCGCCAGCACAAGGGGGAAGCCGTCCGGATCGCCGCCGAAATAGTAGGTAGGTTTTCCGGCGGGAACCCGACGACAGTCGGCCTCGGCGACAGCGAAAACGACCTGCCGATGCTCAGGGAAGTCGACATCCCCGTCTTGATCCCCCATCCCGAGCGGGGTTATCTGAATTGCGCCCTTCCGGGAATGATCCGGGCAAGGGAACCGGGAAGCAGGGGATGGAACGAAACGGTGGAGCGGCTTCTGAACCAACTGGAGAATCAGGGGTAATCATCAAAAATGCTGTCCCCTTAGTCCCGCCCAACAGGAGGAAAGTTCAATGGTAAAGGTGACCCGGTTTTCAACGGCGCTCAGACCCCATGTACTGACGAAGATCGAGATGCTCGGCTACACCGACATCGTCATCGGCATCCCCTGCTATTACAGCGGCGAATCCATAGTCCATGTCATCAAGACCATCGTCAGGGGAATAGAACAGTATTATCCGCACCTGAAGGCCCTCATCATGGTTTCCGACGGCGGCTCCACCGACGACACGCGCGACCTGGCCCGGATGGTGGATCCGAAATCCTACAATATTGAGAGCATCGTGACCATCTACCGGGGTCTTCCCGGCAAAGGAACGGGATTGCGGGCGGTTTTCGAGGTCGCCTCGTTTCTGAGGGCGAGGGCGATTGCCGTCTTCGATTCGGACCTGCTGTCGATCACGCCGGAATGGGTGCGCAACGTCCTGGAGCCTGTCTTTCACGGTTACGATTATGTCGCGCCGAATTACAACCGCTACAAGCTGGATGGAACCATTACCAACACCCTCGCCTACAATCTGACCCGGGCCCTCTACGGGCAGCGGATCCGCCAGCCGATCGGCGGCGACTTCGGCATCTCGCCCGCCCTGGTGAAGCATTACCTGGATCAGGACGTCTGGGATTCGGATGTCGCGAAGTTCGGGATCGACATCTGGATGACCACCTCGGCCATCGTGGGGGGATTCCGGATCTGCCAGGCAAGACTGGGCGTCAAGCTCCACGACCGGAAGGATCCCGCCGCCGATCTGGGCCCCATGCTGCGCCAGGTGGTCGGCACCACCTTCCAGTTGATGGACAGGTACGAGGATTTCTGGATGAAGATCAATGGATCGGTGGATGTGCCCACCCTCGGAGAATTCGTCGATCAGGACGTCCCCGCCTTCGACATCGACCAGGCGAACCTCGTCGAGTATTTCAAGATGGGTCTGGCCAACTTCGGCGGCGTCTGGAAAAATATCATCGAAGAGCAGGATTTCAAGGTCATCCAGGGTCTCGCCCGGATCAAAAACGGCGGCCACTTTTTCATGCCCATCGACACCTGGGTCCGGATCGTCTACCGGTATGCCGGCGCCTTCCACGCCACTGCCCGGCAGCGTTTCAAGGTCCTCGATACGCTGACCCCCCTCTATTACGGGCGGGTCGGCTCCCTGGTCAATGAGCTGCGCGACAAGACCCAGGCGGAGGCGGAGCGGCATTTCGAAGAGCGGGCCCTGGTCTTCGAGGAAATGAAGGACTACCTGATCGAGATCTGGAAGGGAAAGGGGGAATAGCAGTGGCCGATTTCTGCCAGAGCGGCGTCATCACGACCCTGCAGAAGCTCAAGGACAGGCCCGTCGAGGATATCGAGCGGGAACTGAAAACGATTGCCCAGAAACGAAAGATGGTCCTCCTGCTGCCGGCGCTCGTGACGGAATTCGACGGGGAGGCGATGCCCAGGATCATCGAGGAATTGAAGGGGGTGGACTACCTCTACAAGATCGTCCTCTCCCTGGATAAGGCGACCGAACAGCGGTTCAGGGAGATCAGGTCCCTCATGTCCGTCCTGCCGGCCGACGTCCGGATCGTCTGGCACGACGGTCCCCGGATGAAGGCGCTCCTCAAGGAACTGATGGATTCGGACTTCAAGCTGGACACGCCCGGCAAGGGCCGGTCCGTCTGGATGACCCTCGGCTACATCCTTGCGGACAAGGATGTCTACGCAATCGCCATGCACGACTGCGATATCGTCAACTACCGGCGGGAAATGGTCGCCCGGCTCGTCTATCCGGTCGTCCACCCCTCCCTCGACTTCGAGTTCAGCAAGGGATACTACGCCCGGGTGACGGACAGACTCTACGGCCGGGTGACGAGGCTGTTCTACACCCCCCTGATCCGGACGATGAAGCGGATCCTGGGATACAACGCCTTCATCGAGTATCTCGACAATTTCCGTTACGCCCTTTCCGGCGAATTCGCCTTCGACAACCCTCTGGCAAGAGGGATCCGGATATCGCCGACCTGGGGACTGGAGGTCTCCCTGCTCAGCGAGGTCTATCAGAAGACCTCCGTCAACCGGATCTGCCAGGTGGAGATCATAGAGACCTACGAGCACAAGCATCAGATCCTCAAGAAGAACAAGCCCACCGAAGGCCTGATCCGCATGGCGGCCGACATCGGCAAGGCGCTGTTGAGGGTCCTGAGCCAGGACGGCCTGGTCATGAGCGACGCCTTCTTCAGGACCATGATGACGACCTATATTCAGGAGTCGCGGACCGCGATCGAGAAATACAACGCCCTGGCCCTGCTCAACGGCCTGACCTACGACCGGCACGAGGAGATCGAGGCAGTGGACGCCTTCGTCGGCTCCCTGAAGCTGGCCATAGAAGAATTCGTCAAGGATCCGGTGGGGATCCCCATGCTCCCCGGCTGGGTCAGGGTGACCGCGGCCATCCCTGATTTCTCGGACCGCCTCTACGACGCGGTGGAGGAGGACAACAGGTAGCAGTCTGCCGCGGCCGCGATTGTAAGGATGACAAACCCGGAAAAGTCACAAATCACCCTCCCCTTAATCCCCTTCCCTCAAAGGAGAGGAAAGGGACTTTTTTTATACAGCCGTCAATGATGGTCTGTGATGAAGCTGAAAGAGAAGGAATTCGACAGGGCCGTCCGGAGGGCGTACGGCCGCATCCCGGCGGAGATCCGGGAGCGGATGGCGGACGTTGTCATCACGGTAAAGAAACGCCCTGACCGGGAGATGCTGGAAGAGACGGGCTATCCGCCCGGCGAGCCGTTGCTCGGCCTCTACTGGGGGGCATCCCTTGCGGAGCGGTCGTTCTTCGCCCCCCCTCCCCACCATCCCGATACGATCTACATCTTTCGGGAGCCCCTGGAGGAGATGTGCGGGAGCGTCGCCGAGCTGGAGCGGGAGATCGAGATCACCCTTGTCCACGAGATCGCTCACTTCCTGGGCATCGGCGAGGAGCGCCTGGAAGAGCTGGGCTACGGATAAAACGGTTTGCCGTCACTCCCTTGATGACTTGTAAGGGGTCTGAAAACCGGCGCAAATAGGACGGCGGTCACAGGAGGGAGGTCTGTTCCCCCCGGCGCTTGACGCGGTACATGGACTGGTCTGCAGACCGGAAAAGGGTATCGATGTCGCGGCCGTCTTCCGGATAGATGGCCACGCCCACGCTGAAGGAAATCACGATCGCATTGCCGCCGGCGGTTATGGGCGTTTTAAAGGCGTTCACGATCCTTTCCCTGACAAACTCCACATCCGCCTCGCCGCTGATCTCCGGCAGGACGGCCGCGAATTCGTCCCCGCCGATGCGGGCCACCGTATCCACGTCCCGCACGTTTTTTCTCAGGCGATCGGCTATCCCGATGAGCACCTGATCGCCCACGTCGTGCCCGAAGCTGTCGTTGACCAGTTTGAACTTGTCCAGGTCCAGCAGCAGGATGGCAAAACGGGATTCTTTCCGCTTTGCCTGGGCGATGGTCATGGCCGCCCGGTCGTAGAAAAGGGCCCGGTTGGGCAGGCCGGTCAGGGGGTCGTGATAGGCCAGCCACTGCACCTTTTTTTCCGCCTGCTTGCGCTCCGTGATGTCCCTGACGATCCCCCGGAATCCCGCCGGCCGGCCTTCGGCGTCCCTGACAAGCGAGACGGAGGCCTCGATATGCACCCGCGAGCCGTCCGGCCGGACGACATTCCAGTCCAGCCCCTTCAGATGTTCGCCGGTGGAGTACACCCGGAAGAAATTCTCGTATATCTTCGGCCAGTCTTCCTGCGGCGTGTACTGGCGGAAGTTTACCCCCTCCATCTCCTCCCAGGCGGCCTTGACGATCTTCCCGCTCGGCTCGCTTGCGAAGGTCAGGTTGCCCTTCAGGTCCGTCTCGAAATAGCCGTCGGCGATGTTGTCGAGGATCGTCCGGTAGCGCTCCTCGCTTTGGCGCAGGGATTCTTCGATTTTCTTCCGGTCCGTTATGTCCCGGCAGCCCAGGACCGAACCGGCGACCCGTCCCTCTTCATCGAGCATCGTCTTGCCGATGACCTCGAACCAGAGGAAGCGGCCGTCGCGATGCCGGACGCGCACCTCCATCCTGTGCTCGCCCCTCAGATCCAGGCGGCGAATACCGGCAACGGCCCGCTCCCGGTCGTCGGGATGAACGAAATCGAGAATTTTCTGTCCGACCGACTCCCGGATCTCGTAATCGAGCAGCCTTTTCACCGAGGGGGAAACAAACTCCACCGTCGCCTCGAGATCCACCTGGACGACGAGGTCCATCATGTTGTCCGTGATGCGCCGGAGGCGCTCCTCGCTCTTGCGGAGGGCCTGCACCAGGGAATCCGGCGGCAGTTGCTGGTTGGGACTGGTCTCTTTTTCCATTAATTTTCACCATTTCCAAGGGCCGGCTGCTGCTGGGTCAGACAGTGGATCGCGCCGAGTCCCCAGACGAGATCTACGGCGTGGATGCCGACGACGGGGCGGTCCGGAAACAGCTCCGCGAGGATGCCCAGGGCGATCCTGTCCCGGGAATCATTGAAGGTCGGTACGAGTACGGCGGCGTTGGCGATGTAGAAGTTGGCATAGCTCGCCGGGAGGCGCTGGGAGTCGAGATAAAGAGGCGCCGGCATGGGGAGGAAAACCGTCTCGAGCCGCGAACCGTCCTCGAGTCTCATCCCCTCCAGACGTTCGCGGTTTTCCTCGAGCGGCCGGTAGTTTGCGTCGCGCGGATCAGCCTCCCGGCAGAAAACGACGGTCCTCCGGTTGACAAAACGACAGACATCGTCTATGTGCCCGTGCGTATCGTCCCCGGCGATCCCCTTTCCCAGCCAGAGGATGTTTCTTACGCCGAGATTTTCCCTGAGGGCCGCTTCGATCTCGGCCCTTCCAAACCCTGGATTGCGGACCTGCACGCCGGCATCGAGCAGGCATTCTTCGGTGGTCAGAAGCGTTCCGGCGCCGTTGACCTCGATGCCGCCGCCCTCCAGGACAAGGTCTTTTTTCCCGATTCTGGCGGACAGGAGGCGCAAGCGGAGCCTGCGCGCCGCCAGCTCCGGGATGCGCGCGTCCCTTTTCCAGTCCGAATATTTCGCCCAGGCGTTGAACCGGAAGCGGACGATTGCCGCTTCCTGCGGGGAGGCGTCGCGTCTGACGAAAAGAGGACCGGAATCCCGCGTCCACCCCCGGTCGAAGGGGAAATGGAAAAACTCGATCCTTGCGAGATCCGCGCCGGCGCGTCCCAGGAGGCGCCGGGCCTCCCTTTCGGTCCTCTCGTTCACGATGATCCGCACGATCTCGCCGGGGATGATCTTCCGGACGATCTCGCCGTAGACCCAGGGGATGGGGGCGATCTTTCCCGGCCAGTCCGACCGGTTGAAAGGCCAACCCATCCAGGTGGCCTTGTGCGGTTCCCACTCGGCGGGCATGTGGAAGCCCATACCGGCAGGGGTTTTCTGCAGATCTGCTATCATTTTTTCGCCGGCCCCTGAACGTCGAGAAATCTCTGCGTCATATCGCCGTAAGCGTCGATGCGGCGGTCGCGCAGAAAAGGCCAGTTGCGCCGGACCTCCTCCAGGTGATCGAGGTCCACTTCGGCCAGCAGGATCTCCTCCCTGTCCGCCGAGGCCTCGGCGAGAATGACGCCCTGCGGATCGGCGATAAAGGACGACCCCCAGAACTCGATCCCGGCGCCGCCTCCCGGCGGCAGCTCGCGGCCGATCCGGTTCACCGCGGCGACATAGACGCCGTTGGCGATCGCATGACCGCGCTGCACCGTCCGCCATGCCTCCCGCTGCGCCTGTCCGCACTGCTCTTTTTCGTGGGGATGCCAGCCGATGGCGGTGGGGTAGAAGAGGATAGCCGCCCCCTGAAGCGCCGCGAGCCGCGCCGCTTCCGGATACCACTGATCCCAGCAGATCAGGGTCCCGATCCGCCCGCAGCGCGTGTCGAAGGCGGGAAAGCCGAGATCGCCGGGGGTGAAGTAGAATTTCTCATAGTATGCCGGATCGTCGGGGATGTGCATCTTGCGGTAGAGCCCGGCCATCCTGCCGCCGGCGTCGATGACGGCGGCGCTGTTGTGGTAGATGCCCGGCGCCCGGCGCTCGAACAGGGGGGCGACGACAACCACCTTGCTTTTCAGGGCCACCGCGGCGAGGGTCTCGGTGGCAGGACCGGGAATCGGCTCGGCAAGATCGAAAAAAGAGGTGTCCTCCGTCTGGCAGAAGTATTTGGTGCGGAAAAGCTCGGGCAGACAGATCAGATGCGCCTTTTTCCTGGCGGCCATTTCGATCTGCCGGACGGCCTTTTTGAGGTTCCTGCTCGGATCGGCGCCGCACGCCATCTGGATCAGCGCGACGATAAATCTCTTCGGTGCGGGCATGGCAAGTCCGTTTCTCAATCTCCCGCCGGGGAAGAAAAATTTCATTTCGCATGAAAGCTGTAGCGGGATTTTTACGCAGCCAGAAAATCCGCTTCCGGAAGCGCGCCTTGGGGAAAATCCCCGCCGCGGGCGGCAGTATAGAGGGAACGGGGGAGGCATGTCAAGAAAGAATCCGGCGTCCTTCCGTGACGGTTGCATAATCGGGGAGAAGATGATAGGAAATTGGCCGCGACATCAAATCGAATCCGGCGGGGAGTTTTTTACCGTGACCTTGTTTCTGCTGACCTTCTTTCTGATCTACGGAAGTTTTCACTTCCATTTTTTCCTGAGGTTCAGGGCGGCTTTCGCACCTGGGGCGGCGGCGCAGGCAATCCTTGCCGTATTACTGCTGCTGGGCCTGCTGGCGCCGATCATTGTCCGCGTCTCGGAACGGTACGACCTCGAGGCCCTGGCCGGTCTCCTGTCGTGGATCGGCTACCTCTGGATGGCGGCCCTGCTGTTGTTTGTCGCCTCCTCCCTTCTGCTTGAACTCTACCGGCTCCTGATCCGCGCGGCCGGCCTGCTTTTGCACGCGGAGGCCGGCCGGCTTATCCCCTCGGCCGTGATCAGGTTTTTAGTGCCTGCCGCGGCGGCGCTCGCGATAGTCGTCTATGGGTTTTTCGCGGCGCTCGATCCCCGCGTGGAAAGGCTGGAGATCCGCTCGGCGAAGATCCCGAAGGAGACTGGGCGGATACGTGTCGTGCAGATCTCCGATGTCCACGTCGGCCTCCTGGTGCGGGGGGAGCGCCTTGCCGCGATGCTCAAGAAGGTCCGCGAGGCGGCGCCGGATGTCCTCGTTTGCACGGGCGATCTCCTGGACGGGCAGGGGGACGATCTCGCCGAAGCCGCGGCCCAGTTCAGAGAGATCAAGCCGCCGCTGGGAAAATTTGCCGTGACCGGGAATCACGAATTCTATGCCGGCATCGATCAGTCGCTCGACTTCATGGCGAAGTCGGGTTTCGTCATCTTGCGGGGCGAGGTGGCAACCGTCGCCGGCGTACTCGATCTGGCCGGCGTCGACGACCCGGCGATCCGCCGCTTCAGTCGTTACGGGAAACTTTCGGATCGGGAAGTCATCTCCCGGGGAGGGGGAAGCGGCCGCTTTACGATCCTCCTCAAGCACCAGCCGCTGTTGGAGGAAAATCCCGGCGGCGCCTTCGACCTTCAGTTGTCCGGCCACACGCACAAGGGCCAGATCTTTCCCTTTAGTCTGGTTACGCGCCTTGTATTTCCATATCACAGCGGGAACTTTCCCCTGGCGAACGGCGCGCTGCTTCATGTAAGCAGAGGGACGGGGACCTGGGGACCGCCGGTCCGCTTCCTTTCGCCGCCCGAGATCACCGTGATAGACATCGGCCCCGAATGACGGCGTCCCCCAGTGGACGCCGGAGGACCGGAAAGGCGGATTTTCCTGTGGAGGAAGAAGGCCATTTTTCTTGACAAGGGCGCTTTGGGCGATTATCCTGAAAGCGCGTCAAGGTTTTTTTCATTTCCGATGCCGTTGCCGCCGAGCGCCGTTTCCGCAATTTCACCCCGGTGCGGACGTTGCTTCGGCAGGCGGGTGCTTTAACCGTCCGACCTTGAGGAGGATGCCATGGCCATCAAGATTCTGATCAAGAGAAGGATACCGGAAAACGTCAGGGAACAGGTGTGCAACGATCAGATCCGGCGTCTCCGGAAACTCGCCGTCGTCCAGAAGGGCTATGTCTCGGGGGAGACCCTCCGGAGCGTGGATCATCCCGACCTGCACCTGGTGATCAGCACCTGGCTCAACGCCGCCGCCTGGAACGCCTGGGAGGTGAATCCGGAACGCATCGAGATCCAGAAACAGATCGACGCCCTGCTGGGCAAACCGACCGAGTACGAGATGTACGAATACATTTAGAGCGCAGGAAAGGGAGCGGTTGCATGCAGATTAACAATTCCATCGCGGTTATTACGGGGGGCGCTTCCGGCCTGGGCGAGGCCTGCGCCCGCGGCCTGTCCGCCCTGGGGGCCAGGGTGGCGATTTTCGACATCGCGGCGGAGCGGGGCGAGAAACTGGCCGCCGAGTTGGGGCCGAACACCGTCTTCGTTTCCGCGGACGTGACGAGCGATGA
>Ga0172368_10006137_pt1 | contig 13091 bp, 14 predicted proteins | sample Lak11m_FD_114540 | JGI IMG/M metagenome (GOLD analysis project Ga0172368, IMG submission 114540) | Freshwater microbial communities from Kabuno Bay, South-Kivu, Congo - kab_022012_11m | ecosystem: Environmental > Aquatic > Freshwater > Lake | place: Democratic Republic of the Congo: South-Kivu...
CCCCCGCTTTCAGCGGGGCAGGCTCTACGGGAAATTCTTTTCTCCTATTGTTATTTTCTATGGATATTAATGCCCTACGGGCAATGTGCAATGGTTTATTTTGATCCGCCAATAAAAGAAATATTTATCTTCCAGCACATCAAAATAAAATGTAGCCAAAAAAATTTGTATTACCCCTGCAAAACAAAAAGCAACTAAATTTGTAGAATAAGAAATTGTAGGTGTTCGCAGCCTTCAGCAAATAAATGAAATATGAACCTATTAGAGCAGTTGAAAAACCAGACCAAAGTCGTAGCCGATTCGGGGGATTTTGAATCCGTAAAGAAGTTCAAACCAGTGGATGCAACTACTAATCCATCGCTGATATTTATCGCAGCACAGGATCAAAAATATTCAGATTTGATTGATGACGCCATCGGATTTGCAAAACATCAGGCCGGCAATGAACAAGTCAGGTTAAATTTGGCTATGGACAGGCTTATCATTGGCTTCGGACTGGAGATATTGAAGATTGTACCAGGCAGGGTTTCAACAGAAACTGATGCCCGGCTGTCATTTGATACTTTGGGTACGGTGAGCAAAGCGCATAGGTTGATTTCAATGTACGAGCAAGCTGGAATTGACCGAAAAAGAATATTAATTAAAATAGCTTCTACATGGGAAGGTATAAAAGCAGGAGAACAACTTACAAAAGAAGGCATTCATTGCAATATGACCCTGCTTTTCTCCCTGCCGCAAGCCATTGCCTGCGCTGAAGCCGGCATACAGCTTATCTCGCCGTTTGTAGGGCGGATTTTGGACTGGCACAAGAAAATCCTGGGCGTTCAGCATATACATGCAGGAAAGGAGCCTGGTGTTTTACTGGTTCGGAATATTTACAATTATTATAAAAAGTTCGGTTATAAAACTGAAATCATGGGAGCCAGTTTTAGAAATATTGGTGAAATAATGGAACTGGCCGGCTGTGACCTGTTAACGATTTCGCCTGAATTGCTTAACGAACTTGAAACGACCGAAGGCCATCTTGAAAGAAAATTGCAACCCGAATTAGCAAAAGCATCCGACATCGAAAAGATTGAAATGGATGAAAAGAACTTTCGATGGTTGATTAACGAGGATGCAATGGCAACGGAGAAACTTGCCGAAGGTATCAGAAAGTTTACTGAGGATATTGTGAAACTTGAAAATTTAATTAGAAAAAGGTTATAGACATCATTTCCCGTTCATCTGCGACTGAATGGCAGTGATCAGAACAGTATTAACGATATCTTTAACAGAACAACCCCGGCTCAGGTCGTTAACAGGTTTGTTGAGTCCTTGTGAGACGGGTCCCACAGCCAGTGCACCTGATGCCCTCTGCACCGCTTTGTAAGTATTGTTACCTGTATTCAGGTCTGGGAAAATATAAACAGTGGCTTTGCCGGCAACCTCGCTACCAGGCATTTTTTGTTTTGCAACAGTAGCATCAATAGCGGCATCATATTGTATAGGTCCTTCTATTTTCAAATCAGGACGGCGTTTGCGGGCAATATCTGTGGCTTTTCTTACTTTTTCAACATCTTCACCTTTTCCTGATTCGCCGGTAGAATAGGAAAGCATGGCAATACGCGGCTCTAATCCGAATGCCCTGGCTGTATCGGCCGAACTAATTGCAATATCTGCAAGCTGTTCGGAGTTCGGATTGGGATTCACAGCACAGTCGGCATAAACCAGTACTTTGTCTTCGAAACACATGAAGAAGCAACTCGAAACAATCGAAAAACCGGGCTTTGTCTTAATAAATTCAAATGCCGGCCTTATGGTGTGCTGTGTGGTATGAACGGAACCCGAAACCATACCGTCTGCATGGCCTTTGTACACCATCATGGTACCGAGGTAGCTCACATCGCGCATGATATCAAAAGCTGCTTCCCTGCTTATTCCTTTTTCTTTCCTGAGTTTAAAATATGTTAATGCGTAATCGTTGATCAAATCATTATCGAATGGATCAATAATGTTGGCGCCGGTCAGTTTCAGGTGGAGTGAATCGGCTTTTTTAAGGATTTCCGCTTCATTGCCAAGTAAAGTAATATCAACCACATTTCTCCGCAGAAGAATTTCAGTAGCCCGGAGCATACGCTCTTCCATGCCTTCCGGCAACACTATATGTTTTCGATATGCACGCGCTCTTTCATAGAGCTGGTACTCAAACATAATGGGTGTGACCACCGTTGAAGGAGTGACTGAAATGATTTGTTTAAGCATTGCCGCATCCACATGAGCGTCGAAGTGTCCCAAAGCGATGGCCATACGTCTTTCATTATTATATGTAAGCAATGGCCTGATTTTACTCACGTTCATCGCTGTATCAAAGGTATCGGTATCAACTTTGAAAACAGCTACCGGTAGCTTCTTTATTCCCCTGATCAGCTTCATCAGTTCTTCGTTCGGGCGGTATCCGCCTGTAAGAATGATGCCGGCAATTTTAGGGTAACTGTCGGATAAAAGGGTCATGAACAGCACTGTTAGTACATCGGTCCTGTCGCCGGGAGTAATCACAAGTGTCCCGTTATTTGTCAGCTTCAGGATGTGCTCCACATTCATCGCGCCAATCTTAAAGTCGTTTACATCATAATCGAGGACTTCATCATCACCATAAATCCAGTCGGCATGAAGCGCTCCTATGATATGTCGTACAGTAATTTTTTGCAGCAATGCCTGTTCCGGGATCACAAAATCAATTTCGCTGTCAGTTTTAAATTTTTTAAGAACCTCACTTACTGAAAATTTGTCTTCCGGATTTACCCGGTTAACAAACATCCCAACATAAGAGCACTTTTCGCGTGTAAGAACATTCTTAAACATCTGAATCGTATCCGCTATTTCCCCAACAATTTTTCCGTGGCCATTCACAACTGCAATTATTGGGGCACCAAGGTTATTTGCTATCTGTGCATTGAAATCGAATTCGAAAGGTCTGAGGGAACCAGTAAAATCGGTTCCTTCGCACAAAACAAAATCACACTGTTGTTCCAGTTTTTTATATTTGTTCAGGATTGCAGAAAATAAATCATCCATGTAGCCGGCTTGTATCAATGCCTGAGCCTCTTCGGAGGTGACTCCGTACATGGACTCCTGTTCAAATGGAAGGTTATAGAGTTTGGAAACAAGCTCTATATCGTGATCCTTATTCTTTTTGAGACTAACAATGGGCCTGAAAAAACCGACTCTTTTAACATACCTCAACAGAATATTCATAATTCCAAGGACGATCAGCGATTTACCCGAATCGGCTTCTGCTGCTGCTATATAAAGATTTTTTGACATGAATCAATAACCTCTTATTTTAAATCTTTGACGGCTGCAAATATAGAAAATAGGTTCAATGTTCAAATTTTAATGTTTCAGGTTGGTTTTTTCAAAGAAACAAAAAACCGCCTGTCCAAAATCAGGCGGTTTTAGTTTTAAGTTGTAGCAATCTTCCCGTTTTTATTAAGCGGGCGGTGCTGTTCTCGCCTGTACGTTTTTACTCCTTTCAATAGACTGAAGTGCAAGGTACTTATCTCCGAACTTTTCGAGGTTATCCATCTCAGTGTCGTACTGGTCGAAATGGCGTTCTTCATCAGCCACAAGGGCCTCGAAAATTTTTTTAGATGCGGAATCCGCGTTCTGGGCGCACTCGTTAGCCCAAAGGTTGTAATCCCTGGCGCTTTCCTCTTCCATTTTCCGACCCATCATCAGCATTTCCTTAACCTCGTGTAATTTCTTAACTTCAACGCTGGCTTTCAGTTCAACCTCCCCTTTCAGGAATAAAATACGATCCGCAAGGTTTTCGATATGCAGCATCTCTTCGATGGCTGTCCTTTTGAAAAGGCCTGCAAGCAGGTCGTAACCCATATCATCGCAACGAAAATGGAAGTACATATACTGATGTACTGCTGCAAGTTCGTCACCAACAGCCTTGTTTAATAGTTCAATACTTTTTTCTTTCATAATGTTTATTTTTAAAATTACGGATTAAATTCAATCCCGAGTCCATCGGCAACCTTAAGCGCTAATCCCTTGTCGGCCTTGTAAAAATGGCCTAATTGCCTTTGTATAATATCTTCTCTTTTATGTGTACCTATCTGGCTCATCGAGCTTACAAAGTTATGAATTGTATTTTGTCTTTGCTGATCCGTCATCACTTTTCTGAAAAGCCAGCCGGGTTGTGTAAAATGATCATCGTCGTTTTCATTCCTTTCGAACGAGTAAGCAATATCAGAATCCAGTTTCTGTGCCGGTGCTTTGTAGCTTTTGTCGGCAACAATATCATCGAAGCTATTGGGTGAATAATTAGGTTTATCATCTCCGTTACTATCAACACGCATGTGGCCATCCCTTTCGTAATTATTAACCTGGTTTACCGGCTGGTTTACCGGAATCTGTTCATAGTTCGCACCCAGGCGGTACCGATGGGTATCGGGGTAGGAGAGGAGCCTTCCCTGCAGCATTTTATCATACGAATAAGCTATTCCGTCCACTACGTGTGCCGGTGCAAAGGCCGATTGTTCAACGTCCCTGAAATAATTCGACGGTATTTCATTCAATTCCATCACACCTACATCCATCAGAGGGAATTCAGCATGCGGCCATATTTTAGTCAGATCGAACGGATTCCATCTGAATTTTTTAGCCTGATCATTTGTCATTAGCTGGACTTTCATAGCCCACTTTGGAAATTCTTTTCTTTCAATGGCCTCCACCAGGTCACGTTGCGCCCAATCCATATCCTTTGCTTTCATTGCTTCAGCTTCCGGCCCTGTAAATGTTTTGATTCCCTGCAAGGTTTTTACATGAAACTTAACCCATATCCGATCATTCTTGGTGTTGATCAACGAAAAGGTGTGACTTCCATAACCATTTACGTGCCTGTAGCTGTAAGGAGTTCCCCGGTCGCTGAAAAGGATCATCACCTGGTGCAGGCTTTCCGGATTAAGGCTCCAGAAATCCCACATCATTGTTGGGCTCTTTAAGTGAGTTCTTGGATCTCTTTTTTGAGTATGAATAAAATCGCCGAATTTTTTCGGATCCTTTATGAAGAAAACCGGTGTATTATTTCCAACCAAATCCCAGTTTCCATCTTCTGTATAGAATTTTATGGCGAATCCCCGCGGATCGCGTTCGGTATCCGCGCTGCCTTTTTCGCCGCCTACAGTCGAAAACCTAACAAAAACACGACACTCGTTTCCGATTTTACTGAAAAGTTTAGCCTTTGTATATTTTGTTATATCATGCGTAATTGTAAATTTACCGAAAGCGCCTGTTCCTTTAGCGTGAACAACCCGTTCAGGGATGCGTTCGCGGTTAAAGTGCGCCATTTTTTCGTGAAGAATAAAATCCTGCAGCAATATCGGTCCCCGGGGCCCGACAGTCATGCTGTTTTCATTTTCGGTATAAGGAATACCGGAAGCTGTTGTAAGTTTTTTCCTGGCCATATTGTGAGTTATAGTAGTTAATGTTTGAATTTACCTTTGATCTGTAATTTAATGTCTTCAATCTCAAAATCCGGAATATTATTATTAGTAAAATATTTTTTCAGAAATCGGTCCAATTCGGTGTCAAAGTAATCCTCTATACGATTTGAATCGGCACTATACAAATGATGATGGTTCTCAACTATCGGGTCATACCGCATAATATCTTTTTCAGTTGTGACTTTATGCAATATTCCAAATTCCACGAATGTATCCAGGATTTTATAAATGGTGCCGATAGCAATGTTCGGATGATTGTTTTTTATATAAACCATCACATTATCGGCAGTCGGATGATTATTCAATGCGTTCACTGCTTCAAGGACAATGAGTCGCTGGGGTGTGATCTTCAGACCCTTTTCAATAAGTATTTTTCTTAAAACTGAAATATCCATAAATAAATATTATTAGTTGAGAATAATTCTTAAATAAGAAAGAACAAATTAAGCTAAAGTTTGTTTTGCATTTTTAAAAAAATCTGAAAATTCAAGTTCTTACAAATTAGTGATCGGAGTATCGAAGATAAATGATGCCGCTCATATTAAGGATTTATGTTTCCTGTAAATGGTTAAATTATATTGTTAAAACATTGTAAAATTCTAAACTTAAATTTTCATCACTTGTTTAATTTTTTATTATAAACAAAATGAAGTAATCATGAAATATCTAATGAAAATCAAAATGCCAAACGAACGTGGAAATGATAATATCAGGGATCCACAGTTTGGATTGAAAATGCAAGAAGCACTTGCTGAAATCAAAGCTGAAGCAACTTATTTTACTACAATTGATGGTTGCCGTGGAGCTTATGTGGTTGTCAATATGAACGATGCATCGCAAATGCCCGGGATTGCCGAACCATTTTTTATGTGGCTGAACGCCGAAATTGATTTTGTTCCGGTTATGACCCCTCATGACCTTGGCTCGGCCAGCGATTCTATACAAGCAGCCGTTAAAAAATGGGGGTAATCCCAGCTTTGTTTGGTATTTTATTCATCCGGGGGGACCATTTCGAAAGAATGGCCCCTTATTGTTTAAGGAAGTAGTTAATAATCTGAAACTTCATGTTTTTATCATTTTATAAGTAATTAAAGGATTCAGAGGAGTTACCTGGATTTTTCAGTAACAAAATTTTAACAACTGCAAGTCATTAAAATATTTAATTTTGTAACGCTAACCTTAAAAATAAAACAAATGAAAGCATTGAAAATTATCATTATTGTCCTGGTGATCATACTTGGCGTTATTTTAATTCCGCCTTTGTTTATGGCAAGTGAAGCTAATCTTGAACGATCACTTGTAATGAAAGCCCAGCCTGAAGTAATTTATGAACAAGTTAATTGTTTGAAAAACTGGAAATCATGGAGCCCCTGGGTTGAATATGCGGTTAACGAGCGATTTGAAGGCCCGGAGTGCGGTGTTGGAGCGAAGAGTCTATGGAATGATGAAGGCGGGACATCGAGCCAAACCATTGTCGAAACGACGGAAAATGAATTTATAAAAACAGAACTTTTATTCATGGGAACCGAAAGTGTTTGGTCTACATGGATATTTGAGCCGACCGATGAAGGCACCAGGGTAACCTGGACATTTAAAGGCGATGCCTCTTATCCTGTCGGAAGGTGGATTTCGAGCGTCATAATCGTTCCTGAGGTCGGTAAGAGCTATGAAAAAGGTTTGAATACCCTGAATGAATTAACGAAAGATATGTTGCCAAAACCAAAATATACAACCGGAGAAATTACTGTTACAGAAGTAAACAGCATGATGGCGCTTGCTGTAAAGGTTGAATCAGGTGTGCAGGATATGTCGCAAATGATGGGCATAAATTTTGGAAAATTAATGGATTATATGGGAACCAAGGGAGCACAGATGACCGGAACACCATTTGCTATATGGTATCAGTGGGAGGACACAACAAAATTTATCTATGATTGTGCAATCCCCATTGGGACAAAAGTTACGGGTGAGGGAGATATACGGTTTATTACTACTTATAAAGGAAAAGCTGCCACTGTAGAACACTGGGGTGATTATTCCACATCGGGAAATTCATGGGAGAAACTGATGATGTACGTTGGAGATAACAAGTTCGAACAAAACGGTGATCCCTGGGAAGTATATATCACTGACCCAGGCTCGGAACCCAATCCGGAAAAATGGTTAACCGTCTTGTATTGTCCCATCAAATAGAACACTTAACAATTTAATAAAAAGCCCGGTTATTACCGGGTTTTTTGTTTGAAATAATCAAAATCCACTAAATCCGGAGATAAGTTCAAAGAACCATTGAGGGAAAATTCCTAACCATAGAATACCGATAGCCGTGATGAACAATACAATATGGCCGTGAAGGGATATAACAGGAAATTTCAATGCATTCGCCGGAGAAAATAGTGTCGTAATAATCCGAAGATAGTAATATAAACCAATAGTACTGTTCAGGATCAGACTAATCATGAGCAACCAGAGATTCGCATTTACACCAGCAAACACAATATAAAATTTAGCCATAAATCCGGCAGTGATCGGTATTCCGGCAAGAGAAAGCAAAGCAAGGGTAAATACAACTGCCACCCAGGGGTGTTTCCAGAACAAACCCTTATAGTCTGCAATGTTTTCAGCCTCATGATCTTTTTCGGAAAGGAGGCCGATGACACTGAAAGCTCCCATCGTTGTAATAATATATGAAATAAGATAAAATGCAGCAGCGGGTATCCCACGGTCGCTACCGGTAAGTAAAGTGACAAGCAAATAACCCAGGTTAGCAATAGAGGAATACGCGAGGATGCGTTTCACATTTTGCTGGCGCAGTGCTAAAAAGTTTCCGGTAAACATTGAAAGAACCGAAATGACAGTGATTATTCGGAGCCATTTTAATAAAAACAGTACCCGCAATCACATCATGTCTGCTTCACGGGGTGTTCCCCTGATTACTTCGCCTCCAAACCGCGCGATATCGTACCTGCTCGTAATGGAAGTAGCCATTTCCACAAAACAGCAGGAAAGTCCAAAAGCAAAGGGCCAGATGGAATTCTTCCTTCCCCAGGCTAACAAATCCTCCAAACGGGTAAGCATGACTGTCTTGTTCACCGCTTCTTCAGTCATTTCATGATCTGACAGATTGCCCGTGTGGCCGGCATTTAATATTTTGACATTCATTTCAATTTATTTTTATTCCTGAGGATTTTTTTACCCTGAGGTCCAAAATTCAATGCCCCAATTTTTAATTCATATAATAAAACGGCTATGAGTATAAAAATAAATACTACTATCCCGATGTAACCCGGAATTCCAACTTCACGGAAGGATACCGCCCACGCAATGATAAATGCAGCATCCAGATCGAAAATGACAAAAAACATTGCTATGAGGTAAAAATGAGAAGAAAAACGCAGTCGTGCATTACCGGTTGGTGCGATTCCTGATTCATAAGGTTCGCCGGTGGTTTTTTCGCTGTGCCTTTCACCCAGAACATGGGATAGTCCTATCATAATCCCTGCAATTGCTATTACAGCCATTGCATACACCAGAAAAGGCCAGAATCCGATACTCAGAGTAAGCATTATCTTTAATGAATTAAAGATTTTTAAACTAATGGCACAAATCAAACAGGTATATCTACAAAAATAAGGTTAAAATGTTTAAACCGGTTTAAAATTTAATCAGTCAGGGATTACAAGATGAACGTTTCTTTAATTTGCTTGTTAAATTAGAAGGCAAGAGAGTCTAAATTTATAGAATACAAATATGAAATCAACAGAACTGAAGAATTTACAGGAACCATTGAAAAACAAATACAGGTCTGATCCGGCAACTGCTCTCATTACTTTGAAAGCGAAATCAACAATGAATGAAGGAATTTCCTGTAAAATTGAAACGGGTAAAGCGTTGATAGAAGCCGGACTTCATCAAGCTACTGGTGGCGATGGACTGATGGTCTGTTCAGGTGACATGTTACTTGAAGCCCTTGTCGGATGTGCGGGAGTAACACTAAAAGCCGTTGCAACTGCCCTTGATTTTAAGTTAATGGATGTAGCCATTTATGCCGAAGGTGATATTGATTTCAGAGGAACACTTGCTGTTGACAGACAGGCTCCTGTCGGGTTTAAGAATATCCGCCTAAAATATGATATTCAAACGGATGAAACTGAAGAAAGGATAAAAACGCTTACCAGGCTAACAGAAAGATATTGCATTGTTTTTCAAACGCTTTCAAAATCAAATAATATCGAAATTACAATTGCTGAGCCCGCTCCGAAAAGTCATTGATCGTCATTGCGAACGCAGTGAAGCAATCCGTACGTATTGTAAACAAACAGATTGCTTCAGTCTCCGCCATCGCAATAACAATCCACAATACTTTTCGGAGCAGACTCAATAGTTTAAAAAAAATCATTTTTGTTACGGTCTTACCTCCTTGTCCGATATGGCATATATATCATTTGAAATCAAAATACTAATCTTGATCTCGTTCCCCTCATGCGATAAACATGCCTGTTCAACCGGTTATTGAATAATAAATGTTTCAGTTTTGGCCATACCATCAAGTGATACCATCAAATAATAAATTCCGGGATGTTGTGAAAATTCCCAGGAAAAATCACCGCTTCCCAATCCGTCATTTACAATAGTTCTTAAGTGCTGTCCAAGGGAATTGTATAATATGATCTTTACTTTTGATCCGGATGTTAATCGTAAGGTGATTTTTCCACTTCCTGCTGAAGGATTGGAAATTATCCACTGGTTATTTTCATTAGGTGATATTTTCGGAACCTCTGTGACAGGGTCAAAGACGGTTGTTTTAAAAGCGCTGTTTGAAAAACTTGATGCACAAAAATGCCAGGAGTTATCCGGTTCTAAAAAAGGATCAGAAAATGCCGTAATATTAGCGGCAACAAGACTATCATTTGAAGATTCCCAGGAAAGCCCGGCATCAGTACTGATATAAACTCCGTTTTGTGTCGAGGCGGCATACACGACCTCGCTGTTCAAAGGACTAATCAGAATATCTGATATTTTCGAATAGAAATCAAGGTTTAAAGGAGTAGGTAACCATGAAGAACCGCCATCAACAGATTTGTAAACCGTACCATTCAGATCACCATAACCGCCGATTCCGCCATACAATATATCAGAGTTCAAAGGATCGCAGACAATTGAGCCCGACCATTTGTTTGTTCCTGGTATTCCCGTATTTATATCAATCCAATTGCTGCCGTTGTCAGTACTTTTTATAAATCCTGCATGATCGTTCTGAGTAGCGAAAGCACCATAAACAATCTGGTTTCCTGTGTTTGGGTCAGCAAATAAATATTTGAAACTGTCGAATTCAGGACCCACATAAACATTCTCCCATATTTCACCTCCATCCAGTGAACGGTGAACTACCGACTCCCATCCGTTTACGCCAAAATTGTTTCCCCCTATGAATATTAAGTTTGGATTCGACTCAGAAACATCCAATGCAAAAATTTCTGTTTCGAAAAGTCCGCCAATATTCGGACCCATATTTTCCCACGTGGTACCGCCATCAACCGATTTATACAATCCTTCCTGCGCAACACTCGACGGTCCATTTGACCAGGCAAAGAGGGCGCCATCTATTCCAATGCAAACTTTTGAAAAACGCGTTCCGGGCAAACCTTCAACAAGTTGCCATGATTCACCTCCATCATTACTCAAGTAGCAACCACCCGAATTTTCCGCTTCAAATCCAACCAGAATTTTCAGAGGATCATTCGGATCTACTTCAATATCGTTGGTGAGAAGAGTAGCAATGCCATGATTTGCTAGCTCCCATGATTGTGAAGCATCAGGTGATTTACAAACTCCAAGGCTTAGGAACCCTGCATAAATAATATTTGTATTTCCCGGTTCAAACACGAGGCAACGGGCTGCACCACTATTCCCCGCTCCACTGGTTAAGTAAATCCAGTTTGACCCACCGTCAGTTGTGTAATAAATACCGTCACCCTCCGAAGCTACATACATATTATCAGTATTGGTTGGATCAATAAGGATTGCATTGGATACCTTATTCGGAAACCCTGTTGAAATATTTTGCCAGGATTGTCCATAATTAACTGTTTTATAAACTCCTACAACCTGACCACCGAACAATTGACCACCTGCAATAAATACTTTTTGCTCGGAAATAGCAAGGTAATTCAGTGGTTTACCGACAGGAAGGTTGCCCGTTCGGTTTTCCCAAGTCGTTCCGCCGTCGAATGTAGCTGCTACAATTGAATTGCTGAAGCCTTCATGGCCAATAGCAAAAATAATCTGGCTGTCAGAAGGATCTATTGCGAGATTTACCACTGAATAACCGGCCGGTAAAATATTTATCATGTTATACCAGCTCCAACTGTCACCGCCATTAACCGATTTGATTATTACGTTATTGGTTGACGATCCGATAACCGAAGTAAGTCCGACATAAACAATATTCGGGTCCACCGGATCAATGACAATGTCAAGTCCGGCACCATTCACCGGAATAGCTTTTTGAACCCATGTTAATCCATTATCGTCAGACTTAAAAATTTTATAATAAGTGTAAGGGCCAGAAGCATAAACAGCACCATTTGAAGCAGCCTCGATTGTACCTATACCGGACGGCGAAAGATTCATCAGGTTATCCATCACGAGCCAGTTTTGACCACCATCAGTACTTTTATAAGGGACACCTGCGGCTGCAAAAATGATCTGAGTATCCACAGTACTGACGGCCATATCAAGCACATCACCACCATAGGGTCCAATGGAAGTCCATGCATTTCCTGCTTTTTCCCCATCAATTAACAGGCCTGAATTCCCATTGAATACCTGCTTTGGAGTAAGACCATTCTCATCAAACTTAGTATTTCTGTCCTGACAATAAAGATCAGAAATATAGAATATTACAATCAAAGCATAAAATATTTTTTTCATGGATATATTTTTTATTGCAAATTTTTTAGTCCGCTAAATTATCAAATTCTCCTTTAGATAACGACTAATGAAGGCTAATGTTTGCCAGATTTTATGGTTTTGCTGTTAAACTAAAAATTGAATCGAATTCCAGGCTACATTTTATTTTGATGTGCTGGAAGATAATTATTTCTTTTATTGGCGGATCAAAATAAACCATTGCACATTGCCCGTAGGGCATTAATATTCATAAAAAATAATAATATATGCAAGGAATTTCCCGTTGAGCCTGCCCCGCTGAAAGAGGGGGAATTAACCTCCTGGTTTAAATCATTTTATTTCAAATGCTGAATGGATGATTATTCAACAGGCTTAAAGATATATCGTACATCAAATTCAATATCATTTTTGAAGTTTTCATTGATCAGACACAGGCGGTTCTGAATAGCAAAAATATAATGCACGAATAACTGGGTGTAGGTATTTGCCATGTTATTATTTTGTTAATGTCCTACGGACAATATAGCCTCTTAGGCTAACTATTCCTATTGATATTGAAGCCCTATGGGCTAAACAATATACAATTTCCATTCTCGTACGAAAATAAGAATGTATTTCATGAATTTTGGGGATATGAGTTTTCAGGATTACTTTCTGTCTGGCACATCAAATAATAATTTAGCC
>Ga0172368_10006141_pt1 | contig 13084 bp, 11 predicted proteins | sample Lak11m_FD_114540 | JGI IMG/M metagenome (GOLD analysis project Ga0172368, IMG submission 114540) | Freshwater microbial communities from Kabuno Bay, South-Kivu, Congo - kab_022012_11m | ecosystem: Environmental > Aquatic > Freshwater > Lake | place: Democratic Republic of the Congo: South-Kivu...
ATTTAAAATATATGAACGCAAATACGGTTCGCACGTATGGTGTGCCGGACAAAACCATGCTCTCGAAAATGGGAGAACAAAACATTCACGTTATTGCCGGCTTTTGGGTGGAAACTTCATACGATCTTTCGCAGCCCGCAATCCGCCAAAAAGTTAAAGATGCTTTTGCAAAAACCGTGGTTGATCTGAAAGATAATCCCGCCGTACTAATGTGGAATCTCGGCAACGAACAAAATTATGTGAACGGAAACAACGCCTCGTGGTATTCGCTGTGCCAGGAGCTTGCCGTAATCGCTTATCAAATTGAAGGAGAAAAATATCACCCGGTGTGCATCAACAATGGAAATATTTATAACATCGGAACCGCGTCTCTTAAAGCCGATGACGCTTCTCTCACGTACATTGATCTTTGGGCAACGAACATTTATGAGCTTAATTTGACGCCTAAGTTTGATACCTATCGTGCAAAAACAATCAAACCTCTTGTTATAACCGAATTTGGAATTGATGCGCTTGATAACAGAACGAAACAAGAATATGAAACTACCCAGGCGCTGGTTGATAGTATGAACTGGCAGCAAATAATAAATGCCTCCGATGTGGTGCTTGGCGGTACCGTTTTTGAATATACTGATGAATGGTGGAAAGCCGGAGACCCTGCCAATCATGATTACGGCGGGTATAACACCGGCGCTCATCCGGATGGTTATTCAAACGAAGAATGGTGGGGATTGATTGCGGTAACGCCCGATACAAACAATGACGGTTTTGATGAGTGGCGGCCAAGACAAGTTTATTTTATGTTTAAAAGAAATTGGTTATGATTTACGGTTATAAATATTTTACTATCTCACCTTACGCAATTGTAGGGCGATTCTCAGAATCGCCCATGCATTTTGTTTTCAAATATCCTTTTTTCGAGCGAAACAGTCCGCCGCCGGCGAATTCGCTCTACAATTTTGCATAAGGTGAGTTACTATCTCTCTTTAAATGAAAGGAATGAAAAATGAAAATGCGTATCATCTTATGGGGAACTGCGTTTCTGGGATTGTTCGTTTTCTTCGGTTGCGCATCGTCCGGAAAATTTCAACAGGAAACTACGGGTCAGCAGCCGAAAAAACTTTCTAAAGAAGTTATGAAAAAGGTTGAAATGGATTACTTGCTTTATCTTCCGAAAGATTACAACTCCGCCGAAAAAAAATTCCCGCTGATGCTCTTTTTACACGGCGCCGGCGAACGGGGGCGCGATCTCAACTTAGTTAAGAAACATGGTCCCCCAAAACTGATTGAGCAAGGAAAGGAATTTCCGTTTATAATTGTTTCTCCCCAATGCCCGGAAAATGCCTGGTGGTCAATTGAAGATTTGTATGCTTTGATTGACGACGTCACCCAAAATTATAAAGTTGATGAAAACAGAATTTATGTTACTGGACTTTCTATGGGCGGATACGGCACGTGGGCATTAGCTGAAAACGCGCCTAACCGTTTTGCGGCAATCGCTCCGGTTTGCGGCGGCGGAAATCCGCTTACTATTTGTAAAATTGGTAAGCTGCCGGTTTGGGCATTTCACGGCGCTAAGGATCCTGTTGTTCCCGTTTCGGCTTCGCAGCAGCTTGTTGACGCTCTAAAAAGTTGCGGCAATAATGCCAAATTAACAATCTATCCAGAAGCCGGACATGACGCGTGGACGGAGACGTACAACAATCAAGAATTGTATGATTGGCTTTTACAACAGAAAAAGTAAGTTGAAAACTTTTTCTGATTCTTAATTGTAGTTTTTTTTCTTAATCGTAATCATAATCTTACTCCGGTTGTTAAAATCAGAATAGGATTAAGATTAGGATTAAGATTATGATTATGAAAGGATGCAGACGGCTGCTTTCATTTTAAAGGACGCTAAATTTTTATTTTCGAATTCCCTTCCCATCTTTCTATCGGACTGATTTTTCCTTATTTTACTATTGATTTTTAAGTAATATTTACCAACCGCTAAACGGCGGTTTTATTTTAAAGAGACGCATGAAAAAATCCTTAGCGGTTCTTGCCGTTAGCGGCGGAATGGATAGCTGCGTAACGGCGGCAATCTTAAATGAAAAATATGAATTGGCTTTTGCCCATTTTAATTACGGGCAACGGACGGAAGCGCGCGAACTGAAAGCGTTTAACGATGTTGCTGAATTTTATAACGTACAGTATAAATTACTCATCGACTTTTCTCACTTTCATACCATCGGCGGTTCTTCGCTTACCGATACGCATCTGGAAGTTGCTAAAGCCGATTTAGAAAACAAAGAAGTTTCCACTTCTTACGTGCCGTTTAGAAACGCGAATATTTTAGCCGCGTGCACAAGCTGGGCTGAAGTTTTAAAAGCAGAAGCGATCGGTATAGGCGCTGTTTACGAAGACGCAAGCGGATACCCGGATTGCCGCCCGCAGTTTTATTCCGCGTTTGAAAAAATGATTGATGAAGGAACAAAGCCGGAAACGAAAATTAAAATCCTTACGCCGATCATTAATTTATCGAAAGCGGAAATTGTAAAAAAAGGAATTGAGTTGAACGCGCCGCTCCATTTAACATGGTCGTGTTACCAAAGTGAAGATGAAGCTTGCGGCGTGTGTGATAGCTGCGCCTTCCGCCTCCGCGGATTTCAACAAGCGGGAGTTGAGGACCCGATTTCGTATAAAATTAGACCGAAGTATTAAAAAAAATATAACATGAAAACAGAATTAATAGCAATTAAAGAAGCCAGTGAATGGATAAGTTTGGAATTGAACCGAAAGGTCACAACTGCGAATATTTCTTACCTTGTTAATTATGGTCGTATTGAGAAATTCGGGAACAATGGGGATGCTCTCGTCTGCAAAGAGGAATTGATTAATTATTACAAAGAATATTTGGGAAGTCGTCAATCAAACTGGAAAGAAAAGCTCGGTGATGACATTGACTGGCATTTGTCTTTTGAACAATATAAAGAATCTGAAACTACGAAACATGTTCATCGTCTGCACCCCTATAAAGGGAAATTTATTCCGCAATTGGTTGAATATTTTTTGGATGATCACACAGATGAATTTAAGAAAGACGTTTATTTTCGTAAAGGCGATATTGTACTTGATCCGTTTTGCGGAAGCGGAACTACTTTGGTTCAAGCAAATGAACTTGGGATGAATGCTCTGGGAATTGATGTTTCGGTTTTTAATTCGCTGATTAGTAATGTTAAAATCGCTCACTATGATTTGTCTGATCTAACCCTTGAATTAAAAAAAATAACGGAAAAACTCAGACAATTTATTTTTGATTCAAAAACGGTCAAGTTTGAACAATGTTTACTAGACAAACTTTCGGTTTTCAATAATGAATTTTTCCCTTCACCGAAATACAAGTGGCAGGTTAGGAATAAAGAAATTGATGAAAATATTTATGGAAAGGAAAAAGAAAAAGAATTTTTGTCAATATATAAAAAATTAGTTACAGAATTTGGAATAGAATTAAAACAAGAATATGCTGAAAGCTTTTTAGATAAATGGTATCTCAAGCATGTTAGGACAGAAATTGATTTTGCATTTGAATTAATAAAAAAAATCAAGAGCCCAAACACAAAAAGAATTGCTACAATTATCTTAAGTAGAACAATTCGCTCTTGCCGAGCGACCACTCATTCAGACTTGGCAACACTATTGGAACCCATTTCAACTACGTATTATTGCTCAAAACACGGCAAAATTTGCAAACCACTGTTTTCAATTATGAGTTGGTGGGAAAGATATGCCAAGGATACGTTAAAGCGGTTGGTTGAACTTAATTCATTGAGGACAGCCACCTATCAACACTGTTTTACAGGTGATGGCAGAACTTTTGATTTATTTAGTTCTACCGAGAAAATAAATCCGGAATTCTCAAAGCAATTAAAGAAACAAAAAATCAGTGGAATATTTTCAAGTCCGCCTTATGTTGGTTTAATTGACTATCACGAACAACATGCATATGCTTATGATTTATTTGGTTTTGAACGAAGGGATGAATTGGAAATTGGCAGACTCTACTCCGGGCAAGGACGGGAAGCAAAAGAGGCTTACGTGAACGGTATCGCAGAAGTTCTAAATAATTGCAAAAAATATTTAAAAGATGAATACAATGTTTTTTTAGTCGCTAATGATAAATATAACTTATATCCAACTATAGCAGAAAAAGCTGGAATGAAGATTGTTCAGCAATTTAAAAGACCGGTACTAAATAGAACAGAGAAAGACAAAGGCGCATATTCAGAGACCATATTTCATATAATTAATGGAGGTTCTTAATGAGTTTATCAGAGCATCAAATTTTAATTATCGAAGATACTTTGAGACAAAGTCTAAGAAACAAATTTGCTCATTATACACCTGAGACAAATGCAATGCCCTTTCATACAAGGCTTCTCGGGAAAGATCGACTCGCCTTATATTCATTTATCCATTCTTTGAGTACTAATTTTGGAACAAGTATATTCGAACCTGTTGCTGTTTCATTGGCGACCGGTCGATTCAAAATCGCAAAAAGTCACATAGTTTCTGGAAACCAGATTAGTGAAAAAGTGCTTTTTCTAATTCAAAAAATAATGGATGGGCTTACTGCCGCTAGTGAGAAACCAAATAAACCAAACGAGATAGAACAAATTCGGAGGGTGGCTACCGAATTACCATTGAGAAAAATTAAACCAACATTAGTTGATTTGTATCTTGAAAAAGAAAATGGAGATATTTTTCTGTTTGATTTGAAAACAGTTAAACCAAATAAAGGAGGTTTTAAAGAATTCAAAAGAACACTTTTAGAATGGGTGGGAGTAACTTTATCGGAAAATCCAAAGACTACTGTCCATTCAATTATAGCAATTCCATATAATCCATATGAACCAAAACCATATTCGCGATGGACGATGGCTGGGATGTTAGATTTAGAAAATGAACTAAAAGTAGGCAAAGAATTTTGGGATTTTGTTGGTGGTGATGGAGCTTACGAGGAATTATTAAATTGTTTTGAACGCGTTGGTATTGAAATGCGGAAAGAAATTGATGACTATTTCATGCAATTTTCAAAAGGTTGATTATGAGAAGAAACAAAATAATTTATTCACTTTGTGCCGGTGATATTCAAGATGTTGCTGAGGATGAATTGAATCGAAAACTAACCGAGGATGAGTTGAAAAAAGTTGTTGATAAAGTCGGAGATTATATCTCTTGGTACGATGTTATTTCATTAACATTTTTAGATTTAGGTTTGAAACAGTAAAGAAAGAAAAAGAATTAAAATGAACTCCAAACAAAAATTATTAGTCCTCTTTCCCAATCCGAATCCGGAAAGAAATTATAAAATCATTCACACCGCGCATGAGTTTACTTCTGTTTGTCCGGTTACCGGACAGCCCGATTTTGGCAAAATCACCCTTGAATATATTGCCGATACTTTGTGCGTTGAATTGAAAAGCTACAAATTTTATTTGCAGTCATTCCGCAACGACGGTATTTATTTCGAGGCGGTGACCAACAGAATTCTCAATGATCTTGTTGAACTTTTGCAGCCGAGATACATGAAAGTGGTAAGCGACTTTAATATGCGCGGCGGCATTTCATCCTTTATTGAAGCGGTGTATCAATCTCCTCAATTTTCAGAACAACACAACGCATGAAATCGAAAGAAGAAATACGGAACGAGTTCTTTGCGAAAAAGGAAAAACTTTTCACCGCGCAAAATATTTTAAATGATTCATTAACTTTTTCGTTTGAGTTCAGCGTGCTTGTAGAGAATTTGCTGCGTGACGTTGCCTCTCAAGTCAAGTATCCATTTGCTCTCGCTTCCTCCGGCAGTTTCAGCCGCCGCGAGCTTTCTCCTTTTTCCGATATTGACATCATGTTTATCGTTCCTTCGATGAAAGAAGCGGAAGACGGAATAAAAGAAATTGTTACGCGCTGCTGGGATTTTGGTTTGGAAGTTTCTCACACCATTCGCGAACTTTCAGATATCAAACGATTTTTAAAAGAAGACCTACACACCTTTACCCAATTTTTTGAAACAAGATATTTAATCGGCAATCAAAAACTTTTTAACGATTGGAACGATCTGCTATTTAAAACCATTACCGAAGATGTGAAGAAACAAATCTTCAAAGAATTTCTTGCCGACCGCGACGACCGTTATTCGAAATACGGAAACTCGCCAAAAGTTATTGAACCGAATGTAAAACTTTCATCCGGCGGGCAGCGCGATATTCAAATGATTGAATGGATTTATATTCTCTTAAATAAAGAAATTCTGAACCGTCAGTCGGAGCAGCCGCAAACGGAATCATTCATCGCCCTTCTTTCGCAGCACGGATATACAACGCCAAAGGAATGTCTCCGCCTGCTCAACGGATTCAAATTTATTTTGAAGATCAGGAATCTGCTGCATTTTATGCACAAACAAAAAAATGACCGCCTGGAGTTTGCCGATCAAATTGCCATTGCAGAACTTTTAAATTACGGCGAAGACGGCTACAAAAAATTGATGAAGGAATATTTTGATTCGTCAAATGTGATTTACCGTTTTAACCGCTCTTTCACAAAAAAGATGCGTGCAAAAATTTCTACTTCAATCCCGGATGCCCTTTCAATTGATCTCGACGATGATTTTAAATTGAAAGGAGACGTCATCTTTTTTACCGGACACCGGTATTTAACTATTTCGGAAATCTTTCGCGGCTTTTATTACCGCGGTTTGCACGAAGCTAACTTCGATGAAAATTTCAGGATGCAGATCATCGACAGCCTCGATCAGCATACGGTGCAAGGCGATGCGGAATCATCAACATTTTTTAGAGAGATACTCCGCCTTCCGAAAAATATCGGGAAAACATTATCGGTTATGAACGAACTTGGAATTCTTGACGCGTTCCTTCCGGAGTTTCACGATCTGAACGGATACATCCAGCACGGCGTTTACCATTGCTACACCGCAGACGAACACACGTTGATGACTATTCAGAATGTTGAAAAATTAGAAAACGACCCAACCGAGCTTGGAAATATTTACAACAATTTAAAAGAAAAAGAAATCCTGATGCTGGGACTTCTCTTTCACGATATTGCAAAGCCAATCAACATCAGCGGGCACGAAATTATCGGCGCGGAAATGGCGGCGTCTATTATGCAGCGTCTCGGTTACGGCGATGATGAAATTGAAAAAGTTTCGTTTCTCGTTCGGTATCATTTGCAGATGGAACAAATTGCGTTTAGAAGAAATTTAAATGACGCCGAAACGCTTAATAGTTTTGTAGCCGCGTTTGCAAGCATTGAGATGCTCGAGCTACTCTACTTGCTCACGTACGCAGATCTTTCCGCGGTTAATCCTGCGCTGTGGACTTCATGGAAGTATGAAATGCTGAATGAATTATTCCGCAAATCCAAAGCGATGATTCAGGATCACTTATCCGGTGAAGAATTGTTGTTCGCTTCCACGCTGGTGCAACCGGAAGAAATCTCGAAATATTCCGATGCTATTTCTGAAGACCATGTGAAGGATCATATTGATTCTATTAACGATACGAGCTATGCATCTCTTTTTTCGGATGAAGAAATCGCGTTTCATATTGAAGAAATTCTTTCGGGCAAACCGGTCTCCGTTTCATTTAAAGAAATGGAAAGCTTCACCAACATCACGGTAATTTCAAAAGATTCCCCCGCGCTGCTTTCAAAATTGTGCGGTGTGTTATCCATAAATGATCTCAACATTCACGATGCGAAAATTTTTACGCGCAAAGACGGAATCATCATTGACAATTTTAACGTAACGGATTTTCGTTCGCACGAAAAAGCCGACACGAGCCGCTATCCCAAAATAGAAGAAGATTTTTCTCTCGTACTTTCCGGCTTAAAAGAGTTGAGCACGGAAATGAAAAAAATGAAATCGAAGTGGTGGCGTATCGAAAATAAATTTTTCAAGCGTCCCGGCAAAGTAAAAATCAAATTTGAAGAGCAGGAAAAATTTACGATCATCGACGTTTATTCGCCGGATAGATTAGGATTTCTGTATCACGTAACAAGCAAGTTAAACGAACTCGGATTGAGCATTTACTTTGCTAAAATCGGAACGCGCGGAGACGACATCATTGATGCGTTTTACGTTTTAGACAGCCGGCAGAAAAAAGTCTCAAAAAATTTCTACGCTTTTATCGAAGCCGAATTGACCGAAGCCATCAACCAAATTTTATAAGGAACCTATTTTGAACTTCATGGAAAAAGCAAAACCCATCGGCGTATTCGATTCCGGCATCGGCGGACTAACGGTTGTTCGGCAAGTTGCGGCAACGCTGCCGAACGAAAGCATTGTTTACTTCGGCGATACTGCCCGCGTTCCGTATGGTTCAAAATCAAACGACACCGTTATTGAGTACGCGCTGCAAGACGCTCATTTCCTAATTGAAAAAAATGTGAAAGCGATTGTGGTTGCGTGCAACACCGTTTCGGCAATTGCGCTGAATGTTTTAAAAGAAAAATTTACCGTTCCGATTATCGGAATGATCACACCGGGGGCGCAGCTTGCGTTAAAACATTCGCACACTAAACGAGTCGGCGTAATCGGAACACGCGCCACAATATCGAATCACGCTTACTTGAACGAATTAAAAAAACATGACGCAGAAGTTGAAGTGTTCGAGCAGGCTTGTCCCCTTTTTGTTCCTCTTGCAGAAGAAGGTTGGACAAACCACGAAGCGACAAAAGCAGTTGCAGAAGAATATTTAAAAGAACTTTGCAAGCTGAAGATTGATACGCTGGTTCTTGGCTGTACGCATTATCCAATTCTATCAAAAGTGATTCAAGAAGTTATCGGCAGCGAGGTAACGTTAATTGATTCAGGTGTGGCTTCTGCGGAAGTTGTACGAAGTGAAATTAACCGCATCGGGCTTGAGACCAACTCCCACGCGCTTGGCTACCAAGACTTTTATGTGAGCGATATTCCCACAACGTTTACAAAGGTTGCGGAGTTGTTTTTGGGGAAATCAATTTTAAACGTAAAGAAAATTGATCTGGAAGAATTGAAAAAATAAAGATTGTATTGTTACTTCAAATCAACCTTAAAGGATTTTTTTAATCACTCACCTTAAAACGCACAATTATTTTGACAAATTCAATCCTACCGCTTCTCAATTTTCTTCCACGTAATCCAACGACTTATCAAACGTTTCATTCAATTTATATACTGCGTAGAGAGAAATTGTAAAAACGAATACGCCAACCAAAATTGCGGAAGGAATAACTCCGAAGTATCCTTTTCCGAAATTAAAAAGTAACGTAATCGGTACGGTTGCGCCGCGTACAAAATTTGGAACTGAGGTTGCAACCGTCGCCCGCATATTTGTCCCGAACTGCTCGGCAGCGATTGTTACAAACACTGCCCAATACCCGATTGAAAATCCAAGCGCCGTTGCAACGGAATAAAAGAGAAAAGCAGAACCGCCTTGCAGCAAGGTAAAATAAAAGGCGATCACCGCTATGGATAAAAGAAGAAAGATGAGAACAACTTTTTTTCTGCTTCTCAAAAACTGACTTAACACGCCGCTTGAAAGGTCACCAACAATCAATCCGATGTAACAGAACATAATTGATTTTCCGGCGGCGATTGGTTCGGAAAGATTGAGCGCTTTACCAAGCTCCGGCGAAAAAGTGATTAAGACGCCAACCACGTACCATGAAGGAACGCCGATGAGAATGCATTTCATGTACCGGTTGAACAAATCTTTTTTTGCAAAGAGTGAAAGAAAATTTCCGCGCGAAATATTTTTTTTCTTCATCGCTTCAAACATTCCGGATTCATAAACGCTTACGCGCAAAATAAGAAGAATGATTCCTAATCCGCCGCCGATAAAATAAGAAGTCCGCCACATAAAATCTTCCGCAATAGCATAAGCCGCCACCGCGCCAGAAACGCCGATGGTCGCAACCATCATGGTTCCGTATCCGCGAATTTCCTTCGGAAGAATTTCTGCAACAAGCGTAATTCCGGCGCCAAGTTCTCCGGCTAACCCGATGCCGGCTAATAGTCTGCACGCCGCGTATTGATCGATCGTTGTAACAAAACCATTTAAAATATTTGCGATAGAATAAAGCAGGATAGAACCGAAAAGAATTTGCAGCCTTCCCTTTTTATCTCCGAGAATTCCCCAGATAATACCGCCAACAAGCATGCCGATCATCTGCATGTTCAGAAGTAAAACGCCTTTGTCGAGAATCTGTGAATCCAACAAACCGAGCGCTTTTAAACTTGGTACGCGCACAATTCCGAAAAGGACTAAATCATAAATATCAACAAAGTAACCAAGCGCAGCCACAATAACGGGAATGCTAAAAAGGTATTTGGCAAGTGAGGTTGTGTTTTTCATTTCTTCCAACAATTTGTTTTTAATTACAGTGATGGAAAAATAGTGCAAGTAGTGGGAATATTCCAAAAATTTTTTCGCCGCTTTGCGTAAATCTTTTAATGCTAAAAAGAATTTGAACCTTCATAAATATCACATCTGCCGCGGCAAATAAAAATTTTCAAATTTGAATTTTGCTTTTTGTACCAACAAAATTTTTTCTTAGTTCCGTTTATCGGAATAACAATTTGACCGGGCGGTATGTTTTATAAGTTAGGTTGGTTACGAAAAAAAAAATCAAAACAGATTAGCAAATGTCATCCATTCCAAAAAAGTTCTTCCAATAAGGAGGATAATAAAAAACTATCTTCCCTTTTCTCTCATCCTTTTCTTCCGGACAAAAAATTCTTACAAAACTTAAAACTCACTTCTCACAAATCAAAAAGTAGTTTCAAAGATTTAGCTCTCATTTCTCGCATGTTGCATAATAACATTCATGGATTTAATAACATTTTTTTCAGAATGAAAAGAAAAGCGGAAGAGAAGAATTCCTACAATCGGGTTTACCAATTTTATAGTTGTAGGAAGTATTTTGAAAATGATGGGGAGTATTTTGTAAGCGATGCGAGGTAATTTGAAAACCGTGCGAGGTGTTTTGTAAATCGTGCGAGGTGATTTAAAAATCGTGCGAAGTGATTTAAAAGTGGTGCGAGACGATTCGAAAACGGTGCGAAGCGTTTTGAAAATGATGCGGCATAATTTGAAAGTTGCGCGAGGTATTTCACTTGTGATGCGAGACGAATTGAAAATCGCGCGGGATGTTTTGAAAGTGATGCGAGGCAAAATGAAAGTAGTGCAGGACGTTTTAAAAGTGATGCGAGACGAATCGAAAACCGTGCGAAGCGATTTGAAAACCGTGCGAAGTGTTTTGTAAGTTGTGCGAAAAGGAGAAATAATGGGAAAATAAGCTAAAAAGGGTGTTTTTAATGGCGGTGGAATGAAAATGACGCTTCAAAAAGTCCCGGCAAAAAAAATATTTGTAACGCGATTCTCCGCCCACCCCAGCAGAGGCAACTCTGTGTTCAGTCCGTTGAAGGTGAATCTGCGGTGAGAAGGTTTTCGCCACAAAGTCACCAAGACACAAAGGAATACAAGCAAATTTTAATTGAGACCTTACCCGATCTTGTTTGATTCGACTCGATTTATACACTTTTATGGAGATAAAAAAAACAAACCGTGCATTTATTGGCACATAATTTAGTAAATTGCGCACACTTTTGTGGAGATAAATACTATGAAACGAGAATTATACAATCATTTACTAATTTGGAAGAGTAAAGCAGGTAGAAAACCACTCTTATTACAAGGCGCAAGACAAGTCGGCAAAACTTTTCTAATAAATCAATTTGGAAAGAATGAATATTCCCAATTTATTACGCTGAACTTTGAGCAAGAACCGGGACTTAAAACTCTGTTTGCAAAAAGTCTTTCAGCAAACAAAATTATTGAAAACATAGAATTATATACCGGAAAGAAAATTGATCCTCAAAACGCGCTGATTTTTTTTGATGAAATACAAATATCAGAAGAAGCCATTTCCTCATTGAAATATTTTTGTGAACAAACCCCGGATTACCATATTATAGCTGCCGGCTCTTTGCTTGGCGTAAGTATCGGAAAAACAACAAGCTTTCCTGTTGGTAAGGTCAACTTCATGACCCTTTATCCAATGAATTTTTTCGAGTATTTGCAAGCCTTTGATGAAGAGCTTGTTGTGGAAATGTTGAATACTCTCCCCAAAATAGAACCGATTCAAGAACTTATTCACGATAAATTAACCGATCATTTTAAGAAGTATCTATTTCTCGGAGGAATGCCGGAGGCGCTGCAATCTTATCTGGAACACAAAGACGTTGAACTTGTGCGAGAAGTTCAAAACAATATTCTGGAGGCGTATTCGAGAGATTTTTCAAAATATGCAGAAAAAAACCAGGCGATAAATACTTCAGAATTGTGGAATTCCGTACCAAATCAATTAGCTAAAGAGAATAAGAAATTTAAGTACAGCGATGTACGCGCAAGAGGAAGGGCTTCGGCGTATGAGTCAACAATAGAATGGCTCCGAAAAGCCGGACTTATTTATTTGGCTAAAAGTGTAAGCGTTCCTAAATTACCCTTATCCGGCTATGCGGAAAGTAATAAATTCAAAGTATATGTTTTTGATACCGGACTGTTAGCCGCAATGCTTAAACTGTCTTCCAGAATTATTATCGAAGGCTCTAATCTTTTTTCAGAATATAACGGCGCGTTCATAGAAAATTTTATTGCGAGTGAACTTACGATATGCGGCGAGAAAGAATTATTTTATTGGAGTTCAAAAAGTGACGCGGAGGTTGATTTTGTCCTGGAGATAAATAACAAAATTTATCCATTGGAAGTTAAGAGTGGATCAAATAAAAACATGAAGAGTCTGAAAAGTTATGCTGATAAATATAAACCCGAACTTGTTATGAGAGCTTCTCCAAGAAATTTTATTTCCTCTGATGAATTTGTAAATATTCCTCTGTATGCAATTAATATTTTAAAGAAATTACTTGTGAAGGCAGAAGTCGGTAGTAAGTAGTCAATCCGCCACAAAGTCACCAAGACACAAAGGAACACGACACAAGACAACCAATTCGCTTTTAGCGGATAAGCCTCTTAAACCTCCGACG
>Ga0172368_10006143_pt1 | contig 13079 bp, 14 predicted proteins | sample Lak11m_FD_114540 | JGI IMG/M metagenome (GOLD analysis project Ga0172368, IMG submission 114540) | Freshwater microbial communities from Kabuno Bay, South-Kivu, Congo - kab_022012_11m | ecosystem: Environmental > Aquatic > Freshwater > Lake | place: Democratic Republic of the Congo: South-Kivu...
CAGTCCCGAAAGTAGCCTGTACACGCTTTGCCACTTCGGGTATTCGTGGGGCAGCAGCCGCACGGGATGCCGCCCACGACCACGTACAGGATGGCATTGACGACCTGCCGCAGATCCAGGCTGTGCGGTCGTCCGCCCGATTTGGCCGGTGGGAGCAGTTCCTGGATCATATCCCACTGGCTGTCGGTCAAATCGGTCGGATAGCGTTGTCGTGCCACAACGCCAACGTATACCACCGATGGGCCGTCAGCCACTACTTCTTAAGCAGCTTCTCAGGGTCTGCGGGCCAAGAGCATCGCGCGCGAACCCGGTGACGATGGTCGTCAGGAGCGTGCTGAGAGCCGTTATGAGAAGGACCCATATCGGGCCCGCGCTGATCTCACCGAAGTAGTAGCCGAGCAGGGCCGGACCGGCAAACATCAGCGGCCAGGCGATGAGGCAGGCGGCGAAGGACCAGGGCCACAGGCCGGCCAGGAACCGCCGGGCGCCGGGGGACAGGTGGGTGCGCCATCCCGTCAACGGCGCATGGATCTTGCTGGACACCAGGCCGATGAGGATCGCGAGGATGGGCGGGAAGATGCCCCCGCCCGCCAGCAGCATGGCGAGCGCGATCAGGATCATGACCAGGCCGCCGTGCTTCCGCTGGACGAACAGGGTCGCCCACACGAGCAGGGCCAGGGAAAGCAGGATGGCCAGGATGCCGGTGACGAGCAGGTTGGGAATGACGGTCAGCGCCGGTTCCCCGGCCACATTGCGGAAGAATGCCGAATCGGGCCAGGACTGAATCATTACCCCGCTCGGCGCGACGCTGCCCTGCAGCACTTCGCCGATCCCGTGCTCGATGCCGGCCAGCGCCATGATGGCGCCGAACGTCGAAGCAAATGCTCTGGTTGCGCTGTTCATGGTTTCCTCTCGGTTCAATGCGTCAGTACGGGCTGAAACCGGGCCGCCAGAGCGGCCGCCCAACCGCGGATCGCCTCCCAATCGCGCAGGTCGCTGGCCGGCATCCGCCGGAGCGCGGGCACGAGACTCCAGGGGAGCCGCAGCCTGGCCGGGTCGAACCTGCCCCCGATCACCTCGACCGCGACCGGTTTGAGCCAGGGGAACTTCGCCAGCTCCTGATCGAGTTGCTTGCGCACTTCCGCCCACTCCGTGCCGTTTCCCTCGCCGAAAGGACCGCCCGCGCAGACGGCGAACGGCAGCCCGGCGGCCAGCGCCTGCTGATGGCGGGACAGGAAGCGGAGTGCATCCTTGTGCAGGTGGAACATATAGAGCGGCGCGGCCAGCACGACCGCACCATAGCCGGCCAGTGACCGCACGTCGCGCGCCAGTTGCAGATCGACCGCGAGCCCATGCTCGCGCAGGGTCGCCGTGACGGCCTCCGCCACCTCCTGCGTCGAGCCGTGCGTAGAAGCATATGCCACCAGGACTTTGTCTTTCATCTGTTTTTATCCTCCTGGCGGCAGCATAACGCTAACCCGCCCCCGTTGTCATCTATCAAGGGTTAGATCCGGGGTTATATTGATGGCGGGGGTTGGGTGTAGAATGAGCAGACATGGAAACGCTTGCTTCACCTCTCGTCACCACGAAGCTGTGTGTGCCTATAGCGCGGCCGCGCCTGATCTCCCGCGGCCGCCTCGTCGATCTCCTCATGGCCGATAACGGCGCCGGCTTCGTCCTGGTCTGTGCGCCGGCCGGGTATGGGAAGACCACCCTGCTGGCGGAGTGGGCCCAGGCGCTCCTGGCACGCGGCGCTGCCGTGGCCTGGGTAGCCCTGGACCCGGGCGACGACGACCCGATCCCCTTCGGCTCCTATCTCATGGCTGGCCTCATCCGCGCGCTCGGCCCCCTCCCCGAGCTGGTAGGGTAGGCGGTCAGCGAGTTACTCCGCTTTTGGCGAAGCACTTTTCCAGCCGCCCCCCTCCGAACCGGACGTGCCCCTTTCAAGGCATCCGGCTCTCCAGATCGGCTTATTCCACTTTCTTGCCATCCCATTTGCCCATCTGTACGTCGTGATGGCATTCCGGGCATAGAAACAGGGTCTTACGCCGTAGCTCGCTCATCTTGACGACCCAGGCGGGCGGTTGTTTTCGCCCCTGGTATCGCTTCACCAAGTCGCTGAGCTTTCGTATATGGTGCCCTTGTAACGGTCCTGGTTTGCCGCAGAGTTCACATACCTCCGCCAGCAGCCTGTCCGACTGCTGATTGCGATGGAAGTATTGTACCCGCTTCTCGTCGTTCAAATGTTTGGCAATGCGATGGTACTTGAGACTTATTTCCCCGAACCGGGCTACAAGAGGCTCTTTGCCTTCTCGCTCCAGGCGCACCTCGATGCATTTCAGCCCATCTTCTGGTTCCTGCTGGTACTTCTTGTAGATAGCACTGACGTGAGCTTTGTGCTTCTCGGCAAGTGTCTTGACCAGCGATTCCGTGAAATGGCCCTTTACATCGTGGAACACCGGGCGGTTGACCGCCATCTCGTAGTAGTTGACGACTCCGTTATACTCAGCGGCGTATGCTTTTACGATGTCGAAGTCATTTTCGTTGAGCAATTCCGTTCGCCCTACCGTTTTGCCTTCTTTCATGAACTTAGTTCGCCATTTCCGAAGGACATCGTGCGGGACTCGCAGCATCGGCACACCGTTGATGCTCCGTCGTTTATTCACCCGCCGTGAGTTTGCGACTGCTACACCTACTTCGTAGCCCAGGAATCTTGCCTTCTCGGTCTTGGCGTGGGTGATAAGGGTTTTCTGCTCGTTGAGCGTCAAGCCCAGGCTCGCTAGAAACTCCTTCACTTCGGCTTTGATTGCTGCGGCTTCTTCCTTGGTTCCGATCAGACCTAGCAGGAAGTCGTCTGCGTATCGGACATATCTCAGGCGTCTGTACCCCTCATCGGCCACGAAGGTCGGCAGACTTCGCATGATTGCCTGCTGCCGCTTCGCTTCTTCCAAGTCGCCTTTGGTTCGAGCACGTTTGCTGGCATTGTAGGCTTCCCAGTATGCCGGGTTGGGTGTACGCTTCTTGGCATCTCCCTTGGTATATTTTGGGATTAGGTTTTCTTCGACAAAACTATCCAGTTCGTTCATGAAGATGTTAGCCAGTATGGGACTGATAACACCCCCTTGTGGCGTGCCCGAATAGCTCCTCTTGTAAACCCAATCTTCCATATACCCGGCTTCCAGCATTTCACGCAGGAGTTTCATCAGGCGCTCGTCCTTGATTTTTCTCCCGATGATCGCCAGCAGCTTATTATGGTCGATGTTATCGAAGCAGCCCTTGATATCACCTTCGATGAACCAAACTGTTCCCCACCAGCGTTTTACGATGTCGCCAAGCGCCGTGTGACAACCACGGTTAGGCCGAAAACCGTGCGAACCGTCTGAGAACTGCGGCTCGTAGTATGCATTGAGGACCAGCCTCAGCACCCCTTGCAACAGTTTATCCTTCCAGCATGGTATGCTGATTGGCCTCAATCCACCGTTCGGCTTCTCGATGTAGACCCGTCGTGATGGTTTCCAGCGGTATGTTCCCTGTTCCAGGTCGCCGATGATGCTCTCGACCAGTTCCAGGGACATCTTCTGGATACTATCTTCAGGGTCTATGCCCTCTGTAGTTGCTCCGTGTTTGGCGTACAGTTCGTTGTATGCCAGCAAGAACAAGCCCGGTTGCCGGATGTTCCGATATACTCGTTCCAGTTCGAGGCCCTTCTTGCCTCGTTCGTGGACAATTTCAATGTACTTTTGGGCATGGTCCAGCATTGCGCTATTCACCCGGTCCATTGAAATTCGCCTCCCCTGTCCCACTTCGCCGTGACCCTTGCGGGTCTTGTAACGGGCTTTCCCCGTCTCTGACTACTATTGGGACTCCGTGACCTTGGGACTCTCGTCCTTTAGGCCATCCCGCATTCCGTTCGATTGAAACGTTCTAGCCCGGTTTAGGTGGCCCGTTCGCGTCCTTGGCAGCCTGCCTGGGCCGCTTGCCAGTCGGGGCATCTTTAGGGATGTATGGTTCCTCCATCCCCTACCACTCTGGCGTCCACAGGTATCATCTAGCTTTCCTGTGGGTCAACGATTATTACTTTGGACGTTAGGCTTCAAGCAGTATAGCCTTCACCTTGCCGGACAGCCCTTGTGCGGTCCTTTACGCCTCGCTAGATTAGCCTCAACCGCTCTTTACTGACATGCTATGTTCACGTCTCGGTTTCCCTCAACGCTAAGTCAGTTGGGCTTAGGGGTCTGATGCCCTTCCCCTAGACTCCTACGGAGTCGATTTCAATCGCCATTATGCGGCGCACACCCAGATCGGCCAGCTCCTGCGCTCCTCGCCGGAGTTGGAACTGCAGCGCATCCTGCCCGCCGTCATCAACGCCATCGCCGCGCGCGGCCGGGAGTGCGTGCTGATCCTCGACGACACCCACCTGATCGGCTCGCCGGCCATTCACAGCGCGCTGACCTATCTGCTGGAGCACCGGCCGGAGAACCTGCGGATTGCCACGGGCAGCCGCGCGGACCCGCCCCTGCCGCTGGCGCGCCTGCGCGCGCGGGGCGAGCTGCTCGAGATCCGCACCGCCGGCTTGCGCTTCACGACCGCGGAGACCGCGCAGTTCCTGAACGAGGTGATGCAGCTCGAGCTCTCGGCGCAGGGGATTGCGACCCTGGAAGAACGTACCGAAGGCTGGATCGCCGGGCTGCAACTGGCCGCCCTGTCGGTGCAGGGCCGCGCGGACAAGGAAGGCTTCATTGCCGCCTTCGGCGGCGGCCAGCGTTACCTGGTCGAATACCTGATGGCGGAGGTGGTCGACCGACAAGGGGAGGAGGTGCAGGCCTTTCTGCTGGCGACCTCCATCCTCGAGCGCATGTGCGGCGACCTGTGCGATGCGCTCCTGGGCCAACAGGCTGCCGGTGCGGAGATCCTCAAGCGCCTGGAGCAGACCAACCTGTTCGTGGTGGCCCTGGACGATCAGGGGGACTGGTACCGCTATCACCACCTGTTCCGCGATTTCCTGCAAACGCGGCTGCGCAAGGCCCGGCCGGAGCGCGTCTCCGGGCTGCACCGCGCGGCCTGCGAGTGGCTGGTGGGACACAACCTCCTGCGTGAAGCGGCCCGACATGCCTTTCAGACGCAGGACTGGGCATATGCGGCGGCCTTCGTGGAGCAGCACAGCTTCACCCTGATCTTGCACAGCGAAATCTCGACGATCTACGAATGGTGCTCGGCGCTTCCCGAAGAAGTGATGCGGCGGCAGCCAATGCTCTGCCTCCTGCAGGGGCTGGCCCTGGCCTACGGCTTCCGGCGGCGGAACCGGGCCCGCGTCGAAGCACGTTTGCAGCAGGTCGACCAGGCGCTCGCCACGCTGGAAGACGGGCAGGCCGCCCGCGGGCTGCTCGATATGGCCGGGGTCGTCCGCACCTTCCTGGCCTTCGCGCCGGACCCGGCCGCGGAGCCGCGGGAGCTGCTCGCGCTAGCCCGTCGCATGCTGAGCGCCTATCCGGAGGGCGATCCCAGCCGGTTCACCGGGCTGCTCACGACCGGCTATGCTCACATGGCGCTGCACGACGCGCCGGCCGCGGGCGCAGCCCTCGCAGCAGCCCGGCAGATTGCCCTGGCCGAGCGCCTCTATTTCGGGATCGTCGAGTCGACTTTCCACCTGGCCCGCCTCAGCCACAGCCAGGGCTTGCTGGACCGCGCGGCGGAGCTCTGCCGCCAGGGACAGGCGGACATGGCGGCCATGCTGCCCGGTCCTGAGCGCGCCTTGCCCGCGCTGGGCAGCCTCGACATCGCGCTGGGCTGCGTGCTGCTGGAACAGGACCGGCTGGACGACGCGGAGCGGCGCCTTCGTCACGGGCTGGAGCTGATGGGCGGGGGGATGAATCCCCACTACCTGATGACGGCCCACAGCGCGCTGTTCCGCCTGTACGAGGTGCAGGGCCGCTCGGCAGAGGCGCTGAAGCACCTCGATCGCCTGGACGCGGCCTGGCCGGACGTTGCCTTCTGCACGAACGGGCTGCGGGTCGTCCACCTCCTGCGCGCTGCGGCGGACGTTGCAGCGCCGGGTGGCCTGGCGCTGGCCGCGGCGGAGACCTGGCTCCGCAGCTTCTCCGCCGCATCCGGCGCCGCGGCGCTGCCACCGGACGCAGCGTTTCTGCCGGAAGCTGCGCTTCCGCCGGCCGCGGCGCTCCGAGCGGGAACGGCGTCCCTGCCTGGGATGGGGCCATTCGGGGCTGCCGATGTCTACTACCTGGCCTATTTGGCCTGGGCACGCGCCGAGATCGCGCTCGGCAACGCGCCGGCGGTGGCGCCCTACCTCGGTCGGCAGCTCGACCTGGCGGTGGCGCACGGGCTGGCACAGCGGGTGATCGAGCTGTCCCTGCTGGAAGCCCAGGCCCGCCACGCGGCAGGCGACCGGCAAGGCAGCCGGGCAGCTCTCGGCCGCGGCCTCGCGGTCGCGCAGCCCGCCGGCTACGTGCGCACCTTCGACCAGGGAGCGGCCCTGGCCCAACTGCTGGCCGAAGCCGCCTGCAGCGGCCCCCACCGGGAGTACGTCGAGCGCCTGCTGGCGGCCATCGGCCGGCCGGAGCCGCACGCGGCGCGGGAAGACTCCGCGGCCCCCGCACGGATGCCCACTGGTGAAAGCCTCAGCGAGCGCGAGCTGGAGGTGCTGCGCCTGATCGCGCAGGGGGCCACCAACCAGGAGATCGCGGCGCGGCTCGTGATCACCGTCGGGACCGTGAAGAGCCACATCAACCACATCCTCGGAAAGCTGGACGCACACAATCGCACCGAGGCCGTTGCCCGGGCCCGCGCGTTCGGCCTGCTCGAAATCTAACCGGCGATCTAACTTTGGGTGGATGAAAGCGCGCGGGATCGGCGTTATCCTGGTGTCATGCTGGATTATGCCCGACAACGTGCCATCGAAGCCCTGAGAACCGCGCGGCGGGCGGTTTTAGCCACGAGCGGGCCGGCCGGCCTGCAAGCCGGCGAGTTCCCCTGCGCAGCGCTGGCCGCGGATCTGTATCTCTTGGTGCCCCGGACCTCCGACCACCTGTTCAACCTGGAATATGACCCCGCGGTCACCCTGCTGGCTGCCGGATGGGAGCTGCAAGGGGCCGCCCAAGTGCTCTCGCTGCCGCCGCCCGGCCTGGCGCCGGACCTCCTGCGCGAACCAGGCGCCGAATGGTGCGCGCTCGTGCGCGTCCGCCCCTGCCGGATCCAGATTCCGAGGGAGCAGGGGTGGGGTTATAGCGAGACGATCGAGCTGGATTCAGGCCCTTAGGGTCTGCGAGATCCTAACACAGATCCTAACGGAGGCAGATCATGGGCAGGTTGCTGTATTCGGCCGCTATGTCGCTCGACGGCTTCACCGCCGGCCCGGGTGGTGATATGTCATGGATGATCCCATACCTCGGGCCGAATCCGATGAGCGCCTTGGCCGTCGCCGCGCCGATGCCATGATTGGCGCCGGTCACGAGGGCGACTTTTCCCGCCAGTTGCGGGTCAATCATACTACCTCACCTGTATCAAATGCAAACTCTCGTCATTTTTGACCTCCAATAGCAGTCACACACAGCGGTCGGGTTTCCATGCGCTGCAGGTCTCGGGGCAGGGGCACAGGCTGCGTGCGTGTGCCAGACCGTCTCATGCAAACCGCTCAAGACGCGGGAGCCCCAGCTCCCTGCACAAACGCTGCGTATCTGCGAGATGCTCTGTGGTCGGTCGGGCATACTCCAGACACCAGAGCAGTTGGTAGATGGCACGCCGTTCTCGGTACAGCGGCGCTATAGGACAGATTGCCTCATACGGCCCCCAGAACTCAGCGCTCGTCATGCCTTTCCACAACTCAAGCCGCGCCAGGTCGGTCTCGTGATGGCCGGCCCAGGCCTTATCGAAGTCCAGAATCGTTGCCAGGCGCCACCGCCCCCGGTCGCGCCGGAAAAGGATGTTGTGCCTGTGTAGATCTTCGTGACAGAGGCTGGCCCCACGCACGTCCAGGAAGAGCGGCCGCTGTCTTTCCAACGCCGAGAAGAACAGCTCACGCAGGCGCGCGCTCCTGATGATCGACCGCGCGTGTTCCTGCAACGCTGCCGGGTAGGGCGCATCTCCCTGAACGCTGCCATCAGCCGCAAGTTCACCAAAGGCGGGAAAGCGAATCGTATGCAGTTGTGCGACCGCGCTGCCGATCTGCCGGTAGGCGTCGGACAACTCCTCGCTGGTCATCTGTCGTCGCGCGGCTGCCCACTCTTGTCCCGGAATGTACGTCTTGATGAAGTAGCGCCAGGGCCAGGCCTGGCAGGATGTGTCGACGGCCAGCGTTTCGGGCATGGGGATGGTCGTCTGCGTCGCCACCAGGCGCTGGAGCATGGCGGTGCGCTCAAATGCGACAGCCAGTGGCGCTGCGGGGCCGGCCAGTTTCGCCACCACTTTTATGGAAGGGCGGCGGAGTTGGAGGAGCAGAACAAGATAATCGGGCTGCCGGTTGCCGATCTGGCAGCCGGCCAATTCGACCCCGGCGCCAAGCGTCTGTCTCAGCAGTTGCAGCAACAGGTCATGCGGGACGGCGGTTCCCCTTTGTGCTGGCCCGATACTCATTGTTGAAGCGGTCATTGCAGGAGCGGCCGTATCCTGGCCGCGATCTCGTTCATCCGCTCCTCGCTGACCCGTTCGGCCTCCGAGACGCCCAGATAGGCGAAGACCTTGGTGCTGCGATACGCTTCGGGTTGGTCGGCCATGCGCGGCACAATGTGGAAATGCACGTGCGGATGTTCGACCGCCTCCGCAAACTGGATCACATAGGTCTTGAGGCAGCCCGTAACGTCGCGCAGGGCCACGGAAACCTGGCGCAGCAGGACGCCCAACTCGACCGCTTCAGGCGTCGTCAGCTCATGGATCGCTTCGACGTGCCGGCGCGCCACGATCACCAGCCAACCGGACAGGGCCGTATCGTAGCTGTGCACGATATCCCAATACTGGGTGCGCTGGATGCAGTCCCACAATGGGGCCGCGCCGGCATCCCGTCTCGCGATTAACTGACACGTCATACAGTGTTTCATGGAGTCACTCGCTCAGACCTGCCCTGCCCGCAAGAGGAAACAGAGCGGCGCACTGATCCGCATTTGCCCCAGTAGATGGGCGCAGTCTAGGCGACCGACTACCCGATGAAGTCGGTGAAGTTCTCGCGCGTGATCGTCATCACCTCGGCGTCGGGGTAGGCGGTCATGAACTCCTGCCGGGCGGCCGGACGCACCTGGCCCTGCCACTTGAACTCATACCCGAACAACCGGCCGGCGCGCTCCTCCACACAGTCCAGCTCCTTCTGGTCATACGTGCGCCAGAAGTAGGTGTTGGCCTGCCGGCCGGCATACTCGTTGGCCTTCAGGCGCTCGACCATCAGGTAGTTTTCCCAGAGTGGGCCGACATCGTTGCGCAGCGCCAGCCGGTTGAAGTTCTGAATCAGGCTGTTGCGCACCCCGTTGTCGAAGAAGTAGTAGCGCGCCGTCTTGGTGATCTCCTTGCGCAGATTGCGCGCCAGGCCGCCGACCTTGAAGATCACGAAGACCTTCGCCAGGAGATCGAGATAGCGCTCGACCGTTTGGCGGTTCAAGCCCAACGTGGTCGCCAATTCCGCCACCGATACCTCCTGGCCGATCTGGAAGGCGAGCAGGCGCAGGAGATCCACGATCTTCTCGGCGCGGCGCACCCCGTCCAACTCCAGGACGTCGCGATACAGGTAGGAGCCGACCAGCTCGCCCAGCAGCCGCTCGCGCAGCGCCGGGTCGGCCGTCACAATGCCGGGATAGCCGCCCCAGATCAGCCAGCGCTCCAGCTCGGCGCGCGCCTCAAACGGCCCCAGGGTTGCCGCCAATTCGGCGTAGCTGGCCGGATAGAGGGTGAAAGTCAGCTTGCGGCCCGTCAACGGTTCTGAGACCTTGCGCGCCAGGTTGAACGACGCCGAACCCGTGGCGATGATGGCCGCCTGGGGGTAGTTGTCCACCAGGATCTTCAGGTTCAGGCCGATCTCCGGGACGCGCTGCGCCTCGTCAATGACTAGCAGACGGTTGCCGCCGAGCAGCTCGCCCAGCGTGCGCCGGTTCTGGCTGGCGAGCGCCTCGCGGTAGATCAGTTCGTCGGCGCTGATGTAGCCATGGGGCAGATCACTGACGGTGAGCAGGTCCTGCACCAGGGTTGTTTTGCCGACCTGGCGCGGGCCGTAGACGATCAGCACCTTACCGGGCTGGATCGCCTGGGTAAGTTGAGCGAGCAAAAGGCGATGGATTTTCATGACGGCATGATATCACACCGTCTGAATTTGTTCAAATTGCGATGGTCTGATGCGTCAGCCACAACGCGGCCCGGCTAATCGCGGCCAAAATCGCTCAGAGGCGCTCTTCACTGAGACATGATCCTCAGCGATCATCGCGCTCACTCACCAGCCTGGGCATTCGTTTTGACCACAGCCGATCGTTTCAAGGGGAAGGTCAGATGGAGAACGGCGGATAGGATTGGGGTGATGGCATCACCGCCTGGATACTAATCGCGATTATTATAATCGTGATTAGTATCTTCCTGAGCACGCTCGGTGGCATCGGCGGCGGTTGTGTCTCTGGTGGTCGTGTATAGAGTCGTGAGAATCATGCGATTCTGCGTATCATGGAAGACTAACGCCACGCGTCTTGACATCTTGTCTGCGGCCTGGTAGAATAGCCGCAGTTGTCTGAAAGGGGTCCCTGCGGGGGCCCTTTTTTTGTGCGCCCGACACGGGCGCCCCGGCCATTTTCGCAAAGGAGGGTAGCAGCATGAGGCAGTGGCTCCTGGGCACGGAAGCCGATATGGTTGAGCGCGGGTTGATCCTCGCCGCGATTGTCGTCGCCGCGGTCGCACTCTGGGTCGTCCTGGGCCAGCGGCTGGCAGGCAAGCTGGGCGACGTCGTCAACTCGTTCTGAGCGTGCGGGTGGCACTTACCCGCAACAGCGAGGCCAGCATGATCAAGTGGCTCAAGGGGCGCCGGGGCGATATGGTTGAAGGGGCGCTCACCATGCCCCTGATGGCGTTGGTCGCCCTGGCGCTGGTCAACCTGGCGCTGGCCGGGTATTGCTCGGTGACCGCCAACAACGCGGCCAACTACGCGGCGCGGGTCGCGTCGGTCAGCCAGACGGACCCGGTCGGTCGCGGGCTGGCCGCGGCCCAGCACGCGCTGGCGAGCGGCGTCGGCACGTACCAGGTGCAGGTGACGGCCGACACCGCCCCTGGCGGCCAGGTGACCGTGCGCGTTGGCTGGGAGTTCCCCAACGTCTACGGCGGGCTGATGCCGCTCTTCGGCGGCGCGAACCAGCCCCTCAAGGGGGAAGCCGTCAGCGCGTTTCGGAAGGAGGGGTGGTGATGGGCAAGGGAGAGGGGGAGACGCGGAGAGGGGGAGAAAGGGAGAAGCGGCGAAGTTCCCCGAGTCTCCGTGTCTCCCTGTCTCCTCGTCTCTTCTACTGGCTCCTCGGCCGCCGCGGTGACCTGGTGTGGAACACCCTGGTGCTGATCACGGTGCTGGTGCCGTTGGCCGGGTTGGCCATCGACGTGCCGCGCTACTTCACCCTGCGGGCGCGGCTCCAACTGGCCGCGGATGCGGCTGCCGAGGCCGCGGCGCGCAGTGTGGACATCCCGCACTTCCGCAACACCGGCGAGGTGCGCCTGTCCGGCGACGCCTACGGGAATGCGGGGGCTGAGTTCGCGCGCGCGACGAGCGACCTGGCCGGCCGCGGCTACGCGCCCAGCCTGGGCGCGATCGCTGTGGACGAGGGCAGCGACACGGTGACGGTGCACGCCAGCGGCACGACGCGAATCTTCTTTGCGCTGTCGCCGCGCTTCACCGTGCCGGTGGTCGCCGAGAGCCGGTTCCGTATGGACCAACGCTGAACAGGCGAATCGGTGCAGGGCGAACGATTCGTCCATTCGCTGATGCGTTGATTCGCTGATTCCGAGGACGACGATGGAAATCGAACTGGGCACGTGGCCCGACAAGCGTGTCCTGCTGGGCGGTCTGGTCGCGCTGGTCCTCGTCGGACTCGCCATCCTGGGCCGCGGCGTCACGCCGGTCGAGGCGGATGGCCCGGCCGTGTTGACGCCCGCGGCCTGGGCGGCCGCCAACCTTTCCCGCCAGGCGCGGGCCGAGACCGAGCGCCTGCAACGGGACGCGGGCGAGCTGCGCGCTTTTTTGGCCAGTCCCGCCCCGCCCGATCCGGTGCAAGCGCTGCTGCTGGCGCAGCGGCTCTACGCCGCCCACCGGCAGGGCACGTCGGCGACGGCGGGCGCGCGGCAGGCGTTGATCGACGCGGCCGCGACGGCCGCGCGCTACGCCAGCGGCGCCGTGCCGCGGGAGCAGGCGGTGGCCGCGCTCAACGACGCGCTGGCCCGCGTCAAGGTGCTCGCCGGGCCGGCGACGCCCGCGCCCGAAGGCGCGCTGCACCAGGTGTTCCTGGCGCTCATTCTGGCAGGTGGCTATGACCGACGCGGCGTACGGCCAGACCTGGGCGCAGCTCCTTGACGCGGAGCAGGCGCTGCGGATGCTGGCCGAGGGCCAGGTGCGGGAATACGCCGGCGCGCTGGAAAAGCTGGCGCACAGCCTGGCGCCGGCTGAGGCGGACGCCCGCAAGCGCGGCGATCCAGCGTACTTCAAGCACCTGACCGCGGCCGGCTGGCTGGCCTTTTTCGCCGCCGTCCAGGGCGGACAGGCTTCGCCGATCAAGGCGGGCTGGGGCGCGAACGCTGCCGACGGCGCCACCAGTCCTGAAGCGCAGGAGCTGGCCCGGCTGCGCGGGGAGTTGCGGGTCGTGCAGGCCGAGAACAACCGGCTGCGTGACCTGACGCAAGGGCTGCGCCAGGAGAAGGTGGCCCTGGCCGCGGCGCTGAAGGAAAAGGAGCGCACCGAGCGGACGGCAACCCAAGGCGCCAGGACGCGCGCCGCGCCAGTGCCCGCCGCCGAAGCAGAAGCTAACCCGGTCGCACCGGGTGAGGTGGAGCCGCCCGGCCAGCCTGGCCCGGCCAGCAGCAGCACAGCGCAACCCGCCGCGGCGGGGCTGCCGGCGCTGCCGGCGAAG
>Ga0172368_10006144_pt1 | contig 13077 bp, 13 predicted proteins | sample Lak11m_FD_114540 | JGI IMG/M metagenome (GOLD analysis project Ga0172368, IMG submission 114540) | Freshwater microbial communities from Kabuno Bay, South-Kivu, Congo - kab_022012_11m | ecosystem: Environmental > Aquatic > Freshwater > Lake | place: Democratic Republic of the Congo: South-Kivu...
TGAAAGCAGTTGCGGGCGGTGCGAGCAAAGGTTCTGGCAAAAAGAAGCATCATTTGTTGCGAGCATTTAGCCCGAACAAATGAACCAGAAGCCTAACAACAAATTTCAAATATCTTTGGTTAGTTTTCAGGTAAATATTTTTACCTGAGTTCCAGATTCAGTTATCGGATATAGCATAAAAGCCGGGGGGGCACAATTTGTTTCAAAACAGCGGGTACGTTTTGCCGGTTGTTTACGCAAGGAGAATTTGATAAGGTTAGCGAGAATGCGGGTCATCCATCCTCCGCAATAGGCTGCTACGGAGGACGGACGGGTCATGAGTCACTATTATGGCAATAGCACCTTGAAAAAAGAAAAATTATACCGAACATCACTTATACTGCTCACCCTGCTCCAGATAGGACTGTCTGCGCTCTACCTTAATTCATTAAGCAGAATTGAAAACTGGTCTGCGGTTTATGCTGAAGACAGCCGGGGGTATCTGCTCGTTGCGGATTATTTTCAGGCCGGGGAAATTCCTGCAGACGAACTGCCGCTGCTGCGCTACCGGCTGTTCAGCCCCCTAGTGCCTCTTGTCGCGTCTTTGCTGGGAACCCTCACCGGGATACCGGCCGCTTTTTTAATCATCAACATCCTGCTCTGGCTGATCACCGCGCTGCTCTTTTATGAATTCTTGAAGACCGTTCTTGAAGATGCGTTTTTTGCCTTTGCCGGAGCTGCTGTCTTCACCACGTCCCTGCCAATGCTTGAGTGGGCGCTGCCGGTCATGGTGGACATGGGATCGTACTTTTTTGCGTGCCTCATCCCGCTTCTCTACCTGAGGTTGTTTCACTCCGGCCCGCTCCCCTCACCGCGCGACAGGGTTTTACAACGCAGGGACATCCTGGGGGAAGTGTGCCTCGGGCTCTGCCTCGCGCTTGCCATGCTCACCAAACCGATGCTTCTTATCCTGCTGCTGTTTGTGCTTGCAGCTTCTGTATACGAAAAGCGCTATGCCAGCATCCCCTTTACCTGCGCGTTGCCGCTCGCGCTGGTTATGGCAATCTACAGCCTTTTCAGCCTGTCATTCAGTGATTTCTCCGCTTTCGGCGGCCCCCGGCACCGCGGCCCGGTTTATCTTTTCACTGCAGCACTGTTCTGCTACCACGGGGGATTGTTTTTCCTGCGCAAGGGGTGGAAAAACGCGCCGGGATACCGGTACCTTTATAGTATATATATAATTTCATTTGCGGGACCGTACCTGGTGTTCGTGCATAACCCCCGGCTTTTCTTTCTTTCCTGCCCGGTGGTCATTGCCCTGATTGCGCAGGGGTTCAGGGAAACCTGCAGGGAGCGCCCGCATCCCGCGCGCGCCGGCGCGGCCTTGCTTGGCGCGTATATTCTGACATCAAATGCGCTTACAGTCTTTCATCTCTATATCATGCGCTGTCTGAAGATCCGGGACTGGGAGGGACTGATGCGCTTTTTTCAATAATTATTTTCTATTCTGTTCTTTGTTCTCTATTCTCTGTCTTCTGACTTTTTTATTCTGTTATTATATGTTTCTGCCCCCGTTACTTCGCGGATCCCTCGTCAAACGCTACCAGCGCTTCATGGTCGACGTGCGGCTGCAAAACGGCCGCATCGTCACTGCCCACTGCGCCAACACCGGCAGCATGCGCGCCTGCTGCGAACCGGGAAGGACTGTTTTCCTCTCACGCCATAACAGCCCGGCGCGCCGCCTGGCATACACGTTTGAGCTTATTGCAATGCCGGCGTCGCTGGTCGGAGTTAACACGCAAATTCCAAACCGCCTGGTCAGGGACGCGGTTATTGCGGGGAAAATAAAATCTCTTGCCGGCTATACGAGCGTGCGGCGGGAGGTTCCCTACGGCGCCGCCTCCCGGATTGACCTGCTGCTGGAAGACCGGCAGGGCGGACGCTGTTTTATCGAAATTAAAAACTGCACCCTTGTCGAGGACGGCATCGCGCGCTTCCCTGATGCGGTGACAGCGCGGGGGCTTAAGCATTTGCGCGAGCTTCAGCAGCAGGTGCACAACAATCACCGATGTGTTATATTTTATCTCATACAGCGCATGGACGCAAAGCTGTTCCGGCCGGCCGATGCGATTGACCCTGCCTACGGCGAGGCCCTGCGTGATGCCGTGCGCACGGGCGTTGAAATAATGGTCTATGATGTGCTTATTGATACGGCAAAGATAGAGCTGCGGCGACGGATTCCTTTTGATCTGTCGCCCTGAACGTGATCATGGAAACCTCTGCAACCGGCTTATACGGGCTTGATTTTGACGAGGCGCGGAAAATCGCTGCGCTGGTCAACTTTGATGTAATGCACTATGCGCGAAGGCTTCGCTCCTGCGGCCCGGGGTGCGACTATTTTGCAAAGGACAGGAACTACTTTATAACCATGCTGCTGCAGCATATCCACGGGCTGATGCAGCGCCAATCGCTTACGCCGGAGGTTCACGCGTGGTTTGAGCGGGCAGCGGCGGCGGAACAGGAAAGCCTGAGCAGGGACAAGGCTTATCTGCAGATACGCCTGGGGAAAAGGGCCGGGGTCTGAGTAATGAGTGCTGAGTGAAGATGAAGAGTGGGACTGGGGATTAGGGGCTCGTGACCCGTGAAACGGGAAAAGGGAAAGGTGAAATCCCGATTAACCGATTAACCCGCCCCGAGCATTGTCGAAGGCCCATTCACCGATTCACCCATTCACCGACGCACTTATTTACCGATTCACCCATTCACCCATTCACCTTTAACCATGGAGGACTGTATGCCTTTTGTAATCGACCAGGAAATATGCGCCGGGTGCGGCTCGTGTGTCGGCAACTGCCCGAATCGGGCCATTATCATGCGGGGAGACCAGTATTTCATAACCGGCATGTGCTGTGACTGCGGGGTGTGCGTCCAGTACTGCTCCACCGACGCCATAAAAAAAGGGCCGGTGCGGGCTGAGTTTGACAACAAAAAGGTTAACAGCGAGCTGAAAGAAAGGCTGGCACTGAAGCATGACATCACGGCCATGAAGTTCGCGGACAAGGTGCCTGACGGCGTGCGCGTTGAAGAAGGGCCGACCTTCTGGTGCGCGATCTGCGGCGATATATTCGAGGGCCAGGGAGAGCCGGTTTTTTTCAAGGGAGCGGCGAGCAGCTGCGGCGGCTCAAAAAATGCCGGCATCGGTTCAAGCAAGGTCGTCAGGGAAGACTTTGAGATGGTAATAAACGCGCAGGTCGTCGGCGAGGGGAACCTCTATGCCACCAAAGACCTGCTGGCAAAGGGCAGGGCCCAGTTTCCGCGCTACCCCAGGGTATACGGCGGCATGGTCCTCGGGTCGCTGGACCGGCTGAGCAGGCCCGACATCATTCTTCTCGCGGTAAACAGCCGCCAGATGAGCATGATTTCAACCGCCTATTCGTTTGAGACTGCGGAGTTGATCACCGGCTACGCGGGTAAATCCACCTGCCTGATGACCATCACCTTCCCCTTTATCGAGAACAAGCCGGTCTTCACCGTTGGGGACCACGGCGGCAGGACGTTCATGCGGCTGCAGGATGATGAGCTGCTGGTCTGTTTCCCCTACCGGCTGGTGCCGGGCCTGATCACCAACCTGGGCCGGACTGTTTACGCGCAGGAACATGAATAGCGCACCGGTCTGTTTCGCCTGAGCGGGACGAGATGCGAAACCGGCCACAGCAGCAATCCTTTTCGTGCTATGAGGCCTTAGCAATATCCGGCTTCATCCATTTTTTTAATTCCTGTGCAGCCGTATCTGCAGAAGCAGGGTCGGCAAATTCGAATATCGCAGCATGCTTTTTGCTATCGCTATTTCCCCAGCGGAGCACCAGGCAGTGACGGGTATCTTTCCGGGATGAGGATATTTTACCGAGACATGCCCCTTCCTGTGCTGAAAGTTGCTGTGCGACCTGGGCTTTGTCGCCTACCATAACATTATCAACTGAATCCCTTGGTATGCGTCCTATCTCCGCACCCATGCTGCCGCGCACAAATACAAAATCCCTCCCGGTAACCGCACAGGACGAAAGCGGGGCCTGCTTATCTGCCCCGGGGAGTCCACCCAGGTAGCTGCTCATGCTGAGTCTCTCTGCCAGTTCTTTCTCCTTAGGCGCTTCTTCTGCCTCGGTCTTTTTACCCTTATTAAAAAGACTCAATAAAAGAGTTATGCCCCCGCCAATGACTAAAAAAACGGCTGGTATAATCCAGGGATATTCTTGCAGCATTATAATTACCTCCTTAATTTCAATAGATTACTGAGTTATTTATTTTTGGCTTTATGAAATTGTTACTCCATTTAAATTGCTCCCTTAACCCCGCCGTATATTAGGAATGCAATTTCGAATGTGAGCTGCTTCACCTTATTCTCTGCGGGTATTTAAACTAAACTAATCTTGCGCAGACTAACATGTTGCATTACTGCTTCTTTTCTTCCTCCGGACCCTTATCCTTTTTCTTCCTGCCTGAAAAAATAACAAACAAATAAAAAACAATGACACCACCAATGAGTATAGCTACTATCAGTTCCTGAGGTATTGCCGGCATGTACGCTATCCCTTCCTTTTAAAATGCAGTGCAGGGCCACCAATAAAAAAGCCGCTACCTGCACTACGTGTTTGCAGATAACGGCCCGATTATCAGTTTTTGTTATTTTACCTCCAGAAACATAAAACTGTTCCTGGACCCGAAGAGTTTTATTTGATTGTTTTAAATTACTGTTTGTTTTTTTATTTAATAATTACGGGGCTGTTAATTACCACCAATAAAAAAGCCGCTACCTGCACTACGTGTTTGCAGATAACGGCCCGGTTATCACTTTTTATTATTTAACCTCCAGGAACAAAGCACTGTCCCTGAACCCGAATACCATATTTTATTGTATTTGCAGTATAAGCCTTCTTCCGGTTACATGTCAACAAATTATTCCACCATTACTTTTCCCGCTGCGGCCTTCCCTGTCGGCTTTCTGTCTTTCAGTGCCAGCCAGCGAACCTCGTAATTATACTCGCCGCCATGGAGAAAACAGAGGCTTGCAGTGCTTCCGTGGGGGATAGATCCGGTTCTATAATTACCTGCCGGGTCAGCGTTAAAATTGACCAGGGGAGAGCACACTATTCCTATACGCTGCTTCACCCGTATGGTCACCGGCTCTTTCCCCTGGTTGTACCACACCACTGTGTCCCCTCTCGTTACGGTCACGGAAGCGGGGTTTATGCCGTCAGGCGCATCTTTTATGCTGATGATGCTGACATTTGTCTTCTCCTGCGCGCCGGCCTTTGCGGCGCCCCAGGGGATAAACACGCTGACAGCAAGCGCCAGGATGGTTGTCATGTTTTTTCTGCTCACCATGTTCATGCTATTCTTCCTGTCTGGTTATAAACTGCCGTATGGTTTCAAAGTAGCTTCTTCCCGCCATCATGATGACCGAATTGTGGTCAGCGCCCTTCACCACCATGAGCTGTTTTTTCTGCGCGGGCGAATGTTTCAGCAATGCTTCCGCATCTGATAACGGGATAAACTGGTCATACTGGGCGTGGATGATAAGGGTCGGCTTGCGCACTTTTTCAATTTTGACGATGTGGCCGAAGCAGTCAGCCTCGGTAATGCCCAGCGCCATGGTATTCACTCCCAGAAAATCAAGCAGCGGCACCGTATAAGCAAACCCGCTCTCGATAATGAGCCCCGCGCAGTACGCCTCATGGCGTGACGCAAGCTCCAGGGCGGAAACACTGCCCAGAGACCTGCCCATGACAAAGAGCGGTCCGGTCATCCCCCTTTCCTTTAACCAGCGCTGAACCTCCCGGAAGATGACGTGCGCGTCGCCAAGCATTGCGCTGGCAGTCGGTGCCCCGGTGCTTTTTCCGTAGCCCCGGTAATCCGCGGCAAGCAGGTTCAGCCCGCAGCTGTTATAGACCGGGCCGATGTCATCATAGTCGCTCACGATCTCGCCATTGCCGTGGAAAAAGAGAATTGAAGGCGCCTGCGCGTCCTTGATGTAAAACCGGCACCCGATCCTGACTCCATCAGCAACGGTTATGTGATAATCAAGGGCGCCCGCGGGAGGAACGGATGACCGGTCCTTTTGCGGGTGAAAAACAAAGGCCAGCACCTTTGGGTTGTCCAGTTTTGCAACTTCACAAGCCTTTTGCTGCTCCATAGTGTTGTCCTCTTTGCTTCCGGCGCATGCTGTAATAAACAGTAATAAAAAAAGGCAGCGTGATAACCGAAAGTGCACAAGCTGTTTTAATTGCACCCCTTACTCACCCTTTTCCGCATCCTGCTGGTCAAGGTTTTTTAATCTCTCCTGCGCCATCCTATCAATATCTTGCGCCTTGTTTATTGGTTTTTTGATCGCTTCCGCTGCGTCCTGCCCGGTCTTTTCAGTAAATTTTTCAATAATTCCCTTCTTCTGCTCTTCGTCCTTTGCTTTTGAGCATCCGCCACAGATAAAGCACAAAAGTACCAGTGCCGGCAATAATAATTTTTTCATAACAGCCCCCTGGTTAAAGGTGAATCAGTGAATAAATAAATGGGTGAATAGGTAAATAGGTGAATCGGGATTTCACTTTTCCCATTTCCCGAGTCCCAAGTCCCTAGTCACGGGTCACTGGTCACGAGTCACTGGCCACGAGTCACGGGCCACATATATCATCCCCCAATCCCGAACCCCGAGTCCCGAACCCCGAGTCCCGAAACCCGAATACCTAATCCATTCCGATCTGCTCTATCTCTTCATGGACCTGCGTCCACTCTGCATAGAGAGCTTCGATGCGCGAGTTTATCTTCCGGTATTCAAGATTAATTGAGCGGGCCAGCTCATCGTTTTCATAGGTCCGGGGATCAGCAAGCGCCGCTTCAAGCTCCTCTTTCCGCTGTTCGGAACGGGTAATCTCTTCTTCCAGGGTTTCCAGTCCCTCATGCAGGGGTTTGAGTCTCTGGTAGCGCTCCTGCCGCTTTTCCGCCTCTTCGCGCTTGCGCAGTTTTTCACGATGAAACGACGTTTTTTTCTGCACTGCCTGCCCTGCGGTGTCGCGCAGCAAAACAGCTTCATGCTGCTCTGCGCGAAGCTTCTCCAGATAGCTTCCGACCGTGCCCGGCAGCACGCGTATTTCTCCGCTCTTGATATCCACAATTTTTGTGATGAGCGGCTCCAGAAAATCCCGGTCATGAGAGACAATGACATAGGAGCCGCTGAAATTATCCAGTGCCTGCTGCAGCACTGCTTTGGAGGCCACGTCCAGGTGGTTGGTCGGCTCATCAAGGATAAGAAAGTTTGCCTTCATGAGGAGCATCTTTGCCAGCGCCAGGCGGCTCTTCTCTCCGCCTGAGAGCACCGCGACCTTCTTGAAAACATCATCCCCGGGAAACAGAAACAGACCGAGCAGTGAGCGCAGGCGCGTAAGGCTCTCAGCGGGCGCAAGAGTCTGGAGTGTTTCAAGCACGGTCTTTGCTCTATCCAGTCCTTCAGCCTGGTGCTGTGCAAAATAGGAGACGCTGACATTGTGCCCTGGTATGCGCTGGCCGCTTTGAAACGGCTCAAGGCCTGCCAGGACGCGCACCAGGGTTGATTTGCCCGAGCCGTTGACGCCCAGCATGGCGATCCGGTCGCCGCGATCAATTTTCAGCGACACGCCCTGGAACACGCTGACGCTGCCGTATGCCTTGGTGATATCCTTCAGCTCCATCACCACCCGGCCCGGGGGTTCCGGCTGGGGAAAGTTAAAATCGATCTCCTGCTCCCCGCGCGCCACGCTGACACGCTCCATTTTGTCAAGCATCCGCAGCCGGCTCTGCACTTGACGCGCCTTGGTCGCCTTGTAGCGGAAGCGCTCCACAAAAGCCATGGTCTGCTTTATCAGGCGCTGCTGGCTGTCATAGGCTGCCTCAGCCGCTGCCATGCGCTGGGCTTTTTGCTTAAGATAGGCGGCATAGTTGCCGCTGTATTCTGCAATTTCGCCCTGGGATACCTCAAGCGTCCGCGCGACCAGGTTGTCCAGAAACCTGGTGTCATGGGATATGATGACAACCGAGCCATCATAGCTCTGCAGATAGGATTCAAGCCATTCCAGGGATTCCAGGTCCAGGTGGTTGGTGGGCTCGTCAAGAAGCAGTATGGTGGGCTCGCGCAGGAGCAGCTTTGCCAGCTCGATGCGCATCTGCCAGCCGCCGCTGAACTCGTCGGTCATGCGGGCAAAATCACGCTCTGAAAATCCCAGGCCCGAGAGAAGCTGCCGGCAGCGCGCTTCGATACTGTAGCCCTGACGGTGTTCAAGATGGTGCTGCAGTTTGCCCAGTTCCTCAAGCAGCGCGCTCAGCCCGGGCGCCGCCGGATCCCCGTTCTCCGTCAGCACCTCGAGCTCTTTGTTTATGGAAGCGATTCTTCGGCGCAGGAGCAGCACGTCATCAAACGCGGTTGCCGCTTCGTCAAGAAGGGTTTTGCCCCGGTGATAAACCCCGTCCTGCGGCAGATACCCGGCCGTATTGGAGCGGGACTGGATGACCGCGCCGCTGTCAGGCTCAATCTGGCCCACCATGATTTTCATCAGGGTGGATTTGCCGGCCCCGTTTGCGCCGACAACGGCAACACGCTCCCGGTCAGCAACCTGCAGGGTCACTTCCTTGAAAAGGTATTCCCCGCTGTAGTGCTTGGCTATGTTGTTTAACGAAATCAAAGTTCGTGTTTCGGAATGAGAGGTTGGGGGGTCGTGGTTAGAGCAAAATAAACTGGTCAGTTTCTCGAATCACGAGCCCCGAGTCCCTGTGCCCCGCGTTTAAAACGGCGACGGCGCATCGATGAAGACGCAAGGCAGTCCGAGCTGTTTCTGCAGATGCTCTCCAACTGCCTGCGGGCCGAAACGTTCGGTGCTGTAGTGACCGCCATAAAAAATATTCAAGCCGAGTTCCTGAACAAGGTAGTAGGCCCCGTGTTTCGGCTCCCCGGTGACAAAAAGGTCAATACTCTGATCATGCAGTTCGCTGATGAGATCAGGGTCGGAAGCAGAGCCGGTCACAATGCCCACAGTTTTAATTTCCTGCGGTCCGAAATGGAGAAGCTCATGGCAGGGACCGATGACTGCTTCGGCTTTTTCCGCAGCAGCAGCTATGGGTTGCGGGGTGAGGAACTCCCCCTTCATCCCGATCAACTGGCCGTGATAACGGGCAAACGGCTCGATGGCGCCGAGGCCGAGCCTGCGCGCGAGCTGAGCATTATTGCCCACGTCAGGATGGGCATCAAGGGGCAGATGCGCCGCATACAGCGCGATATCAGCTTTAATCAGGGCGCTGATACGCTGGTATATAATTCCGGTGAGAACAAACGGCCTGCCCCAGAACAGGCCGTGGTGCACAATGAGCATGGTGCAGCCCGCTGCGGCAGCCCCGCGTATGGTCTCAAGGCACGCGTCAACCGCCACGGCAACCTTCTCCACACTGCCGCTGTTTTCCACCTGCAGCCCGTTTGCGGCGTCATCGCGGAAGGCAGCTATGTTCAGGTACGTGTCCAGATATGAAGTGACCTCTTGCAAGCGCACGGTTCAATCCCCTTAAAAATCCCTGATAGATAGAATTTATGCTGCCCGCACTACCTGTACAACAATAATGCCCGATAGGCAGCAATGACAGTGATATAAATAAAGAATGTCTCTGATAATTTGGTTTTATGCCACGTATTCGATATTCGTATTTCAAATAAATAGTATTCACGAATTATCTTTTATGCAAGCGGAATATGGTTCGGTCGAAGCTATGCAGCAGCATCCCGCCGCCTTTTCCGCGACAGCGGGCAATAAAAAAAGGGAGGGCATAGAAAAACGCCTTCCCTTTTTCTATTATGGTGCCACAAATTATTCTACTATAATTTGCCCCTTTGATACTCTGGGGGCAGCAGTAGGATTTTGCTGCGGTGTTTCCTGTGTGGCGGTATAATCAAACGAGCCATTTTCAACAAAGCAGAGGCTCGCTACAGCTCCCGGAGGGATATTATCGGAGGTAAAAGAGCCGGCGTCATCAACCTGAAAGTGCACCGGGCTTTTGCAGGCCATGGTCACCTGCTTGCCGGTGAATTTAATGTTCGCATTGCTACGGCCGGAATTCATCCAGATAACCGTCGTGCCTTTTGCTACGGTAACTTTCGTCGGGTCAACGCCAAAGGTGTAATTGAGGCGGATAACCTGGTGGCTGGTTCCCTTCATTTCCGGTACAATCTTTTCATTCTGGGCCTGGACACTGGTAACGGCAAACAGCATTCCGCCCATTGCCAGCAGAAAACAAAATAATTTAATCGTCTTCATAACCCTCTCCTCCTCTTTAATAGTTACTCCACAATAACCTTTCCCTTGAACTCCTTGGGAGTTTCCTTGTAGGATTGGCTGGGTTTGAGCGCCCTTCTCACAACATAATTAAATTCCCCCTTTTCAATAAAACAGAGACTGGCCACTGCACCCATGGGAATATTATTGGATATGAAAGATCCCTTATCATCAACGACAAAATGAACAGGGTTCTGGCAGGCCATAGTAACCTGTTTACCTTCAAACTGTATTTCCACCGGACTGTCCGCCTGATTAACCCAGATAACCGTGGTTCCCGGTTTTACGGCAGCTTGTGCCGGATTTATTTTTCCCAGGGCTCCCATGTAGATAATCTGCGCCCCTTCGGTTTTCTTAGCCGGTTGTATTTTGTCGCTCTTCTCCGCCTGACTAAAGGCATTATCTGTCATTAGCATCAAACCACAGAAGAAACATACAGCCATTACTAACCAGAACTTTGTTATTGCTTTCATCACCTATGCCCTCCTTCTTTTGTTGTACACAAGAGTAAACCGGAATATAGTTCCCCTATAAAACTCTTCTCAATCGCCCTATATAATTATTAATTCCTGTATTCACAATCAGGACTAATTACAGAAACGCAGTTTTTCCTCCAAGCTATTACCATGTAACATAGCAAATTAAAATAGTTAGTCAACTTTAAAATATATAAAAAACATTTTATCACGGTGGTTAAGTAACTGGCTCTCGGGAAAATTATGATACTCTAAAATAATAACACATGATCGCCGGGCTCGGCAGCAAATAGTTAAATCTTATTGAATAAAACACGCGATTGTTGTGTTAAAAGCATTTTTATGTAATAAAATTCATATATGAAAGAAAAATCGCTTATGAAAAAACAAAAGGCAGAGCCCGGTGGCCGGCCCCACTGTGCCCCGCACAAAGGCAGCGGGGCCGTTTACATGCGGGGAAGCTTCACGGGCGGACGTAATCATTGTTCCTGTTGCACCGGTATGGCTGCAGGTGCTTCTTGAATCGCAGGGGGCTGTATCTGACGGGAGATGCCATGCAAAAGTTTTGCCTGCGCCTGCTGGTGCTCATGGTGCTGGCCGGCAGCCAGGCTGCGGGCACACTGTGTCCTGTCGCTATGGGGATCTGTGCGGCCGAAGATGCCCGTGCGCAGGATTTAAGCTGTCTTCTGGATATTGATCCCGAAGCGGTCAGCGACCGGGATCTGTATGAGCGGGCAGTCATGCTTGAGGAGAACTATCAGACGCATCACTGTGTTAACGGCATTGTCTGGGAGGCCCGGTATGCTGAGGCGGCAGATGAGCAGCCCTCCCGGTACGAAAACGGCGGCGACAGCGCCATCTTTACTGGGTTTTATCTGGCGGGAGCGGTGTACCGCTTCCTCACTACCGGTCAGGCGCGCGATCTGGACGCGGTGTTTGAAGCCGCTCGCGGCCTGCACATCCTGACACACGTGAGCGGTACGCCGGGTGTAATTGCCCGGTGTGCGTTTCCTGCCGCGCAGGCCGCGCAGTGGCGCTATCCCGAGGCCTGGCAGGAGCGGATCGACGGCGGCCATGTATACGAGAGCCCTGCTGACGTTCCGGACATCGGCGACCCGTCGGCCTGCTATCCCGCGATGATCTATTATACCCGGGCTACCAGAGACCAGCTGACCGGCATACTTTATGGCACTGGCGTTGCCCTGGCGGAGCTTGACCCTGATGACTACAGTGATCCGACCGCACGCGCCGTGCAGGAAGTCAGGGACATTCTGCAGGACGTGATCCGTGCCGTCTGGGGGCGGCTCGAGGCAACCGGTTTCGTGATTAAAGACCATACGGGCGCAACAGGAAGCTCGGCCATTGTGGTGTCAGGGGTGCTCAAGGTGCAGCTGCTGGCGGTGTACCGGGCCGCGCTGGAGCAGCGCGAGGGGGTTGACGGGGAGGAGTACAACCGTATTGACCGGCTGTACATAAGGGCGTTTGCCGGGGCCTTCTTCCTGAACGACGGTAATGCCGCCGCGCTGTTTAACCGCAGGAATCTGCTTGACGACTATTATGCCTACAACCTCAGGTTCGCCCGCAGCTTTACCGTACACCTCCTGGAAAAGGACAGCCGGCGCAGGGCTACCGTTGTGGACTATATGGAAAAGCATGTCTGGCGATACGTGCAGGACCACAGAAACACCCATTTTATCTTTTTGTATGCCGCCGCATCGGCTGATACGTCCAGGCTGGATGACGCAACGCGCAGCCTGCGTGAGCTGTCGCTGCGGCCGCTGCGCAACTGGAGCTCACCGCTGCACGGCAGGGACTATTTTCCGCCACGGCCGGTGCTGCTCTACGGGGATGTGAGCGCTTTTGTCGTGCCGGTGCATTTGCGCAAACCGACGGGGTATTTCATCTGGCAAAAGGACCCGTTTGAAACCGGTGACGGCGCGGTGAACACCGAGGGCCTGAAGGAGGCCATTGGACTTGATTTCATTTTGCCCTACTGGATGGGGCGGCATTACCGTTTTATCGATGCGCCGTAGGTGTTCGGGCCAATTTTGCTCGATCCGCGCCGGGTCATGGCTGCTTTTGGCTTTTGTTTCGCAGCCTGCCCGAAAGCTCACCGAGCAGCCATGCATTTTTTTATTAACATCACCTGTCTTTCCATTGATTAATACTACAGCGCAATATTTTTGTAGACAATCCAATAAAAGCGATGTACAGTGTGTATCAACAGGGCGCATGAAAGAGATCACCCGAGTAACAGAGGCAGCCAACCGGTATTGCCATCA
>Ga0172368_10006145_pt1 | contig 13077 bp, 6 predicted proteins | sample Lak11m_FD_114540 | JGI IMG/M metagenome (GOLD analysis project Ga0172368, IMG submission 114540) | Freshwater microbial communities from Kabuno Bay, South-Kivu, Congo - kab_022012_11m | ecosystem: Environmental > Aquatic > Freshwater > Lake | place: Democratic Republic of the Congo: South-Kivu...
GCCGCCGCGCAGGTCGTAGGCGTTTTCCGCATATTCGCGGTGGGTGGTGGGGATCACGAAGCGGTCTTCGTAATTGGCGATCGCCATGATGTGGTACATGTCCTCGACCTGATGCTTGGTCAGGCTGACCTGCTTGAGGATCTCCTGGTTGTCGCGCTGCTCGACATGGCGTTCGCGCATGTAGGCGCGCATCGCCAGCATGCGCTCGAGCGCCCGGATCACCGGCGCCTCGTCGCCCGCGGTGAGCAGGTTGGCGAGATACTTGACCGGAATGCGCAACTGCTTGACATCGGGAATGGCGCCGTTGACGCCGACCAGGCCGCTGTTCGCCGCCGACTGGATCGGCGAGAGCGGCGGCACGTACCAGACCATGGGCAGGGTGCGGTATTCGGGGTGCAGCGGCAGGGCCACGCGCCACTCCATCGCCATCTTGTACACCGGCGAGTTCTGCGCGGCCTTCAGCCAGGCTTCGGGGATGCCCTGCTCACGCGCCTGCTTCAATACGGCGGGATCGTTGGGATTGAGGAAGGTGTTCAGTTGCGCGTCATACAGATCCTTCTCCGCAGCCACCGATGCGGCCGCCTCGATCTTGTCGGCATCATAGAGCAGCACGCCGAGATAGCGAATGCGGCCGACGCAGGTTTCGGAACAGACGGTCGGCTGGCCGGACTCGATGCGCGGGTAGCAGAAGATGCACTTTTCGGCCTTGCCGCTTTCCCAGTTGTAATAGATCTTCTTGTAGGGACAGGCCGAGACGCACATGCGCCAGCCGCGGCACTTGTCCTGGTCGATCAGGACGATGCCATCCTCCTCCCGCTTGTAAATGGAGCCGGACGGGCAGGAGGCGACGCAGGCCGGATTGAGGCAATGCTCGCACAGACGTGGCATGTACATCATAAAGGTGTTTTCGAACTGGCCGTAGATTTCCTTTTGCACGGCCTCGAAATTCACATCCTTGCTGCGCTTGGCGAATTCGCCGCCGAGAATTTCTTCCCAGTTCGGACCCCACTCGATCTTCTCCATGCGCTGGCCGCTGATCAGGCTGCGCGGACGTGCCACGGGCGTCGCCTTGGATTCCGGCGCATTGTGCAAATGCTCGTAATCGAACGTAAAGGGCTCGTAGTAGTCGTCGATCTGGGGCAGGTTGGGATTGGCGAAAATGTTCAGCAGCGTCGACAGCTTGCCGCCCTGACGCGGCTGAATCTTGCCGTCATCCTTGCGCACCCAGCCGCCATTCCAGACATTCTGGTTTTCCCACTGCTTCGGATAACCGACGCCGGGCTTGGTCTCGACGTTGTTGAACCAGGCGTACTCCATGCCGGGGCGATTGGTCCAGACGTTCTTGCAGGTCACCGAGCAGGTGTGGCAGCCGATGCATTTGTCCAGATTCAGGACCATGCCGATTTGGGCTCTGATTTTCATGAATGGGCTCCTTCGTGAGCAACAGATAGCGGTTCGTCCAGCCAGTCCACCGTTTTCATCTTGCGCACGATGACGAACTCGTCGCGGTTGGTGCCGATGGTGCCGTAGTAATTGAAACCGTAGGAAAGCTGCGCGTAGCCGCCGATCATGTGGGTCGGTTTGGTGACGCAGCGCGTGACGGAATTATGGATGCCGCCGCGGTTGCCAGTGACTTCCGAGCCCGGCGTATTTACGATCTTCTCCTGGGCGTGATACATCAGGCACATGCCCGGCTTGACGCGCTGGCTGACCACGGCACGGGCGGTGATGGCGCCGTTGACGTTGTAGAGCTCGATCCAGTCGTTGTCGACGATGCCGGCCTTCTTGGCGTCGTCTTCCGAAATCCAGACGATCGGCCCGCCGCGCGATAGCGTCAGCATCATGAGGTTGTCGGTGTAGGTCGAGTGGATGCCCCATTTCTGGTGCGGGGTGATGAAGTTGAGCACCAACTCGGCGTTGCCATTGCTCTTCTGACCCTGGATCGGATGCACGGTTTTCAGATCGACCGGCGGCTTATACACACACATGCCTTCGCCAAAGCCCAGCATCCAATGATGATCCTGGTAGAACTGCTGGCGTCCCGACAGCGTGCGCCAGGGAATCAGTTCATGCACATTGGTGTAGCCGGCGGTGTAGGAGACATGCTCGTCCTCAAGCCCCGACCAGGTCGGCGAGGAAATGATCTTGCGCGGCTGGACCTGGATGTCGCGGAAACGGATCTTTTCGTGTTCCTTGCCCAGTGCCAGATGGGCGTGATCGCGCCCGGTGATCTTGGACAGCGCCTGCCAGGCTTTGACGGCGACATGGCCGTTGGTTTCGGGGGCCAGCATCAAGACCACTTCGGTGGCATCGATGTCGCTCTCGATTTTCGCCAGGCCCTGGGTGGCGCCTTCCTCACGCACGATACCGTTGAGGTCACGCAGGCCTTTCACTTCCTCCTGGGTGTTCCAGGCAATGCCCTTGCCGCCGTTGCCGACCTTGTCCATCAAGGGGCCCAGTGCGGTGAAGCGCTTATACAGGTTGGGATAATCACGTTCGACCACTGCCATCGCGGGTGCGGTCTTGCCGGGAATCAGGTCGCATTCGCCCTTCTTCCATTCCTTGACGCCCAGCGACTGCGCCAGTTCGGCCGGTGTGTCGTGCATCAGGGGCGTGAGCACCAGTTCCTTCTCGACGCCGAGATGGCCGACGCAGAGTTCGGAAAACTTTTTCGCGAAGCCCTTGTAGATATCCCAGTCGCTGCGTGCTTCCCAGGCCGGATCGACGGCTTGCGAGAGCGGATGGATGAAGGGATGCATGTCGGAGGTGTTGAGGTCGTTCTTTTCGTACCAGGTCGCGGTGGGCAGCACGATGTCGGAATACAGGCAGGTCGTGCTCATGCGGAAATCCAGCGTCACCAGCAGATCCAGCTTGCCCTCGGGCGCCTGTTCGTGCCACACCACTTCCTGCGGCTTGGCGCCGTAGCCGCGGCCGGCGCCGGGCCGTCCCAAGCCGGCCGCGCCCCCAGTGGGGGAGGCGCGTAGCGCTTCGGGGGCGTCCATTTGTTCGCCGAGATCCTTGCCTTGCACGCCGTGGGTGGTGCCGAGCAAATGCTTGAGAAAATACTCGTGACCCTTGCCCGAGGAGCCGAGCAGATTGGAACGCCAGACGAACAGATTGCGCGGGAAATTCGCGGGATGGTCAGGGTCTTCACAGGACATGCGCAGCGAACCGTCCTTGAGCGCCTTGACGGCATAGTCCTTGGGATCCATTCCGGCGCTGCCGGCGTCCTTCACCACCTGCAGCGGATTGGTCTGCAGTTGCGGTGCAGAGGGCAGCCAGCCCATGCGTTCGGCACGCACGTTGTAGTCGATCAGGCTGCCGCTGAATTCCGTGGGATCGGCGGTGGGCGAGAGGATTTCCTTGACGTTGAGCTTCTCGTAGCGCCACTGGTCGGTGTGTGCATAGAAGAACGAGGTCGAGTTCATCTGGCGCGGCGGACGGATCCAGTCCAGGGCAAAGGCCAGCGCGGTCCAGCCGGTTTGTGGACGCAGCTTTTCCTGGCCAACGTAATGCGCCCAGCCGCCGCCCGATTGACCGACGCAACCGCACAGCATGAGCATGTTGATGACGCCGCGGTAGTTCATGTCGGCGTGGTACCAGTGATTCATCGCCGCGCCGATGATGATCATCGACTTGCCGTGGGTCTTGTGGGCGTTGTCGGCGAACTGGCGCGCCACGGTGATGACATCGGCGCGCGCAACACCGGTGATCTTCTCCTGCCAGGCCGGCGAGTAGGGCTTGTCGTCGTCGAAGTTCTTGGCGACCGTGTCGTCGCCGGCGAAACCGCGATCCACGCCGTAGTTGGCGGCAGTCAGGTCGAACACGGTGGCGACCAGCACCTGGCGGCCATCCTTGAGGGCCAGCCGCTGCGCCGGCACCTTGCGCAGCAGCACATCGCTCTGCTTGTTCTCGGTGAAATGTTCGGTGACGATGCCGCCGAAATAGGGGAAGCCGACCGTGGCCAGTTCGTGGGCGCCTTCGGCCAGGGTGAGTTTCAGTTTAGTCGCCGCGCCGCCGGCTTCCTTCTCTTCGAGATTCCATTTGCCGGCGTCGGTGCGGCCCTCGGCGCCCCAGCGGAAGCCGATCGAGCCGTTGGGCAGGACCACGCGGCCGTCGGCATCGAACGCCACCGTCTTCCAGTCGGGGTTGTTGGTTTGCCCCAGGCCGTCCTGGAAATCCGCCGCGCGCATATAGCGGTCCGGCACCAGCCGCTTGCCGGACGGGGTGTCTTTTTCGACGAGTTGCACCAGCAGCGGCATGTCGGTGTATTTGCGGCAGTAGTCCTCGAAGTAGTCCGACTTGTTCGCACCGAAATGGAATTCCTTGAGGATCACATGGCCCATCGCCATCGCCAGCGCGGCATCGGTACCCTGCTTGGGATGCAGCCAGATGTCGCCGAGCTTGGCGACTTCGGAGTAGTCGGGCGTGATCGAAACGGTCTTGGCGCCCTTGTAGCGCACCTCGGTGAAGAAGTGGGCGTCCGGGGTGCGCGTCTGCGGTACGTTGGAACCCCAGGCGATGATGAAGGTCGAGTTGTACCAGTCGGCCGATTCTGGCACGTCGGTCTGCTCGCCCCAGATCTGCGGACTGGCCGGCGGCAAGTCGCAATACCAGTCATAGAAGCTCATGCAGACGCCACCGATCAGCGACAGGTAGCGCGAACCTGCGGCATAGCTGACCATCGACATGGCCGGGATGGGCGAGAAGCCGATCACGCGATCTGGTCCGTATTGCTTGATGGTATAGATATTGGCGGCGGCGATGATCTCATTGACTTCATCCCAGGTGGCGCGCACGAAACCGCCGAGGCCGCGCCGGCTCTTGTATTCGCGCGATTTCTCGGGATTGCCGGCAATGCTGGTCCAGGCCTCGACCGAACCGAGGTTTTTGCGCGCTTCACGCCAGGCGCGCAGCAGGCGGCCGCGCACCATCGGGTACTTGACGCGGTTGGCGCTGTAGAGGTACCAGCTGTAGCTGGCGCCGCGCGAACAGCCGCGCGGCTCGTGGTTGGGCATGTCGGGCCGGGTGCGCGGATAGTCGGTCTGCTGCGTCTCCCAAGTGACGATGCCACCCTTGACGTAGATTTTCCAGGAGCAGGAACCGGTGCAGTTGGTGCCGTGCGTCGAGCGCACGATCTTGTCGTGCTGCCAGCGCTTGCGGTAACCGTCCTCCCAGGTGCGATCCTCGTCGGTCACTTTGCCGTGCCCGCCGGAGAACGTTTGATCGGTGTTTTTGAAGAAATTCAATCTGTCGAGAAAATGGCTCATGGCGCTGATCCGTTAAGAGATGCGGCAGTCTAGGCAGGGCGGCGGGGCGTCACAAGGGATATGCTGCGGCGCAACCCGAGTTTGCATACCACTTTCGAGGTAGCAATTTCTTCAGGTGGTAGAGGCGTATCCCTTGCATGTAAAGCTTGTCGAGTCCGCCCAATTACTCCCGCTGCCAGCCAGGCAAGGCTTCAGAAATGAGGAGGTATTTCCAATGCTCGAAAGACCCGGGAAACCTTGTGGTGCAGCCGGCCGGACGGGTTAAAACTGAACTATTACCAAGGGTAGGGTCGAGGACGCGTTTGGCGAACCTCAAAGGTAAGCCGCCAAGGGCGGCTTACGGTTGCATGGGTGCCTTTGAAGCGCCCACAATCTTAAGTCACCGGCTTTGCCGGTAGTATCTGACTCGCCAAACAAGGATCAAGGAACGAAGCAGGTCACGTCGATCCTCCTCCCCCCGTCGGATCGACGCGACCTGCCGGTTATGCCATCTGCGCCAACTCTTCCGCTGTGAGCAATCGATGGGCCAGGGCGAACACCACATTGTCCTCACGAAACACGTGCAGGCGCAGCAGTTCGACCAGGAACCCGGCCTGCTCGAGCGCTGCATCGAGCACGGTGAGCCGCGTCTGCTGGTCGGGGAAGCGGAAGGCCAGTCCGAGGAAATTAAGGACCACTGCGGCGAGCTGAATCGCTTTGATGTGTTCGTCCTGCATCAGGTCGACCGGCGTTTGCGGGTCGGGGCCGCTGCCATGCTCGCCGGCCTCCAACAGGCGCCGCTTGAGCAAGGGGAAGAGTTCGGCTTCCTCGTGCCGGTGATGGGCAATGAAGTGCTCGTCGAAATAATTCAGGAAGTGCCGCAATTGCGCGTCCGCGGCCTTGGTGTAGCCCTGCTTCCGGATGGCCGTGAGCGTCTCCTCGAAGACATGCAGTGCCTCCAGGAAGGCTACATGTTCGGCTACCAGCCGCTGCAGGAAAGGATGCAGGTCGGTCGTTGCCACGGGCTCGATGTGCGGCGGCGCATAGGCGTCGGGCGGATCCATCGGCGACAGCCCTTCCAGCGCTGCCAGCCCGTGCAGGGACTGCTTGCCGACCGGATCGGCGCGCCTCAACACGAATTCCATGATCAGTTGTTCTTCGGCCGGGCATTCGACCAGGCGGTGTTCGGATCGCGGATCCGCTTGCGGTCCCAGTTCCAGATGACTTGCTGGTAGGGCCGGCCGATATAACTGAAGGGAGCCACCAGAAAATGCACCAGACGGCTGAAGGGAATCAGCGCGAGGATGACGAAGGCCACCACGATGTGGACGAACACGGCGGTCGGCATGTCGACCACCGCGGCGATCTGCGGATTGAGCTTGAAGATGGACCACAGGTAAGGCGACAGGTCGCTCGCGAACCAGGCTGAACCCCAGCGGTAGGCGTAGGCGATCCAGCAGCCCAGGGCAAGCTGGACGATGATCAGCAGCTCGATGAACAAATCCATGCGGGTGGTGACCATTTGCACGCGCTCGTTGCCGAGGCGGCGCAGGAACAGCCAGGCCAGTCCGAACAAGGCGCCAAGGCCGAAGGTGAAGCCCAGCATTTCAAAAATCACCAGGTTGGACGGGTTGCTGGCAAGGCTCAGTACCCAGGACGGGAAAAGAAAAGCCAGCAGGTGGCCGATGAAAACCACCAGCACGCTCCAGTGGAACAGCATGCTGCCGAAGAACAGCCGGTCGCTGTCGAGGAATTGCGAGGACAGCGAAGAAAACTTGAAGCCGGTGGCCCGGTAGCGATAGATGCAGCCGACCACGCACAGCACGATGGCAAGATAGGGCAAGCCGATCGTCAGAAAATTGGTGAATGCGCTCATATTCTCGTCTCCAGAAAATCAGTGATCACAGCCACTGTTGTTGGCGTTGGCGGTAGCTTCCACTTCCATCTCCTTCTCGATCATGCCGAGGAAATCGGAACTCTGATGCCGGGCGATGATGTCCGTCAGGATGCCGCCGGCGCTTGCCGCGTTGAAATCCATGCTCATGACATCGAACAGCGCCTTGAAGGCGCGGCGGAACATCGCCCTGTCGGCGACGGGTGTCTCGATCAGTGTCTTGTAATGCTTTTCGTAGTTCTTGTCCTTGGTTACCAGGCGCTCCGGATCGAATTCGCGAATCATCAGAGCGACGGCCGGCAACAGCAGCTCGGCCACCATCTCTTCCCTGATTTCCTCGTCCTTGAGCAGGGGAATCAGGCGTAGCATGTTGGGCAGATGATCGGCGAGTTCATTGCGGCAGTCATTGCCGACCAGCATGTGCTCGCGGTTCAGGTTGGCGAGCAGGTCGCCGCGCTTGTAGTCGTCGCCGAACAGGATGTAGCCGACCGAAAGCGTGGTCAGCGACTGGATCTCGAAAGTGCGGGTGTACAGTTCCTGCAAGGCTTCTGCCGAAACCGGGATAATGTCGAGAAACAGTTGCAACTCGGCGACCGCTTCCGGATAGCGGTCGAACAGCGATGCCAGCAATCGTTTGGCCCGGACCGGATAATCGGCGTCGGGAAAATCGAACAGTTCTGCCAGATCGGCATAGTGGGTATATTTCATCGCGCTCACATCCCTCTCTGCATGGTGTCTTCCTTGAAGCCGAAGCCGGCATTGCCCTTGCGGTCGCCGGTGAATTCGAGCATTTCGATGGCCTGCTCGCGATGCGCGGCGGGGATCACGAAGCGCTCGTCGAACTTGGCCAGCGAAGTCAGGGTATACACGCCTTCCGCAGCCTCGGCGCTAAAGCCCACTTTGTTTAGCGCGGCCAGCGCGGCCTGCTCGGAAATGTCGCCGACCGACTTCCAGCGGCGGTAGATGCGAATCGCCATGAGTTTCTTGAGGCGTTCCTTGACCTGCTCTGTATTGCCGGCGCTGAACAGGTTGGCCAGGTATTGGAGCGGGAAGCGGGCATCATCGATGCCGCCGAAGAAGTCGCTGGTCGATGTGTCATAAAGCCAGTTGTCTTCCCAGACCTTGGAAATGTCGTGGAGCCTGGCATTTTGCGCAGCGTTGTCCACCTGCTTGACGCTGGCCATCACTGGCAGCAACGGCGGCACATAGAACAGCGAAGGCAGGGTGCGGTACTCGGGGTGCAGCGGCAGGGCCAGCCCCCACTCCTTGACGAAGCGATAGACCGGCGAGTTCTGCGCCGCGGCGATGGTCGAATCGGCGATGCCGTTGGCCTTGGCGGAGGCGATCACGGCCGGATCGAAGGGGTCGCATAGCATGTCCAAGTGGCGGTTGACCAGGTCGCTTTCCGGCGCTCCGGCCACCTGTTCGATGCGGTCGGCATCGTAGAGCAGCACGCCGATGTAGCGAATGCGACCGACGCAGGAATGCATGCAGGCGGGCGCCAGGCCAGATTCGATGCGCGGATAGCAGAGGATGCATTTCTCCGACTTGCCGGTGTTCCAGTTGTAGTAGGACTTCTTGTAGGGGCAGGCGGTGACGCACATGCGCCAGGCACGGCAGACATTCTGGTTGATCAGCACCACGCCGTCCTCGCCGCGCTTGTAGATGGCGCCGGACGGGCAGGAAGCGACGCAGGCCGGGTTCAGGCAGTGGTTGCAGATACGCGGCAGGTAGAAGAAAGCCATCTTCTCCAGCTGGAACATGGCTTCCTGCTCGGCCGGCGTGAGGTTGGCCAAGTTCGGGTCCTTGCGCGCGAAGTCGGGCGTGCCGCCAAGGTCGTCGTCCCAGTTTGGCCCCATCTTGATGTCCATGGGTTTGCCGGTGATCAGCGAGACCGCCCGGGCGGTTGGCTGGCAATCTCCCTCCGGGGATTCGATCAGATCGAGGTACTTGAAGGTGAAGGGTTCGAAGTAGTCGTCGATGACCGGCATGTTGGGATTGTGAAAGATATTGAGCAAGCCCTTCTTCTTACCGGCGCCCTTCAGTTGCAGAGAACCGCCGACGTTCTCCCAGCCGCCCTTGTAGATGCTCTGGTCTTCCCACTTGGTCGGGAAGCCGGTGCCCGGTTTGCTTTCCACATTGTTCCAGTACATGTATTCGGCACCCTTGCGGTCGGTCCAGATGTTCTTGCAGGCGACTGAGCAGGTGTGGCAACCGAGGCACTTGTCCAGGTGAAACACCATCGAAATTTGTGAACGGATATCCATGTCTGTTTTCCTTAGCGGTGTCTCAAAATACGACCTTGGTCATCTTGGTGATGGTGACGTGAGTGTCGCGGTTGCAGGCGATTGGCCCCCAGTAGTTGAAGTGGTAGGAGAACTGGCCATAGCCGCCGCAGAGCAGGTTGGGTTTCATGTGCACGCGAGTGAAGCTGTTGAGGCCGCCGCCGCGTTTCTTGCCGCCGCGCACCTGCGACTTGGCGACGTTGATGGTGCGTTCGGTCGAGTGATAAACGATGCAGACGCCTGTTGGAATGCGCGAACTAACGATGGCGCGGCTGACGAAGACGCCATTGTCGTTGTGTACCTCGACCCAGTCGTTGTCCTTGATGTCGAGTTCCGCGGCATCCGTTTCGGAAATCCAGGTGGGATAGCCGCCGCGCGACAAAGTCATCATGCGCAGGTTGTCGCCGTAGGTCGAGTGGATGTGCCACTTGCCGTGCGGCGTCAAGACGTTCAGCACCTTGGCCTTGCCGGCTTTCAGCGTCTCTTTCATGTCGCCGTAGGCTTCCATCTTGGGCGAGGGTTTGTAGGTCGGCAGATGTTCGCCATAAGCGATGTACATGTCGTGGTCGAGGTAGAAATGCTGGCGCCCGGTCAGGGTGCGGAAGGGCACCAGGGTCTCGATGTTGTAGGTGAAGGCGGCGTAGGCGCGGCCGTCGTTGATCAGTCCCGACCAGAGCGGAGAATTGCCGTAGCGCTTGGGCGATTCCTGCAGATTCGCATAGTTGAGGCGCATATCCCGGTTGCCCTCGGCCAGATGCGCCAGCGCCAGGCCGGTCTTTTTCTCCATGTTCTTGTAGGCCCTAACCGCCAATTCGCCGTTGGTGAGCGTGGACAATTGCAGGATGGCGTTGCACACCGAAACGTCATCTTTCAGCGACGGATAAATCTTGTCGCCCTGCTTCTCGGTGAGGAAGTGCTTGGAATCCAGCATTTCGTCATATTGCTCGGCACACATGTAGTGATTGCCGTGGCCGCCCAGACCGCCGCTACGGATGCCTTCGCCGAGCGAGATATATTTCTCGTAAATCTTGGTGTAGTCGCGGCGGATTACGCCGAGCTTGTGCATGGTCTTGCCCGGAATCGCCTCGCATTCGCCGTTGTACCAGTCCTTCAGGCGCGGCTGGGTGATTTCGTCGGTGGTGTCGTGGCTCAACGGCGCCATGGTGACGTCCACCTGGACATCGGGCAGATATTTCTTGGCGATTTCGCTGGTGGCCTTGGCCAGTTCGCGGAAGATGGCCCAGTCGGATTTCGCTTCCCAGACCGGCGCGATGGCCTGCGACAGCGGATGAATGAAGGTATGCAGATCGGTGCTGTTGAGGTCGGCCTTTTCGTACCAGGACGCCGCCGGCAGGACGATGTCGGAATACAGCGCCGAGGAGTCCATGCGGAAGTTGAGGTCGACCACCAGGTCCATTTTGCCGACGCCCGCCATCTCGTGCCACTTGACTTCCTTGGTGTGTTCTGGCGAGTCCTTGGCGATGATGTTGTGATGGGTGCCGAGATAGTGGTTGAGGCAGTATTCCATGCCTTTCATGCTGCCGCCGATGGCGTTGCCGCGCCAGATGTACCAGACGCGCGGATGATTTTCCGGCGCTTCCGGATCGCCGACCGAGTACTCCAGTTGCTTGCTCTTGAGTTTTTCCAGCACGTGCGCCTTGATCGCATCGTCGTCCTTGGCGCCCTGGGCGATCGCTTCCTTGCCCAGTTCCAGGCTGTTCTGCTTGAACTGAGGGAAGAACGGCATCCAGCCGTTGCGCACCGCCATGTATATCGAATCGGCATTGTGCATGTCGGTGAGCTTGTTCTTTGGCACCGTGTTGTAGTTGGCGAAGTGGCCGTCGTAACGGTATTGGCTGGTATTGATGTAATGCCAGAGCGGCGCCTGTTGCAGCCGGTTGCCGGGCAGCCAGTCCTTGGCCAGGGCGATGGCCGCCCAGGAATCCACCGGCGCCAGCTTTTCCTGGCCGACATAATGGTTGAGGCCGCCGCCATTCTTGCCGCAGCAGCCGGAGAGCATCAGCGCCATGGCGCCGGCGCGGTACATCAGGTTGGCGTGGTACCAGTGGTTGATGCCGGCGCCGATGATGATCATGCACTTGCCTTCTGTGGCCTTGGCGGTGCTGCCCCACTCGCGCGCGAACTGCAGCACGGTCTTGGCGTCGATGCCGGTGAAGATTTCCTGCCAGGCCGGCGTGTAGGCGGCGTCTTTGTCGGTGTAGTCCTGCGGGTAATCGCCGGCCAGGCCGCGGCCAACGCCATACTGAGCCATGGTCAGGTCATACACGGTGGTTACCGTCAGTTTGCCATCGGCAGTATCGATATGCTTGACCGGCACGCCACGCAGCGCTTTCTTGTCCAGACCATACTCGACGAACTCGGTGCTGGCGACGTCGTCCTTGTTGTTCAGCAGGGTCAACAACGGGTCGAAAGGCTGGTTGTCGGCGCTGTTCTCGTATTTCATGTTCCAGTTGCCGCCAGCCTTGTCGTACTTGTGGCCGATGGCGCCCTTCGGCACCACCAGTTTGCCCGACTGGCTGTCGATACTGACGAACTTCCAGTCGCCGTTTTCGATGTCCTTGTATTCGGCCAACTGGTTGGCGCGCAACATGCGGCCCGGAATGTAGCGATCGCCTTGCTTCTCAAGCACTACCAGCATTGGGCTGTCGGTGTAACGCTTGCAGTACTCGATGAAATATGGTGTCTGCTGTTCGTGGTGGAATTCCTTGAGCAGCACGTGACCAACCGCCATCCAGAAGGCGCCATCGGAGCCGGCGTGGAGCGGCACCCACTGGTCGGCGAACTTGCTGACCATGCTGAAGTCGGGCGAGAACACCACCGTCTTGGTGCCGTTGTGGCGCGACTCGGCGAAAAAGTGGCAGTCCGGCGTGCGCGTCATGTTGAGGCAGGCACCCATGTCGGCGATCATCTTGGCGTTGTACCAGTCGGCGCTTTCGCAGACGTCGGTCTGTTCGCCCCAGATCTCGGGCATGGCGCTGGGCAAGTCGCAATACCAGTCGTAGAAGGAGAGGTTGACACCGCCGAAGAGCTGGAAGAAGCGTGCGCCGGCGGCATAGCTGATCATCGACATGGCCGGGATCGGCGAGAAGCCGAAGACACGATCCGGACCATGCTTCTTGGCCGTGTAGATATTGGCGACCGCCATGATTTCCAGGACTTCGTCCCAGCTGGTGCGGCGGAAGCCGCCTTTGCCGCGGGCGTTCTGGTAGGCCTTGCGCTTGCCGGAATCGCTTTGCAGCGCTGCCCAGGCTTTCATCGGGTCCCCGGTGCGCTGCTTTTCGGCACGATAGGCATCGACCAGGGCGCCGCGGATCAGCGGATACTTGATGCGCAGCGGACTGTAGAGATACCACGAGAAAGAGATGCCGCGCTGGCAGCCGCGCGGTTCGTAAGGCGGCAACTTGTTTTCGAGCAGCGGATAGTCGAGTTGCTGCGTTTCCCAGACCACGATACCTTCCTTGACGTGAATCTGCCAGGAACAGCCTCCCGTGCAGTTGACGCCGTGTGTGCTGCGTACCACGCGATCGTGCTGGAAGCGGTTGCGGTAGAACTCCTCCCACTTGCGTGTGTCCGGTGCGATGATGTCTTTGATCCAACCCATATCTGTCTCCTTATAATTCTGCCGACC
>Ga0172368_10006146_pt1 | contig 13077 bp, 9 predicted proteins | sample Lak11m_FD_114540 | JGI IMG/M metagenome (GOLD analysis project Ga0172368, IMG submission 114540) | Freshwater microbial communities from Kabuno Bay, South-Kivu, Congo - kab_022012_11m | ecosystem: Environmental > Aquatic > Freshwater > Lake | place: Democratic Republic of the Congo: South-Kivu...
CTAACAACTCCAAGATAACTGCTAGTTTTGATTATAAAAACGGCTTTATTGCTTATATGGCTCGGGCTTTGCGTTATGAAAAACACGACGCAGTTAAAACAGGAAATACCAATTTTAGGTTTAAGGCTAATATACCGGCAAACAGTGATGAACATCAAGAACAGCAGAGACCACTTGAACTACTGAAGTTACCGGAAGGGATATGGGGAGATATTTGCCAGAAATTAATTGTTATTTATGACGAATATGCTTATAGAAACTGGTTTAGCAAATTAACCCCTGTTATTGACAAGGAAGCTAAAACCATTGAGTTAAAAGCTCCAAATTTGTTTGTAAAAGACTGGATAGAAACTAATTATAGAGACATAATTAAGGAAATTGCTAAAAGTTTAGAACTAGAGTTTAAAGGAATTACTTACCTGCTTTTACCTGAAAAACAGGAAGTTTTTTCTTGTGGGACAACTTTGGAAGAGGTAATACCTACTTTGAAGGATAAAACTACTACAAATGGTTTTCAAAGCCTATCTGTCTTTGGAGTAATTGATAAATTACAAATTATTGATTGAATAAGTCATATGATCAAAAACAAAAGTAACAATAGTAATCCTAAACGTTGTTGGTCTGATTTAAAAAACCTATTCCAATAATGTAGCTATGTTTTATCTTTTCTTGTAATAGGGGGTCTAAGCGTAAACCTCAGATTTTTCCGAAAATCTTTAAATAAGCTAGGTAACATTGTATTATTTAGAGATTTTTGTACTGAAGTATTTATGGGTTGACAGTAATTAAAAGAAGGTCTACCGTACTACTTGTATCTTTAAGTAGTAGTTGTTTAACAAGTTTATATTTTTTACGCAGTATCTCTAAGGACAATAATTCTTAATTAACATTTTAATTATTTCGTCCAGATCAATTGTATTTTGATTTGTAAAAATAAGATGTCCCTGAAAATGTATATGTTGCCAAGCAACAGGAGATATTTTCCGCAAAAACTTCAATCCTTTTGTGTTGCCTTCCGCCTCGTATTTATCGCGTAGTTTAGATAGAATCGCTGAATTATAATAAATAATTGCATTAGCAACTAATCGAGCACATTGATTACTAATTTCAAGAGCAATGTCAGTTTTTCCAATCAGTTGTTTTTTGCCATAGGCTTGAGAGAGATAAGATCTGAGTTGATGATATGATTCTACTCGATTTTGTGAACGATGTGTATTGCTGTGAATATTTGGATTAAGGAAATATTTTAATGTATGGATACTGCGTATGAGTTTATCAAATTCAAATAATGCTCTACGTGTGCGATGTTCTGTCTTATAGGTACAAAGCTTTTTAATTAAGGTACTTTGTGTAATTCTTTTAAGTCCTAAGGTTGCAATAATTCGTTGTAGATTAGGCCATTCTAATTCAATTAGTTCGCGATTAATTTCTCCAACTGGTGGGACTAAATATTTTTTATATTTAGGATGATTTGGATAACAGTATAAATGCTTGGATTGAGTTTGTACGTTGGTAAATCTTGGATATAACTTACCACCAAACCAATACATAATAGCAAAGTTAGCACGATTTATGCTATGCATGTCACCGGTAATAATCTCAGGAGATATTTCAGAGGTGTTATTATGCCAGATATCAAATAGAAAGTAGCTTTCATGCTCATTAGCACCTATTAGCTCTGTTTGAAGCGGTATATGATTCGCCAGAAGTGTATAAGCCACTATACCTTTGCCTTTTCTGAAGTATTTCTTAGAATATCTGGTTTTAATAGTTGGAGTTTCGGCTTCGAATTTTTGGCCATCAACACCTCCATAAAGTACCTCAAGATCGAATGAGTAAGATGGGAAAATAGACATACGAGAAATACCGTTACTTATTCTATTGTTTGCAGCTTTGAGAGTTGATAGACGAATGCGAGATTGCAGCGTGTCTTGTAATTCTACATATGGAATATTAGAAATATTCGACATATTCAGATTACCATTATTCATCGCTTGAGCCATTATGGTAGCAATTAAACAATTTTCTCTTGCTATCTGTTTAGAGTAACGTGGTTGAATATGAGTAAGGTCAGCTAAAAAACCTGAATCTTTGTTGACAAACTTGAGTACATCAACAATATCGCAAAAAGGCAATTGTTTAAAAAAGTTACGCTTGATTTCTTCGTCTTTATCAACTTTGATTTTTTGTAAATGCAATGTTTGATTTTTTTTATCATAACGCAGGTGCTTAAGTTCTCCTTTGTGTAGTTTCTTATTAAAACTCTCCCAAAGCTGACCCAATTCTCTAAATAGATCATCCAATTGCTCGGTAATTGGTTTGTTTAGAACTGGAATATTTAACTGTTTGATGAGTTCATCTTTTTCCTCTAGAGATACTAATTCTTGAGTAAGGGAACGATGTTGCAGACTATCTTCCAAATAAATCTTACCGGTCTTGAGGTATTCGTTCAATCTACGATAAATCGAGTATTCATAACGATGTGGATTGATTTGAGCTTCTTTATCACCATTATTGGTAGTTAGATATTGCTGTAATTTTACTGGTATTGTTTTATTTGGGCAATGACTGACCTCTGGTGCCGGTCTATTGGATTGAGAAAACTCTGCTTTAATCCATTTAATAGCTTCAAGCCAAGGATTTTCTTCGTTTGTGCTGGAAAAATCCAGTGATTCAACCAAATAACGTAAATTGGATTTAATAGCACGTTTAAAATTATCTATAGCTTGCCAATAGAAGTCCGCCTCTTCCTTTGATTTATTAGTGCTGGATAATGTACTAACCAATTCTTCTCTGGATAAAATTAAAAAGGCTTTACTACGAACGAGACCAAAACTCATATCGTCCGGTAATGTGTTATCAATATACAATTGCGCTAAAGATCTCATCTTAATAGAGTATTCATGCTGACTGATAACATGCTCAGAAAATTTGGCTTTTGATGATTCTATAATTTTATGCTCAAGCTGCTTAAAATGGTAGCAAAACGCACTGACCAGATTATCAATGATTTGTTGATAGCGTTTCCAGCTATAGCATAATAAATACAGATAGGTTTGTTTAACTTTTAGACGTTTACGCAGATCATAAATTGTATAATAATTGATCAAATTAGCATAGTAATGCATGTTTTGTTGAGATAATCCAAGCTTTGGCATTAGTCTTTTTGTGATTTGATAAATTTGCTTAAGTGTCTCCATTTTTTGTTTTTCTTCTTTCATGATACTTGCCTTAAAATCCTTAGCGTCTTGTTTAATGGCCGCTAATTTAGATAAAGTATCTTCCTCAATTAATAAGGATTGTAATAATATTGTATCTTGTTCAGTTAAATTATTTTGGATAATATTAGCCAAACGTTTGCGTTCAGTATTAATAACACCGCTAACAATAGTTTGTAATGTAGTATATTTTGGACGAATAATTTTGTAAGTTTGTAAATGAGATAATAGCTCGATTGCGATAAATTGAGGATTCATATCGCACGAAAGTGCTTTAGCAGCATGTAAGCATAATAACTGCTCATCAGATTTGTCATATAATCTGTATTTAAAAAGCTCACTTATGGCACTGCATTGATTGTAATACTGATATTTATTGATAATATTTTGTTCTACTGCTTGATCTTGGAAATATTGTTGCATAATAAATAGATAGTCGTCTGGATTAACTTCATCCCAATCTATACGATAAAACATTTTAACTGCTTTAAAGTAGCCGATTTGCAAGATACAATGTACTTTATCTGATAAGTTCTTATAACTTAAAGCTAGCTGTAGTTCTTTATCGGTTAAGGTAAGATATTCCAGTCTTTGTTCGTAATCAAAATCCGGTATTTCATATAAAGCAGATATTTCGGCTTCAGACAAAATTTTTAGTTGTTTATTAATAGCTCTCATTTTGAAATAATTCTCATATTTGTATTGAAATAAAATGATTTAAATATCACCTGATGGAAATATTGTGGTACAATCAAACTGAAATATTACTGTTGTCATTTTCAGAAGACGATTGCAATGAGAATCTGATCAAGCAAGCATTGAAACTGACTTCTGACAATTTTTATTGTCAGAAGTGGACTTCAGTGATATACAATAATACCAGAACTTGATTTCACTAAATTGACGTTAAACTTATGTCCCATAATGAGATTATTACTGAGAATGGGATACTTAAATTATCAGATGCTAAGTGGGATAAAGCCCGTCATCGAGCTGAAGTTATAGAGCCTATAGCTGAAAGGGACGTTGTACCTAGAGTTATAGCGGTTGAAGCAGCACATAAGCTTAATCTTTCAGAGCGTAGAATATATACTTTAGTTCGTAGGTGGCGAGAGAATGGAGGCACAATTACTTCTCTTATCTCTCAAGGCTCAAATGGTGGAACAGGTGGTAGTCGCTTGACTACAAAACTTGAATCTGTTATATCTGAAGCTATAGCAGATACTTATCTTTCAAGTCAGAAACCAAGTGTTACTTCTTTAAGTAGAGTTATCAAAGAGAGATGTTATAAAACTAATCTTAAACCTCCTGCTCTAAATACCATAAGATCTCGAATCAAAAGGCTACAATATGACAAAGTTTTAACAATTAGAGAAGGAAAAGCTGCTGCCAAAAAGTTAAGGCCTATAGAAGGTCAATCACCTCAAGTTAAAAACCCTTTAGATATTGTACAAATAGATCATACGTTAGTTGATCTTATTATAGTGGATACCTATAACCGTAAACCTATAGGCCGTCCTTGGATAACAATTGCAATGTAAGCGTAAATTTATCTGCCCTAATTAAGGATTTAAAAACCCTGGATCGATGTTATATGGTAGGATTGACCGCAGATCTTGCTTAGTTTTTGCTTTATGAATATTTGCAAACAAATATCGCAAATAATTATAGCTGTTGATCTCGTTGGCTTTGCAGGTCTCAATAATGCTAAAAATAATGCTACTGGCTTTAGCGCCTTTTTCGGTATTATTAAAAAGCCAATTCTTACGACCTATCACGAATGGTTTAATAGCACGCTCGCAATCGTTATTATCAATTCTAATTTGACCATTTTCTAAATAAACAACCAGTTTTGGCCATTGTTTTAATGGGTAATTAATAGCTTTCCCTAATATACTAGTTGGCGGAGCTTGATCTTGATAATACAATAATGTTTGATGTAACTGCTCTATTATTGGCAGCGAGCGCTCCTGTCGGATTTGATAAATTTGCTCATACGGCAATTCTTTGGCCATTCGCTCAATATCATATAATTTGCTAATAATATCAATAATCTTAGAAGCTATGCCAGGTTTCTTTGTGATTTTTACAATATCCATAAATTTTCGCCGCACATGAGCCATACAACCAACCCCAGTTATATCATCTCGATTATGTAGTTCATTATAACCAGCATAGCCATCACTTTGATGATAGCCTTTAAAATTCTTGAAAAAATAAGAGGTTGAGCTGCCAGATCTTGATTCTTGATATTCATAAACAACCGCTCTTTGCTTTCTATTGCCAGACATATGCACCCACATATAATTATTGCTTTTCTCATTATTCAATACATTAATTGTAGTTTCGTCGCTGCAAATATAATTTGAGCTATTCATATCCTCTTTCAAAAGCTCGATAATTGGCTTTAATATTTCGGCGCCAGATAATATCCAGTTTGACATAGTTGCCCGTGACAAGTTAATACCAAGCCTTTGCCACATATGTTCTTGCCGATATAATGGGCAATGATCGTTGAACTTTTGCGTGTAAATATGGGCAAGTAAATTTGGCGTAGCAATAGATTTACTAATTGGAGTAAAAGGTGCTGCTGCTCTTTTTACCACTTCCTCACAGCATTTACAGGCATATTTATAACGAATATGTTTGTTAACAATGACTTTTGCGGGTATTACATCTAATTGCTCAGAAGTTTCAGAGCCAATATGAATTAATTCACCGCCACAATCACATTTTAATTCTTCTCCTTGTAATTCATGGATAATTTCATTCCTAGGTAAATTCTCAGGCAGAGCCTTGCGTCCAGCTTTTTTCTTTTTAGGCGCAATAGAATCTTGAGCTTGCGTTACTTCCTGAATCTCTGGCTTGGCGTAAGTTTCTGCTTCGTTAAATAAAAAACTCATTTGATCTACATGAGATGCCCTCGATTTCTCTGAGCTCTTACCGAAAATGGAATGTTTTAATAAAGCGCAATTATACTTTGACATTGCTAGTTCTATCTTAAGCCATTCTGCTTCTTTAGATAAAGATTGATTATTAGTTTTAAGAGCATTATTTTCAATTATAAGAGCTTGAATTTGCTCTTCTAATTTCGATATATTGTCTTGAGAATTACTAACTTGCACGATGATAAAACTGGCATTAGTTTATAGGTGTCATTGTAACATAAAACCCTTGAACTGTATATCATTAAAGCTTTTTTTATTAGAAATATTTGCTATATTTCAAGGGTTGAAAGCCAGTAATTTTATCAATATCTAAACCATCAAATAACCAGAGTAATTGCTCATAAGTAATACACCTTGCTGCAACTAATTTTGGAATTTTAAATCTTTCTTTTTCTAGTCTTTTATATAATAAATTGAAACCATTCTTATGCCAATAAAGCATTTTTAGTTTGTCATATTGCTTATTATAAAAAATATGAATACTGCCATCGCTAGGATTTAAATGTAGATGTTCGGATATAATAATCGATAAGCCGTCAATAGATTTACGCATATCTACAGTTTTGTTGTAAAGTAATATTTGACAATTATTTGGTAGCATTTAATGCCTCCATAATCGATTTAAGCTCAGAAATATTACAACCAGAATTCAATTCTATTACAACTCCTGAGCGACTAGTCATTTTCAATGGCGAGTTGATTTTGATAAACTCCTGGCTAGAAGAACTTAACTTGCGATCATTGACACTTAAGGAAATAAAATCACCAGAACCATCAAAATCATTCTGATCATCTAAAAAGTATTTACGCCATTTGTAAATACTTCCTCTGCTGATATTGTGTAATTTACAAAATTCTGCACTACTGATCGTTCTTGACTCAAATTTAGAAACCAGCTCTTGCCAAGCTCTACTAATATTACAATTATCTAACATCTCTATCTCCATGAGTTATACTTGGAAATAGCTATATCATATTATTTTCTTTTTGTAAGATGCAGGAAATTTGACGCTTACATTGCAATTGATATTTATAGCAGATGCATTGTAGGTTTTTGTCTTACACTTGAAGCCCCTTCAGCTACTTCTGTTGGATTATGCTTATCACATGTAGTAATTGATAAGCGCCCTTGGTTAGAGCGTATTGGTGTAGAGGTAGAATGGCCAATGTCTGGTAAGCCAAGGGTTATTCATGTAGATAATGGTCCTGAATTTCATAGTGAGGCTCTGAGACGTGGATGCGAAGTTCATGGTATTAAGATTAGTTATAGGCCTGTAGGAAGCCCACATTATGGTGGAATTATTGAAAGAGTAATTGGTACTATGATGAAAATGATTCATGGGTTACCAGGAGCTACATTCTCAAATATTACTGAACGTGGAGAATATGATTCAGATAAAAAAGCATCGTTAACTTTAGTAGAACTCGAAAAGTGGTTTGCTTTAGCAATTTCATCATATCACCTATCAATTCATTCTGGCATAAAAGAACAGCCAATAACTCGGTGGATGAAAGCTGTAGATTTAGGTTGGCAACCTTTTTATATACAAAATCCTAAAAATTTCTTAGTAGATTTTTTGCCGATACTTTACCGTCGGATTCAAAGGCAAGGTTTTATTGTAGATCATATAACTTATATGAGTTCTGCATTAAAGCCTTGGATTACTAGTAAAGAGCAAGGTCATAAATTTATCATTCGTCGTGATCCTAGAGATTTAAGTAGAATATACGCCTTACATCCTAAAGAAAATGTATATGTAGAAGTTCCTTATCAAGCTATAGGAAATCCGGCTATTACACTTTGGGAACATAAGCTTGCAATTAGACGTATTAAGGAAGAAGGAAGAAAAACTGTAAGTGAAGAAGATATTATTAAAGTTATAGAAAAGATGAGAATTATTACAACAGAAGCGGTAGCGAAAAGTAAATCAGCTCGTCGTAAAACTGAACGCTTAGAACACTTAAGAAATTCTAGGATAATATCTCCAATATTACCAGTGCTACCGTGTAATAGATCAATAACTTTAACGCCAGTTAGCTCAAATGCTGTAAAGCGCTTTGATGATATTGAGGAATGGTAGCTTATGGAAGAAGTTACTGAAACTATTTTAGACTTATCTCATTTAACTCTTCAAGCACAGGCTCTAGCAATACTTCCTGGAGCAGAAAGAATTAATAGAATACGCTCAGAACGTTGGATTGGTTATACCTACGCAGGTCAGGCTCTTATGGAGTTAGAAAATCTATTTGCCTGGCCAAGTAGGCAACGTATGCCTAATATGCTTATTATTGGTCCTACTAATAATGGAAAATCAATGATTATTGAGAAATTCCGCCGTCAGCACTTGCCAAGAATGAGTAGCGATGGTTCAAAAGAGATAGTTCCTGTAGTGATAATGGAGATGCCATCGGAACCCTCAATTACCAGGTTTTATACTATGTTGCTTCATGCAATGAATACCCCTACTGCCTCAAGACTTAGGGTACCAGATCTAGAAGTCTTAGCATTACGTATAATGAAAACTATAGAAATTCGTATGCTAATAATTGACGAATTGCATAATATGTTATCTGGTGGTCCATCTGTAAGACGTGAGTTTCTTAATTTAATTAGGTTTCTTGGTAATATGCTTCGTATACCAATTATTGGAGTTGGGACGGAAGATGCTTATCGTGCTATACGTACAGATGATCAGCTAGAAAATAGGTTCAAGCCATTTATCCTACCACGTTGGAAAGAAGATGACGAGCTGATGTTGCTTCTAGCAAGCTTTGCTTCTTCATTTCCATTACGTAGTACTTCTTATGAGTTACATAGCAGAGAAATGGCTCGATATATTTTAGCACGTACAGAAGGTACCATAGGTGAAATAGCAATGCTTTTGATGGGTGCGGCTATTATTGCTATTGAAAGTGGGGAAGAAGCTATTAATAGTAAAACTTTAGCTAGGGTGGATTATGACAGCCCTACACAGAGGCGGCAGAAATTTGAACGTGGAATAGTTTGATGTATAAGTATAAGCGTTGGCCTCTTCATCCACCCCCTTATCCTAATGAGTCTTTGTCTTCATGGGTCAAACGCATTGCAATCGGGTATGATATAGAAGCAGAGGAGCTGCTAGCGTGCGAATTTGGTATTAATCTTGGGATATTTGAGTTATATTCTATTGATTTAAACCCACCTATAGATTTTTTAAGTCAACTATCTGAACGCACCGGAATAGAATCCAATGCTATTAGGACGTTAACAGCACAAAGCTACGTTCCCTTGCTAATAGATACTTTTGAAGGTACTGAAACAAGTACTTTTAACAACTACACTAATCAGTTTAATGTTTTTACTGGTAGAAGAGAAAATGTTGCTATGGATAGTTGGATACCTTGGTTTAATCCTGACAGGTTTGCTGATACTCAAGGATGTGAGATATGTTTAAAAGAAGACCTTGAACCTTATTTAAGGTTGCATTGGAGATTTCCGTGGATGATGAGTTGTCCTATACACAAATTACTACTTGAACGAGGTATGTTTTATAGCTTACAACCACGAAAAATGCGTTTTTCCTTTTATAAGGACTACAATTGTAATTATAACAATAGTGATGTAACCCAGCCATTAGATGACTTATATGCAATGGATGCTATTACTTTACAAGCAGTGACAAAAGGAGTAGTAGAGTTGCCTTCAGGTAATTTACATGGTGGTGTTTGGCTTAGAATACTTAGAACTCTAATAGAAGAATTAAATTCTTTAGTCAAAACAATTGGCAGAAAAAATAGGAGTCTAATGATTCCATTTTGGCAAGAGCTTGATTCTTTTGTTAAAGCAAGATTCATCAAATATAATATATTTGAGCAATGTGATTACAAAAGGCAATTAAAATTAATGCTAGTGGCTGCATTAGTATTTAAAGCTATTTTTGCTAAGGAAACAAAATTTACTAGTAGAGTTGTTAACCTACTAACTTCATTGCCAATTTATGAAAATGACTTTTTCTCAGTTTATGGTCAATCACGATCAACAATTAAAACGCCATGCGTAATATCAACCCTATATTAAAATATTGTTTAATATCTAAATGTTACATAATTATTTTTTACATACCTTTACATAACATAGTATAATATACTGGAAAAGTGACAAAGTGAAATTTTATGCTAAAGGTTACATTTCACTTCAAAAGTGCTTGACTGGTCAATGTTTGCTGTCACTATGATTCATATCAATTCACTGCATGAATAAACTAGTACTATAAACGCTCGTTTGAATTACAATGCTCTTTGAAGATTTTTTGTTTATTTGTTACAAAATCGATAAATCCCCATTTCTCAATATTATTAAATGGGTTTTTGTAGTTACTTACTAATTGTAAAAATCAAATAATTGCCATATACAAAAATTATATTATTATATCATTAAAAATATAAAATTTAATAGATGTCTAGCGACAACTATAATTACCGGTCGCCGACAATTATAATTACCGAAATTTGGTCATAAAAAAATCACATTATTTTACATCTATTTTCCCCTCTGTTTTTGTTGATTTATGAGAATAATTTTTTGCAATTTTTGCAGCATTCATTCTATAACTTTCTGTATTCAGCTCAAGAATAGTAGCATGATGTACTAATCTATCTATAGCAGCAGTAGTAGTCATTTCGTCCTGGAATATTTGATTCCATTTAGAAAACACTAAATTACTTGTAATGACTAGGCTTCTTTGCTCATAACGCTCGGCAAGTAATACAAATAATAGATCTGATTCTTCTTTTGCATAGGGTATATAAGAAATATCATCAATAACCAACACTTCATATTTATCTAAACGCTTGATAAAATTGTTGAGATTTAACTTACCCTTAGCAATTAGTAATTGCTGCACCAGACTAGCTGCGCTTAGGTACAAACATTTTCTGGCTTGCATGCACCACTCCCTTGTTAAAGCTATGGCAAGATGGCTTTTCCCTGTGCCGGGATTACCAAAAATTAGAATATTATCACATCTATCAATAAAATCTCCTTGTTGAAGATTTTGCAATAAGCTTGGTGATAGATTTGGTATTCTTGTGATGTCAAAATCTTTTAGAAGTTTATCCCTTGGTAATTGTGCTTTTTTTAGGAATTTAGCAATTGTTTTATTCCTACGCTCTTCAATCTCAATCGATGCTAAATCTGTTAGGTAATCAGTATAAGTTTTGTTATGTTTTTCTGCATCTATCGCTATGGATGAATAAACTTGGCTTATTGTTTCCAATTTTAAACTCTCTAACATTCCAGTTAAAATATTACTCATATACCCCCCCTTAAGCTATTAATTCTAGTAAGGAGTCGTATTGATTTACCATTGGCTGATCAACGTGAACCTCAACTTTTTCCTGTGATTTAATATACAGTAAATCTTTAATCTTATTTGTAGTTGGTATGATTTTATCTTCCATCAATACAGTTATAGCCGCCTCTACTTCACTTTCACTATTTACGGCCGCAAGATGTAATATTTGTAGATACTGTTTTGTACCATTGACTGGATGAGTTTTGATTAGCTTATCATACGCTCTACGAAAAAGAACGCTTGGGAATAGGTGTTCTCGATAATGATAATTTGTAAAAGCTCCAGGTTTGCGCACTAGACCAGCAATTATATGCCTGTAATTAATTACTGCATCTGTCTTTGATTTATCTATTTTAGGCATCTCGCAAACTAGCTGAGTTCCATAGTACAACTTGATTTCTCCCTGATAGATATATGCTCTGAGATTATATCCAATTAACCTGCTAGGAACTGAGTAAATTACTTGATCAATTCTAATTGTGCTTGATTTTGTTACTGTTAATTCAAGTATTTCTGGTGCGTAATATCTTTTTTCTGGTAAAGATTTTAATAATTTAATTTCCTCTAATAATCTATCGCTACGTGCGCCATTGCGACGAGCAATAATCTTTTGTATAAATTCTTCATATTCAGTAACACTATTAAAATCATTAGAACCCCTTAACATTAACTGTTGCCTAATATCATTTTTAAGTAAATCATGACTCTTCTCTACAGAGCCATTCTCATTGCTTTTTCCTGGATTGTTAAAAGATGGAGTGACCGAATAATGCTGCATAAATTCTTTCCATTTATTAGTAGACACTCTTTTTTTACCTATACTTTTTGAAGCTGCTGATAAATTATCAGTTCTGTGTTCAGGTGCTACGTATCCAAGAGTAAAAACAGCATCTTCATAACCTTTACTTAGAGAATCAAAGCTTTCGCTATAGCATACTGATGCATATTCCCATTTTGAATATGGTAACATAAAATGAAAAAGCAGATGTTTTAATTCATTACCCCTTATACTGATTAATAACTCGTTCATTGATGTATAATCAGACTGACTTTGCTGACCAGCTTTAATTGTTTGATTAAAAATTATATTGTTATTAGAACCATTAATTGCACGCCATTTACGTAGCAATCTTTGTAATGTTCTTTCGTGACTATCATTGAATTTATCTGGCTGCTCGATGATTAGATTAGCTAAAATCGTTTTCGCTTGTAATCCAGGGGCCTTATTCACCATAGATTCTATCTTATCCCAATCATCTTCAAAAACATTAGTTCTTGTCTTCCAATGACGCTCCTTCTTTAACTCGCATGGAGTTTTATTAGAAGATAAATATTTTCTAGCACTTTTTGTACTCATTCCACTTTTTGCCGCTGCAATTCCTTGATTATATTTGTGTATCATTTGTTTTAACCTTATTACCTGTTGGTTTGTTATTGTCATTTGAATATTTATTTTATTGGACTATAAAAAACTACATTTTAGTCGTTCTTTTTGCTCCAATATTATACTCGTTTTTTGACTCTTTTCTTCGGTAATTATAGTTGTCGCTTATAGGTAATTATAGTTGTCGCTAGACA
>Ga0172368_10006148_pt1 | contig 13075 bp, 7 predicted proteins | sample Lak11m_FD_114540 | JGI IMG/M metagenome (GOLD analysis project Ga0172368, IMG submission 114540) | Freshwater microbial communities from Kabuno Bay, South-Kivu, Congo - kab_022012_11m | ecosystem: Environmental > Aquatic > Freshwater > Lake | place: Democratic Republic of the Congo: South-Kivu...
AAAAGACGAATTATTAAAAGCTAAAGAAATGATCAAAGGAAGACTGATGCTTTCATTGGAAGATTCAATGAATATTGCTTCTTTTTTTGGAACAAGAAAGATCCTTCAAAATAAAATATTAACACCAAGTGAAATTGTTGAAAAAATTGACGGAATCACATCAGAGGAAATAGCCAAACTTGCAAAAGAAATATTTATTCCAAGAAATCTTAATTTTGCCTTAATAGGACCTTTTACAAATGAGGATTTCAACAGTAGCTTTACTTGATTCAATTTAAATTAGATCTGTAGACCTCTTTTGAGATATCTTTGATCATTTCTATTAATTTATTCGATTGACCTCCCTTTGTCATAATACATAGCAGGTATGGTTTTTTTTGATCATAAATAATTCCACAGTCATGTATTTGGATTGTTCCTTTTCCATCTGCATCTCTTATACCAAATTTTAAGGCAGTCATAGTATTTTTTGGAATTCCGGCCTGTATACCAAGATGAAAATCCGATTGAGTAAGATATTTTAATGCCTTATCCGACATTTCTCTGTTAAGATAGGTGGAGTTATATAACACCCGAAAAAGTCCGGCATATGATTTAACGCTTATGTAATCATCAGGAGTATTTATATCAGGGTATATCAAGTCCAGCTCTTTATGGACAGTTTTTACTGTATTTTGATCAATATTTCCGAGTAAGGATTCAAAAGCTAAGTTGTCCGAAAAAGCAATCATTCTGTAAATTAAATTATCAACTGTATACGAGGATCCGGGCGTCAATGTGTCAATGTTAGGCAAATTTTCTTTTAAATAGTGATCGCCATTATAAAGAATCTTTTTATTCAAAATTTCCGGATTTTTTTCATTTTCTTTCAAATAAGCGATCATTAATGGTACTTTAAGAAGACTTGCTGGCGCAAATTTATTATTTTCATTTATTCCAAAGGATGGCCCGTTGTTAAGATCTCTAAAAAATACAGAGACCTCTTTATGGTCGTCTTGATAAGTGTTAATTAGATTTAATACATTTTTTTTCATCAAATTTACTTTGGTATTTTGGCTTGTTTCATATATTTCGCAATCCAAAAGTGGATTTGTGAGTACGTTTTTATTGGTACGAAGAATTTTTATGGAATCTTTATTTGTTAAATTAGTACCAATAAAAAAACCTAAAAAAAATATAAATGCACCTACAAATACAGGAATAAAAGAATTTATTTTCATATGGGGCAGTATGATTATATTAGTATTTTTTTAAAAAGTAAATGACAATGATTAGCATTCAATCAATCTAGAATGTTCAAATTATTTATATATAAATATATTACTATAACAGCCTATTTATAAAAACAAGACACTTTTCCAAAAAATGAATTAAAAAAGTGCATGTAATACATGTAGTACATGTTATACATATAATAGATCATTAAGTCAATAAAGAAGATAAAGATAATGTCCTTGACATAGAACAAATGCATACTTTATACTCAAAATAATCCATGGATTTTATTGAGGATGTTATTCACCATATGAGCCCTTCTCAATTGAGGGCTCTCTATTCCTTATCCAAAGCCGAAAATGGCATGATTTCTTCTGCTATTACAAGTAAGAAGATTGGAAAACTTGGAAAAGCTTTAGGTGGTGTATTTTCTTCATTAGTTAGGCATAAGATCAATGGAGAGCGGTTTATTATTCCTTGGGGAAGATCGGAAACAGGAAGGGGTCTAAAGTGGAAATTAAATACTAAACTAATCAGTCAAGAACGATTAAAAAAAATTGTTTCAGAGATGATTGATTATGGTTAAAAAAAAGCATATAAGAAAAATTACCGCTATTGTAATCAAGCTAATCACGTTGATCGTGATAATAATTCCGTGGCAATACGTATCATATTTTGCCCCTCAAAAAATAGAGGCGGCTACTCATACTCTAACCTCAAGGGTTGACTTTGATTCGGGATCTTATAATAACGTTGAATCAAAATCCAAAGAAGGGGAGATAAAACTGACAGCTGACGGTAACTGGTCTGCTCGTGTATGGAAAACACCTGCTTTAGCGTTGGGAGATCAAGCAGCAATTGCTTCAGATGGAAATAATATATATTTACTTCACAATGCCGATAATAGATTTGTTAGATATATACCCTCTGAGAACAGATGGCAAACATTAGCTCAGGCTCCTCATTATGCCTATCCAGGCGCAAGCTTAACCGTATTAGGAGACTATATATATACTTCTTACGGAGGATATCAATTAGAGTTTAGTCGCTACTCAATTTCTAGAAATACTTGGGAAGATCTTGAAAATCTCAAAGATCTGATCTGGAACGGTTCAACGACGACAACCGATGGGACTTATATCTACATGTTAAGAGGTTCGGCCACACAGGACTTTTGGAAATACGACCCCACCTCGGATACTTGGACAACCCTTTCAAGTCCTGTTGCAGCAATTTATTCTGGGGCAGGCATGGCCTATTATGGTGGAAATATTTATATAACTCGTGGATACAGCACAACAACCATGTATCGCTACAACATTTCGGCAAATACCTGGTATACGACAACGACAGGAGGTTCTGCATTAACGGCCTCACCGGCAACTTTCAATGAAGATACGACAATAACCATAATAGATAACGAGCTATTTGTTCTACGTGGGATAAATACAAATACTTATTATAAATACAATATCACTTCAAATGCGTGGACGACACTTACAAATGCACCACAGACTACAAGGTATGTCGGAAACGTTTACAATAGCACAGATGGGTACATTTACGTTTTCAGGGGCAACGGTACTTATGATATGTGGAAATACAACCCGACAACCAATTCCTTTGTCGGAAGCACTGATTTACCCAATACTCCTGGATCAGGTGCCGATCTTGTCCATTACAACGGCAATTTGTACTTTGCCAGAGGTAATAATTCGCAAAATTTTTATGGTTACAATCTTTCAAATTCAACATGGACAACTTTAGCTAATAATACAAACTGGACCTTAAACGATGATACGAAAGGAGTTCAGGCTGGCGGTAAAATATACTTTTTTCGCGGTAGCAATACAAGAAATTTTGCGTATTACGATGTTGCAGGTAATTCTTGGACGACTAGATCAGACTCTCCAACAAACGTTTATTATGGCGGAAGTTTAGCGTATACCGGATCAGGAGATTACCTATATGCAATCAGAGGGAGTAACTCCGCCTCCTTTTGGCGTTACAGTATTTCAGGAAACTCTTGGGATGATGCATCTGTTGCCGATCTTCCCGACAATGCTGAAGCGAGTTATGGATCAAGGTTAATCTCTGATGGAACAGATCTATTTATGATAACTGGGTATGGGAGAAGTCAGTTATTAAAATATACAGTCGCATCAAATACATGGACTGTAGCAAATAATCTTCCATTTGCTCCAAACTGGGGAACAGATATTGCTTATTACAATGATAAGTTATATGTCCAAGCAGGTTTTTATAAAGAACAATTTTGGGAATATTCCATATCCGGAAACAGTTGGAGATTGCTTCCAAATATTCAAACAAATTATGCCTATGACATCGGTCCTTATAACGGTGGAAGCTTAGAAACAGATGGAAGCGGTAATTTCTACACGATATCCGGGCAGAATATTACCCAATTAAATAGTTTTGCTGTTTCATCATATAATTATCCAGTATCTGGAGTTTGGACTTCAGGGACGATAGATCTATCATACGTTACTTCATGGACGTCCCTTTTATCTTCAGCAACAACCCCTAATGATTCGTCTATTTCCCTTGAAACAAGGTCAGGTAGCAATGGAGTGACTTGGTCAAGCTGGCAGTCTCTTAGTGGAAACTCGATACAATCTCCGGCGGCTAGGTATATACAGATTCGAGCCACCTTAACATCTTCGACCGATCGTTCGGTAACACCAACTATTTCATCTTTGACGATAAATTATACGGGTGATGAAAATGCACCATCCAATCCAACATCTTTCATAGGAAAATCTCAAGCGGTTGGCGGAGTAGACATAACATCGGGAGAAAGTTATCAGTATAATCAACCATATTTCAGCTGGACAGGTGCCACCGACACCGAGACCAATGTTGCCGGATATTATATTTATTACGGAAGCTTAAGTTCTGCCGATCCAGCGGTCTCTGGAAATTACCAGACAAATCCCAACTACACGGCAACCCTCCAGATGACGAACGGGGTTACATATTATTTGCGGTTGAAAACAAAAGACACGTCAGGGAATATTTCATCTACAACAACAGGATTTACCTATACATATTCTGGAGTTTCGCCACCCCAAACCATAACTCAAACATCGACTTCCGATTTTTCCGGTACGGCAACCAACATTTCGGTTACGGGGGATGAAATCAAACTCGAGTCGAAAAGCGGCTTTTGGCAGCAGGAAAGACTGAGTGTTTCGCCAAATACTATTTATAACGGTGCCGACATGACTCATGTTTCATCGAGTAATAAAATTTATGCCCTAAGGGGGAATAGTTAAAACTTTTACGAATATGATGTGGCTTCTGACGCTTGGTCATCAAAAGCGAACACTCCAGCAAGTGTCAGTTATGGTGGATCTATAGAAAATGGACCCCCCGGATACCTATTTGCCTTAAGAGGAGCTAATAGCAATTCGTTCTGGAGATACGATATCTCTACTAATACATGGAGTGACGAGGCGGCCGCCAACAGCCCTCAAGCAGCAGGTACAGGAGCCTCGCTAGAATATGACGAAAATCAGTACATATATATGATTAGAGGAGGTAATGACGACGCATTTTTACGCTACGATACTTTAACTGATTCTTGGGAGACCCTGGCAAATACCGATTTTGGATCACCAACAACTCAGACAAACAATTTAGTTGGATACGGTGGTGATCTAGCATATGACGGAAATGATATTATCTATGCTATTCAGGGTAATACAAGGTCGGGATTTGCTTCTTATAACGTTGGTACAAATTCTTGGACACCTCTACCCAATACACCAGCTCTTACTTATTATGGGGGAAGGATAGAGTATGACGCAACAACCGATTCTGTTTTCTATATTCCAGGGTGGGACAAGCCATATTTTTATAAATATGATATTTCAAGTCAAACGTGGTCTACTCTAAGTGAAGCTCCAGCTGTTTTTGGGTATGGAGCATCATTAGTGAATATATCCGGGAACCTGTATGTTTTAAGAGGCGCTAATGTAACCACTTTTTACAAATACAATATTTCCGACAACTCCTGGCTTATCCCGACAGTTGGACTGTTTGACAACCTATTTCGGGGGACTGACTACCGAACGTTCAATTACGGCGCCGATATAGTTCACGGCGATGGTAATAACTACTACATAACACGAGGCAATTGGGACAATCTATTTATCCGTTATAACGGTGTGACCGGGGACACAGTCAGAATGAGCGATGCCCCAAGTGGATTTTATTATGGTGCCTCTCTTACTTATGATTCTGCTAATAATAAAATTTATGCTACGGCTAACGTATACAATCGTAAATTATTCGTATATGATGTCGCAACAGATACATGGAGCGAAGAAACAGCCGATCCACCGCCTTACGATGTCAGTACTGGATCAGTGATGAAATATGACGGTAACCGTTATATTTATTGGTTGAGAGGTGGCGGAACAAATACTTTCTATCGATTTGATACCCAAGGAAGCAGCGGATCAAAGTGGGGAGTTTTATCAGTTGCTCCGTCGACCATGAGTTACGGATCCGACATAGTTATAAAAAATGATTATCTATATGCGCTAAGAGGTAATAATCAACTTGGTTTTTATCGATACGGACCATTATCAAATACACCTATTTGGAGTGATCCGGCAGTAGCTGATCTGCCGACAGGTAAAACAATCTATAATGATGGCTTTTTGGTCGACAGTGGGGGTGATAATTTATATGCTTGCCGCGGTGGAAACAGTAATGAATGCTTTGCTTATTCAATAACCAATAATACCTGGACAGCAATTGCTAATGCTCCAGCTCAAATATATACCGGTGGAGCGGCCGCTTCAAACGGAACCGACAAAATATATGTAATTGCCGGACCCGGAACAAATACTTTTTCAAACGGGCTCTATACATACGTGATGGAAACAGCAACTTCATCCTTTGAAGAAGAGGGGAATTATATTTCTCCAAGTCACGATCTAACTTCCACATATAAATATGCAAATATAAGCATTACTTATACCTCGGCTACTAATTCTAATTTAGCAGTTTACACAAGTTCTTCCGCTAATAATTCAACTTGGTCAGATTGGTCTGAAGCCTCAGAGGTAAAGAATATCGGGACAACTTATACATATAAAATTAATTCAGCCGCCAATCGATACTTGAAGATAAAATTTGCTTTATCTTCGTCAGACGGGATTTATTCAGGAACTATTTCAGACTATACGATATATTATTATCAAGATATAAATGCTCCCACTAATCCAAGCGTTATATCATCATATTCTTCAGCTACACAAAGTGCCACGATCAATACAAATACCTGGTATAACTATGCAGCTCCAAATTTTGATTGGCCGGACGCCGAAACCGCAGGTGGAGCAACCGACACAATCGGAGGATCTGGAGTAGCTGGATATTATGTATATTTTGGTACCGACTCAACAACTGATGCATCAACCAGCGGGACATTGACAACGTCTTCTTCGTATACTGCTTCAGGATTAACTTCAGGAAATACTTACTATTTAAGAATCCAATCAATTGATGATGATGGTAATTTTTCAACTGTCAATTGGCAACCATTTATCTATAAATTTGATACCGACAGTCCAACAAATCCTGTGACAATTAGTGTTAATCCACCTGGGTACACATCAATTAATGATTATGATTTCACGCTTAAAGGGGCTACTGATAGTGCGTCTCTTATCTCTGCATATTGTTACAAATACAAAACCGCCGAAGATGAATACTCGGCAGAAACATGTATAACAGATATGGATAGCAACGGAACTGCAACGGCGAGCGGAATACTTGCTTATGATGATGGAGAGAATAATACTTTTTACGTCAGATCAAAAGATAATGCAGGAAATTATGCAGGGACTTACGCAACGCAAATATATAAATATTCAGGAACAGCTCCATCAAAACCAACAAATCTGGAAGTTACTCATCCGGCTGATGGTAGTAATTCAAATACAGTTAATGAATTTGCATTCGCTTGGGATGCTCCGGAGTCGTTTTCCGGCGCTCAGTCAGGTTTGAAATATTATTATTCCATTAACGCTTTGCCAACTGGAAATAATGTTAATGAAATTGGCTTGACGAATACATATTTGACAAGTGACGCTTATGCCACGCAAAAAGGAGACAACGTTCTATATGTGGTTGCTAAAGACGAAGCAGGAAATATAGATTATTTGAACTATGCCAAGGTCACCTTTACAGCTGATACTTCAGCACCGGGAATTCCTCGGAATATTGATATTTCCGACGTATCAATAAAGGAAACATCTAGTTGGCGGTTAGCACTTTCATGGGATGCTCCGGAATCTTCGGGGAGTGGCATTTCTACATATAAGATATACCGATCAGCCGTGGCAAGTTCTGTTTGCACAAGTAATTATTCCGACTTTAATTATGTTGCTTCTTCAACCCAAACATCATATGTTGATACGGGATTGACCCAGGATAAAAAATATTATTGTGTCAAAGCTTGTGATTCAACTAACGAATGTTCAGCAGTTTCGGATACCGTCAATCTTTATCCGGATGGAAGATGGAGAGTTGCTCCGTCATTGGTTGGGGAGCCGACTGCAAGCGTCAAGACAAAAACGGCAACGATCGGTTGGTCAACTAGTCGTACTGCAAGTTCATTCGTAAAATATGGGAAATCATCCGGGAGTTATGGAGAAGAAGTTGGTTCATCTACTCAAATTACTGCCCATTCTATTGCTCTATCGGGACTTGATCCTGGGACAACATATTATTACAAAGTGCTCTGGACAGATGAAGATGGAAATACTGGGAGTTCCGACGAATATAGTTTTGTTACCAATGCCGCCCCTTATGTTTCTTCAGTTAAATTTTCAAATGTCAATATTAATTCAGCGTTTGTAAATTTCACAATAAAAAGTTCTGTAAAAGCAACGATCGAATTTGGGAAAACCATCAGTTATGGAGGAACTAGCTCATTATCAACATCAACAAATGAATCAACCTATACGGTTGTTTTGGACAGTCTAATAGAAGGTACACCTTACCATCTTCGGATTGCCGGGGAAGATGAAGAAGGAAATGTCTACTATAGTGACGACTATGTCTTTGAAACATTACCGACACCTAAAATATTAAATCTAAAACTTCAACAGGTGTCTGGAATGGCTACCGCAACTCTTAGGTTGCTTTGGTCGTCAAACACATTAATATCGTCAATAGTTTCATATTATCCGACTGCAAACCCTGAACGGGCAATTGACTCTATTAGTTTGGCGCTAAAGAAAAATCATGAAGTTATATTGAAAAATTTAAATGACGATACTGAATATACTCTAGTAATTAAAGGAAAAGACAGCGCTGGTAACGAATCGCAAACTGAAACAAGAAAAACAAAGACCTCAAACGATATGCGCGCGCCTGAAATTCAAAATATGAATGTTGAAGCAACGATCGTTGGGGTTGGGGACAGTGCTAAGGCTCAAATAGTTGTTTCCTGGGACACTGATGAACCAGCCAGTACTCAAGTTGAGTATGCTCAGGGAACAGGGACAAGCTATGATCAGACGACCCAAGAAGACAGTAATTTAACAACAAATCATACTGTAACGATAACTGGACTTACCGCCGCAAAAATTTATCATTTACGGGCATCGTCAAAAGATAAGGCTGGCAATATCGGTCAGTCATTTGATACAGTTATTATTACACCCAAATCAACAAAAGATGCCCTAACCTTAGTAATTGAAAATTTATCAAAAACATTTGGATTTTTAAATAATTTAAATATTAAAAAATAATTTATGTTTGTCATCCCCGTGAAAACGGGGATCCAGAAAACATGGATTCCCACTTTCGTGGGAATGACATAAAGTCATAAATATATGAGTACAACAAATAACAAAACTATTATTGAAATTGCCAATTTAAAAAAATCATTTACTATGAGGGATAGTGAAATAAATATTCTTAAGGGTATTAATATAAAAATAAAACAGGGAGAATTTGCTGTTATTTTTGGTCCATCAGGATGCGGAAAATCAACTTTACTTCACTGTATTCTAGGGTTAGAGCCTCCTACATCAGGCCAGGTTTTAGTTGAAGGAAAAGATTTTTATAAATTAAATGAAGATGAGAGAGCTTTATATAGACGATATCATGTCGGAATGGTTTTTCAACAGCCTTTATGGATCTCTGCATTGAATATCATGGAAAATGTTTGTTTTCCACTCAATTTACTTCATATTGATGAAAAAGAAATAATGACACGAGCGAAGAAAAATCTTGAGTTAGTGGGAATGGATAAGTGGGCTGATTACATGCCAAACGAACTATCGGGAGGACAGCAGCAAAAAGTAACCTTGGCAAGAGCCTTGAGCATCGATCCTCTAATGATAATTGCTGATGAGCCAACCGGTAATTTGGATACAGTATCCGGACGTGAGCTGCTTGAAACGTTTTTAAAATTGGTTGATTTGGGAAAAACTATTGTCATGGTAACTCACGATTTAGAGTATTTAAAATATGCAACCAAAATTTATCATATGTTGGATGGAGAGGTAGTTGAGGAAATTGAGGTTAATAAAAAAACTAAATCAAAAGCGAGTATAGGCAAAAAAGAAATTGGCGGTACGGAATCAAATGTTCGTGACCGTGACTTCTTAAAGAAATTAAAGTTCTAATATGGAAGTAAAAAAATCACTAAATATTAAAGACTGGCCTGGAAAAATAAAAAATTTTATCAAGTCAATTCCAAGCATCATTCATACAACTTATCTTTTTATGACATTTTTTATCATACTCTTAATATTTTTGTTTGAAAAAGTTTATGGTCTTTTTGAAAGAATTCCTATTTTCGGGGGACTGTTTAAGGCTGCGAATGTTTTTTGGAAAAATAAAATGGGTAAATTTATTACCACCTTCATAAGTAAATTAGAGGGCGGACGATCTTCTCAAGTTGAAAGAATATATTTGATCAAACTTGCCTACAAAAATATGATGATCAAAAAAACCAGATCATTTATCACCATTTTTGGAATGTCGGTTGGTGTTGGAGCGATTGTTTTATTACTTTCTTTTGGATATGGTGTAGAAAGATTGATTATCAATAAAGTGGCAGGATTGAATGAATTGAAAATGGTTGATATTTCGGCTGGCGAAAATACCGCTTTAAGATTAAATCAAGATGTTTTTAATAAGATAAATAAAATAAAAGAAAAAAGCTTGGCCATGCCTATAATATCGGTGGTGGGAAGGATTAACTATAATCGTGCCCAAACCGATATTTTAGCCTATGCTGTTCCCAAAGATTATTTATTGCATGGAATTAATATTAAGTTTTTGAAGGGAAAACCGTTTGCCAACAATACCTCACTAAATGAAAAATTAAGTCTTAATTTTATAGAAAATGGACAGGTGGCAGGGTCGGAAACAAAAATAGAATATGGAACGATCAATGAAAGAATCATCAAAGAGGGGATCTCTTTTAATCTGAATCCTGAAAAAGCAGTCATGATCTGGGAAAACTGTTCTACAACAAGTAAAATGATCGGCTATGGAACAAGAATAGTTGGAGGATATACAGGATATCAATATTGGGGATCAGATTATTATCCTTTTTCCCAAAACGGTCGGGTTGGTTTCGATCAGAAAAATAATACGTATCTAGGCAAATGGATAAAGGCAAAGTTTCCTATTTTTGAGAAAAAGGCAGATGGAGTATTGATCCCAACATTAGATAATAACGGAGTTCAAAGATGGGATGAGGGTTGTGTAGCGCAGAAAGATATTAATATTTTAGTAAGCGAAGAGTTCGGTTCAGTGTTGGGTATTTCAACAGGAAGTGCAGAAGTTGTTTTTACAGATGACGTTTTAGCAGCTACCGATTCTGCTGATGCCTCATCCTCTGCCATATATGGAGAATCAGTGGTAGCGACAGATGAGGCGGGGATAGAGACAGTGTCCTTGCAAGCATCTGCTTCTGCCCAAAAGAAACAGGTTGAGACATTAAAATTCGCTCATAAACCGGATGGGGAGGCAGTTGTATCTTCAGGATTTTTAAACCTATTAAGTATTAATGTAAATAAAGCTATTGGAACAACCTTTAAATCATCATTTATTATCGTTAAGAGTTTAATGCCAGATATTGAGGGTAAGGTATTGACTTCAGAGGTAGAGTACAAAATTATCGGAGTTATTGACGATACTGACAACACTTATTTCTATGTACCATTTTCCGATATTCAAAGATTGGGTATAAAAAATTTTTCTCAGTTCAAACTCGTATTAAGCAACCAAAAAGATCTGCCAAAGATCAGAAAAGACATTGAAACCATGGGTTTAAGGACTTCTTCAACATATGATACCGTTAAACAGATTGAAAGTTTATTCGCTAATTTGAGATTATTGTTAGCGGTTCTTGGAATGGTAGCTTTAGGGGTTGCCTCACTTGGAATGTTCAATACCTTGACTGTTTCATTATTGGAGCGAACCCGAGAAACCGGGGGAATGAAAGCGATCGGAATGGTATCAGATGAAGTCCAGGATCTTTTCTTGGCAGAAGCGATGATTATGGGGCTTTCCGGCGGAATTGGGGGATTAATATTTGGATTTTTGATTGGAGAGGTATTCTCAATCTTGATCTCAATTGTTGCCATATCAAAAGGCCAAGGATTTTTACAATTAAACTATCTTCCTCCTTACTTTGTCGCTTTTATCATAATCTGCGCTTTTGTGGTAGGATTATTAACAGGTCTTTATCCTGCTTATAGAGCCAAGAAGACCTCAGCATTGAATGCATTAAGATATGAATAAAAAAATATCAAAGATAAAAAAACCAAAATCAAAAATTCAAACAGTCAAACCATTAAATCCTTTAAAGGAAGTCATTATTCCATTTGCAGCAACTTTCATAACCGTCCTTTTATTGATATATGTCATTCCCTTATTATCCAAAAACAAAAAAAACGTTTCTAAAAAGGAAGTAGTCAGCTTGATTGAAGAAAAAAGTGCTCCAAAAGAAAAAATAAAAGAGCTTATAGAGCTTGAGAAATACTTGTATATTGATCCTTTAGTTGTATTAAAGCTAATTGATATTGACGATAGGAAAATTGTAATAATGGATATCAGAGATAATTTGTCTTTCAAAAAAGCACACATCAAGGGAGCGGTAAATTATTCAGCCGAAAAATTAAAAACTGATATGTTAGGTTTTAAAAAGAAAAGAATTATTATTTATGGTGACACAACATCTTCGGTTCAATCCAAGCAAATCGCCCTATCTTTAATTGAAAAAGGCATAGATGCGCGACTAATGTCTGTTGGGTGGAATGAATTTCGGCACTTTCGTAATTTATGGATCCCTGAGAGTCAATGGGACTTAATTGATATTAATAAGTATATAGAAATAAATGAATAAAATATTCTTTAGGGCTTTATAGGGCCAAACTTAAATTGATTCTATAGGATTAAGGACGAGAAACAAGAAATATTGGATTTTTATTTAATAAAGATAATGACAATAATTATTGATCTGATGATTTTTATAATTGGGGCTTCTATTGGATCCTTTTTGAACGTATTAATTGATCGATTACCTCAGGAAGAAAGTATCAATGGCAGATCTCATTGTGATTATTGCGGGAAAAAAATCAAATGGTTTGACTTAACACCAATTTTTTCATATTTTTTTCTGGGAGGAAAAACGAGATGTTGTCATAAAAAACTAAGTTTTCAGTATCCGATGATAGAAATGATAACTGGAATAGCATTTCTATTAATTTTCATTTTTCATTTCTCATTTTTCAATGAATTTTCAACTATTAATTTTTCAAACTTAATAATATATTTTGGCATAATCTCTTGCTTA
>Ga0172368_10006150_pt1 | contig 13070 bp, 10 predicted proteins | sample Lak11m_FD_114540 | JGI IMG/M metagenome (GOLD analysis project Ga0172368, IMG submission 114540) | Freshwater microbial communities from Kabuno Bay, South-Kivu, Congo - kab_022012_11m | ecosystem: Environmental > Aquatic > Freshwater > Lake | place: Democratic Republic of the Congo: South-Kivu...
GGTGTTGGATGAGATCGGGCGCGGCACCAGCACTTATGATGGACTCTCGCTGGCGTGGGCGATTGTCGAATACGTTCACAATCATCCGCGCTTGCGCGCCAAGACTCTGTTTGCGACTCATTACCACGAACTGACCGAGCTGGCGAACCTGTTGCCCAACGTGCGTAACTACAATGTCGCCGTTACCGAAGATGACGCGGCAGGCACAGTTGTCTTTTTGCATCGCATCGTCCCCGGCGGCGCGGATCGATCTTACGGCATTCACGTCGCGCAGATGGCGGGCTTGCCTAAAACGGTGATCAATCGCGCTCAAGAAATTTTAGCGACGCTCGAAGCTTCATCGGGCGATGTGGTGAAGACGGAACCTTCCACCGCGAATCAGATCGCCTTGTTCCCCGAAACGAATCCTTTGCTGGATGAGTTGAAAAGTTTAGATGTGAGTTCGATGACGCCGCTAGAGGCGTTAAATAAGTTGTTCGAGTGGCAGAAGAGGTTTGGTTAACCCTCCGCCATCTTCACATACCCCTCCGTCACCGTCTTATCCTGTTTCGCGCCGAGCAAATTTAATAACTCGCCAATGAGCTTCGCTTTGTCGTCGGCGTCGCGTTTGCTCCACGTGCGGCTCTTGATCTCGATGAAGTGCCCCGACTCTTCGGGTTTGATCAGGCGATCCAAATTGATGAAGAACTCGACGCCGCGATAAATGACGAGCCAATGGCGGCGATCTTTTTCGATCTCGACGATCTCGTTTGGCTTGAAGTATTCACGGTAGAAGCGCAGCGATTGAGTCGCCGGAGCAAGATAGCGCGAACGCGAGAGCATCACCGAGTTTTCAAACTGCGCTTCGGTGCCCTGCCCGATCAGAGTCAAACGATAGCGAGCCTGCGTCACCTTGCCCGCGTCGTCAATAAATTCATCTTCGCGGTAGCGCACGCGATCCGTTTCATCTTGGAACAAAAAGTAAGTGTCGAACTCGTGATAATGTGCTTTGCGGATCAACGTCAGTTCGTCAGAGGCGATGGCGCTCAAAACTTTTTGCGGATCATCCACCCGCGCCTTCACCTGCACCTCAAAGCTTTCTTCTTGAGTGACGCCGCCAATCGCTATCAACTTGCTCAGCACGCTGCGCTCGCGTTTGATCAAGAACGTGTCCACTTTTTTGGCATAGTCACCCGCCGATTCGAGCAGCGATTTTTCGTCGAGCGTCAACAACTTGCGCTCGCGCATTAACCACTTGCCGTTGCACATCACGTCGCTCACGTCCGTTGCGTGTGAGGCGTAGACGATCTGCGAATAGATGGCGTTGGGATCGCGCGAGAACTTTGGCGAGTTGTGGATCGGGCTGAGGTCAATCACGGTGATGTCGGCGCGTTTGCCAACCTCCAACGAGCCGGTGATGCTGCCGATGTGTAAAGCATTCGCGCCGAGTCGAGTCGCCATCTCTAACGCTTTGCGCGCAGGCAGAACGGTGGGGTCGTTGTTGGCGGTCTTGGCCAGAATGGCGGTGAGCCGAATCTCTTCGAGCATGTCGAGATCGTTGTTCGAGGCGGGACCATCTGTGCCGATGCCGACGTTCAAGCCCGCCTCCAACATTTTCACCACAGGCGCAATGCCCGACGCGAGTTTGAGATTACTGGTTGGGTTGTGGGCGATTCCGGCGTTGGCGTTTTTAAAAGTCCGCATCTCGCCCGCGTCAATGTGAACACAATGCGCGGCTAACACTTTGGCTTCGAGAACGCCGTGCTTTTTAATCCACGGCACAACCGGCATCCCGTTTTCTCTTCGCATGTTGTCTACTTCAAACGCGGTTTCAGAGATGTGTGTGTGAAGCGGCACATCGAACTCTTGCGCCAACGCCGAACAGGCGCGCAAAATTTCCGGGGTGCAGGTATAAGGAGCGTGAGGTGAGACGGATGGCACAATGAGCGGATGATTCTTCCAACGTTGAATAAAATCGCGTGCGTGCTCTAAACTGTCCTCATAACTCTTGGCGTCGGGCGACGGAAATTTCAAAACAGTTTGCCCGCACACGCCGCGCATCCCGGCTTCGGCCGTTGCCTTCGCCACATCGTCTTCGTAGTAATACATGTCGGCGAATGAGGTGATGCCGCTCTTGATCATCTCGGCGCAGGCTATCGAAGAACCGAGTCGGCAAAAATCCGGCGAGACAAATTCGTGTTCCACCGGCATCACGTAACCGAACAACCACACGTCGAGTCGCAGGTCGTCGGCCAGACCGCGCAGCAGAGTCATGGGGATATGCGTGTGGGCGTTGACCAAGCCGGGGATGATCGCCTTGCCACTTAAGTCTAAGGTCTGGCTGGCGGCGTACCCTTTGATGATCTCATCCGCCGCGCCGACAGCCACGATCGTGTCGCCATTGATCGCTATCGCGCCGTCGTCGTAAATCGCTCCCTCCACATTCATCGTGATCACAATGCCTTTGATGATCGTCTCAACTTTTTGCATAGTCACCTCGTGGGTAGATTATAGCGGATGGCGAATGGCAGATGGCGAGTAGCCGATGGTGAATGACAATTCGCCATTTGCTATCTGCAAGTATAATCGTGTCACCTCTCTCACGGAGTCTTCTATGCCAAACCAATCCGGCAAAACCACCTCCAGCGTTAACCTTCGATCCGCGCCCGAAGTGCGCCCCGACACCATCATTCGCGGGTTGGCGGCGAACACGCCTGTTGAAGTGACGGGCGAGCAGGGCGAATGGTATACGGTGATCGTTGACGGACAAAATGGATTCATCAAAAAAGAATTTATTTTGCTTGCCTCACAAGGCGTCGCCAACGGTTTCCTCGTTCACCGTATGTCTGAGTTCGCCGTTGTTCCGCTTCAACCGCCTGCCGATGATCGTGTGACCGTTGACTCTTCGATGAGCGGCACAGAGAAATTGGCGGCGAACATTTGGAATAAATTTGGCGGGTTGTTGAACGTGTTGTCGGCGGAATTAAAAATTGACCCGGCGGTAGCCGTCGCCGTGTTCGCCGTCGAATCGGGCGGGCGCGGATTCGGCGACGACGGGCGCACCCTGATCCGTTTTGAGAATCACATCTTCTTCAATAAATGGGGCAAGACCGATCCAGATCGATTCAATCAACATTTTAAATTCGATCAGGCGCAGACGTGGCAGGGGCATCAGTGGCGACCCGCGCCCGATCAAAATTGGCGCGACTTTCACGGGCGTCAAACAGCCGAGTGGGAAGCGTTCACCTTTGCCGCGACTCTTAATGACACGGCAGCGAAGTCTTCGATCAGCATGGGCAGCCCGCAGATCATGGGATTTAATTTTGCGGGCGTGGGTTACGAATCTGTTCAACAAATGTTTGACGCTTTCGCTTCGGGTGATCGGGCGCAGATTATCGGCTTCTTCGACTTTGTTCAAGGTCCCTCCACCAACTCGCGCCGCGTTCTCGCTCTGCAAGCAAACGACTTCAACACTTTCGCTTCCATGTATAACGGACCCGGGCAAGCGGCGACGTACGGCGGATTGATCCAGAACACGCTTAACGCCTTTCACAAAATTAAACCAAGCATCGCGCCGCCGACTCCGGTGACGCCGCCAACCCCGCCCACGCCTTCACCCTCTGCGGATATTGTGACCGGCCTTTTCGATTCACTCACGCGCCGCGATCTCGAGGCGTTGATGAGTCTGTATCACGCCGACGCGGCGCACGTCACGTCGAATCGCACGGTGCAAGGCACGAACTTGGTGCGCGACTTTTATCTTGATCTGTTGAGTCGTTTGGATGATGCTCGCTTTTCCGTCTCGAGCGTGCAAGACGCCGCGCCGACAAAGATCATTACGTGGACGGCGCAAAGCAGCAACGGCAGCATCAACGATGGACAAGATACATTGAGCGTGGTTGGCGGGAAGATACAGTATCACTTTACAAAATTCACGGTTTCGTAGGGGCGACCCTTGCGGTCACTCTTTGGGCAGGGGCAAGCCCTGCCCCTACTACAGAAGGAATCGACAATGCGTGTCGTAGATTTAATCGAAAAAAAACGTGATGGTGGCGAGCTAACCACCGAAGAAATTAAATGGTTCATCACCGCCTACACCACAGGTGAAGTTTCAGATTATCAAGCTTCGGCGATGGCGATGGCGATTTATTTTCGCGGCATGACACCGCGCGAGACCGCCAACCTGACGATGGCGATGGCACACTCCGGTGAGACGATGGATGTGTGGAGGTGGAACATCGCTCCGGTGATCGTGGATAAACATTCCACCGGCGGCGTCGGCGATAAAACGACTCTGGTCGTCGAGCCGATAGTGGCGGCGTGCGGTTTGCCCGTCGGCAAAATGTCCGGGCGCGGGTTGGGATTCAGTGGCGGCACACTCGATAAGATGGAATCGTTCACAGGGTATCGAGTCAATCTCACGATTGATGAATTCAAGAGTCAGTTGATCAAAATCGGTTTGGTGTTGGCGGGTCAAACTTCTGATCTTGCTCCGGCGGATGGCAAACTGTACGCGCTGCGCGATGTGACCGGCACCGTGCCGAGCATCCCGCTCATTGCTAGTTCGGTGATGAGCAAAAAGATCGCGGTGGGGGCGCACGCGATTGTGTTGGATGTGAAGACGGGCAACGGCGCGTTTATGCCGACGGTGAAATCGGCGATTGAGCTCGGCAAGCTGATGGTGAAGATCGGCGAGAACGTGGATCGCAAAGTGGTGGCGTTGATCTCCGATATGAATCAACCGTTGGGCAATGCGGTGGGCAATGCACTTGAGGTGCGTGAAGCGATTGATACGCTGCGTAATCATGGTCCGCTTGATTTCCGCGAACATTGTTTGCACGTGGCTTCGCACATGTTGGTCTTGGGCAGGCGGTGCAAGACTCTGACGGCAGCGCGCAAAGCGTGTGAAAAAGTTTTGGCGGATGGAAGCGCGTTGGCGAAGTTCCGCCAATTGGTGGTGGCGCAGGGCGGCGATGGATCGCAAGTGGATGATCCGTCGAAGTTGCCCAGCGCGTCGTTGATCGAGGCGGTCTACGCGCCCAAGACAGGTTATGTCAAAGAGATCGTTGCGCGGGAGGTGGGTTTGGCGTCCGTTGCGCTCGGCGCGGGTCGCGCCAAGAAAACCGATTCGATTGATCTCTCGGTTGGCGTCATCGTTCACGCCAAAGTGGGCGACTATGTGAAGCGCGGCGATTTGCTTTTCACCGTTCACGCTAACGACAAACAAAAACTCGCCGAAGCGCGCGACCGTGTGCTGGCGGCGCACACGTTTAGCAAGACGAAGGTGAAGCGGCTGCCACTATTCTATAAAACACTCGTATAATGATGAAGGAGGTTGATATGACTGTTCTTGATATTCCTTCTCAAACTAAAACTCGTTGGACGGCGGCAAAGTATTTGCAGTGGTCTCGCCCTGACGATGGTAACTTATATGAAGTCCTCAATGGACAATTAATTATGGCGGCGGCACCAATCTTGCGACATCAAAAAATCCTTTTTAGGATCGCGAAAGAGTTAGATAATTTTGTAGGGGCGAAGAAACTTGGGGAGATTTACATCGCCCCGGTGGATGTGGTGTTAGATGATGACGTGGTTGAACCGGATATCATGTTCGTCGCTAAAGAACGCAAATCTATTATGAAGGCTGAGCGCATCGTCGGAGCGCCCGATCTAGTTATTGAAGTTCTCTCGCTCTCCACATCCGCGCGCGATTTGCGTTACAAGTGGGATTTGTACGCGCGGAGTGGCGTGCGTGAGTATGGGGTAGTGAACCCCGAAGCGGAAACAGTGGAAGTGCTGACGTTAGTGAACAATGTTTATCAACGCCATGCGTTAGGCGAGAAAGATGGCGCGGTGACTTCTAAAGTTTTAGAGGGGTTGTGTGTAACGATGAAGGATATGTTTGCGGAAGAAGCGACGAAACGGTTAACATAACGCGAGATGAAAGCGAGACTCGATGAGAGTCTCGCTTTGGTTGAGGGAACAATTCATACCATTACGCTGTAGAGACGCGCTGCCGGCGCGTCTCCGTTTTAACCCGCAAAATATTCTTGGGTAAACGCCGAGACGACCCAACGGGTCGCCTCTACAGATGGCAGGTTGAATCTGTTTTAAAAATTCTCATGGTCTTATCAACTTCCCCTCTTCCCACTTATATACCCAACCTTTCCCCTCATTCCATTTCCGATTCGCGTCAAATGCGATTCGTCCGCTCAAGCCGTTGGTGTCGGTCTGGGTCAGCGCGGCGGCGACACCGAGTCGAGTCGGTTTGCCGTTCGCTTTCACGTCGCGCTCAATCGCCGCAAAAATAATTTTTGTTGCATCGTAAGCCAGCACGGCTAAAAATTTCGGCTCGACTCCTTGCGAGATTTTTTTGTAGCGATCTGTGAAAGAGGGGTCCGAGGAGTCTTGAGGCAGAGGAGCGGGGGCAAGAAAGTAATTGGTAATTAGTAAGTGGCGCTTGAGAAACCATTCGTCGAGGGTGATGCAGGGTGAGGGGCAATTCGATTCTCGATTCCACAAACGGAATGTGGATGATGGTAGATCGTTGGCGGATGACATGGCGACAAAGGGGATGCTGACTCGATCATATTCGCGCGCGGCGGCTTGGGTGGTGGATGGCAGCCAATTACCCAAAGCGGCAACCACTTGTGGATCGGTGGCGACTTTTCTCGTTTGCAGGATCGCTTGATCAGGATCGCCGCCATCGTCATATCCCATCAACTCAACGGTGTAGCCGCCGACTCCGCCTTGGGCATTCGCCTCACGAATCGCCAAGCGCACGGCGTAGATCGCTTCAATGCCCACATCACGATAGCGACCCTCAAACGGACCGACGAGCGCGATCTTGATGGACGGGCGGGTGGAGGGAACACATGAAGAAATCCCAAGCCCCAAAAGCCCAACTACCAAAATTAAAGCGAGCCATTGGGATTTTGGAGTTTGGGATTTGGGATTTTTATTTGCAGCCATACCCCAAATGCTCCTCATACGTCACCGAAAAATTATGCGTCTTGCTGCCATCGCACTTTGCTCTGAAGTAAAGATATTTTGTGTCTGCCGAGTAGATAACGGCTTGCATAGATTTGAGACTCGGATTGGCAATGGGCGTCGGCGGCAGCCCGGTGTTGACGTAAGTATTAAATGGATGGCTGAGTGTGCGCGGATCAAAGTTGAGGGAGGGCCACCAATTCGCCGATGTGGCAATTGCATATTGTGTCGTCGGGTCGGCATCCAACTGCATGTTGATCTTCAAGCGATTTAAAAACACGCTGGCGATGATCGCCCGCTCTTCATCTTTCACCGCTTCGCGCTCGACGATGGAAGCGAGCGTGACCACTTGATACACCGTGAGATTTTTTTTGGCGGCGTCGGTTCGCATCTGCGCCGTGAACTGTTTATCGAACTCGCTCAAGAGGCGATCCACAACTTGCGCCGTGGTGGTCTTGGGCAAGAAGCGATACGTATCGGGATACAAAAAGCCTTCGAGCGGCGCGTGGGCGGGGATGTCGCCCATGAACGAGTAGCTGCCGCGTTTGCCGCCCGCCCGCACCAGAGTCAAAAACTCGTCACGGTTAGTATTTAAATTTTCTTGCTTGGCGAGCGCCTCAGCGATCTGTTCGAGCCGCCAACCTTCAAAGACTCTAAACGTGATTTCGTCGGGCGCGGCTTTGGTCAATGTTTTTGCCAACGCCGGAATGTTCATCGTTTTGTTCAACGTGAAGTTGCCCGCTTCGATGTTGTCGTCCCAACCTTGATACTGAATGTAACGGCGTAACACTTCGCCGTCGCCGACGAGTTTCATCTGTTCGAGTCGCGCGGTGACGGCACTTAACCCTTCGCCTTTGCTCACCACAAATTGAATCGGCGCAGCGTCTTTGCTTGGCGCGGATAAAACTTTTTCACGATTGAACGTCAAGTAAACGCGCAACGCCCCGCGCTCGAGTGGATTAAGAGTCGTTGCCCCCGCGCCGAATTCGTTGTTGTTTAACACTAGCGCGATTGCGAGAAGGATGATCGCAATTATGGCGACGACGGCAATGAGGGTGAAGAAAGCAGACAACGCTCGGCTTGTCGAGGGCGGGCGAGATTTATAGCGTTCGATACGCATGAGGGAATTGGAGATTGGAAAAAAGAGATCACCGCAAAGGCGCGAAGATCGCAAAGCGATTTACAGAAAAGAAAAACTTCGCGTCCTTTGCGTCTTAGCGGTTTTCTCTAATCACTGCCCGGAAGTTTTCGCGTCTAAATAACTTTGCAAAATAAACGCCGCCGCTTTGTCGTCCGTCGCTTCGCCGCGTTTGCGCTTGAGCGTTTCGGCTTGCTCGGATGTGAATGATTCATCCCAAAACTCAATCGGGATCGTCGTCGCTTCTTTCAACGCCTCTGCCCAACGCTGCGCTTTTTTTGCTTGATGACCGATCTTGCCTGCGCTATCCGTCGGCAGACCGATCACGATCTTCTCGACATTATTCTCGTTAACAATGCGGGCGATCTTCTCTGCGTCTTCTTTCTTCGCGGTGTGTTTGAGAATCTGCAACGGGCGGGCGATCATGCCGCCTTCGTCGCTGATCGCTAACCCAATTCGCACATCGCCATGATCTATCGCTAAAATTCTCAAAAGCCTAAACCGCAAAGGGCGCAAAGAGCGCAGAGAAAAATTAAACTTTGCGAACTTTGCGAACTTTGCGGTTTAATTATTTGAATCTATACTCACTTCAATCCTCCACGCCAACCACGGCATTCGCGGAAACCACGAAGGAAACACTTTAATTTCGGGGCGAGTGGTGAGGGGAAATTTGTCATAGAGCAAATTGGCAATTTGCCCTACGGGTTGCCAGCGCGCAGTTTGTTTGATCGCTTCTGTGTCAATCGCCGCGCTGGCGTTTGCTTTTGCCGCGATGCCGAATTTGATTCGCCCGGCATCATCCGACGTTGCCTTCTCGTCGCGTGTGAATGAAACAGAACTGGGCGCGAGGGCTAACGCCTCGCCTAACCGCCATTCAATTTCCTTTTGCCCGACGGCGAACGCTTGCCGTTCATTCACTACCGTCAAGCCCACTTCGGCGCGCAGCTCCAACTTGAGATGATCGGTTTTCTCATCCACGAAGTGGCTATAGGTCTCGCTGACGATCTTTATCACCCGCAGCGATGACTGCGGCGCGAACTCGCCCTCTTTGAGTTGTGCTAGTAATTGCGAGTAGCCACGTTGCTTGAGATCGCTCAAGGCTTGCTCTTTCGCATTCCTGCGATCTGCTTCTGTGACCGAGGCAACTTTTTTCACGTCGCCGCCCTTCATCGCATCCACGTTCACCACGGCCGCTTGCGCCGCGAGCGGGCCCTCAATGTTGTTGATCAAACCTGCGCCCACGTTGCCGGGCGGACCCGGTTCAATCGCCAACACGGGCGCGTCGCCTGTCGCGCCGCGTTTGCCTTCGAGCGTTAAATCTTTTTGCGTCACGAATCGAATCGGCGCGCCGCTCGTCGTCCTCAACGCCGTGCCTGCCGGAATACGCACCCCTTGATTCGTTAAATTTGTGAATGTCACGTTGCCGCCCGATCGCGCCGTCGCTTCGGGCGTTGACCCCGTGGTGATCACTTCAACATTCGTTGACAGCGTAATCGAAGCCACTCGCGCCGGGATGCGGTGATTGCTGAAATCGGTTTCGAGTTGAGTCGGGTCGGCAATAAGTGAGATAGGGATGTTGAGCGATTGCCCTTGCGGCTTGATGGTGACCTCCGCGCCCGGCACGGTGAGGGCGAGCATGATGATGACCGCGCTCAGAGCGATGATCGAGATGATGGCGCGTGATGACAAAGTGATCCAGCGCGACGTTAACCATAGTGGCAGCCGATTCGTCGGCGGTTGCTTTAATGATTCAGGGGACGCCGTCGTCCGCTCCTCTCGCTTTGGGAAAACGGGGCGGCGAGATCGCCACGGGCGCAAGTGGCTGTCATCCATCGAATCGAAAACGGGGATGCCGAGCGTGTCGGCATAATCGCTGATGCGCGGAGCATCGGTGACGAGGGCTAGCTTTGCGCCGAGCGTGGCGGCGTGTCGTTGGATCAGCAGCAGATCAAGTTGACGTTTAAACAAACGCTCCCGCTCGTGAGGCGGCAGCACCAACAGAATCCGATCGGTCTGCGCCCAGCCCATCTTGTCGCGCATCGAATGGTAATCGTCGTGAGGGTCGAGGTGGATGATCTGTTCTTTCATCGCTTTGCCAATTATGCTACACTCTGCGACAGGAGCAAGTGCCATGTCCGTCTTAACTATCCCACCCCAACGCGCCGCCGATGTGGATCGCGCTAAAGATTTTTTATTTAAGATGTATGGCGAGAACGATTGGACAGAGCAATCGTATCTCGAAATTGCCAATCGCTCGAACCAGCCCGTCGAATTTTCTGAAGGGAGGCTCATTGTTCTGCCCATGCCCACACCCGATCATCAAGACCTCGTTTGGAAAATATGCGAAGCCTTTAAAACTTGGGCGCGCAAACATGGTGGACGCGCCTTTATCTCTCCACTGCCCATTCGTTTGGGGCTGCGTAAGTTCCGCGAACCCGATGTGATGTTGTATTCGGCTGAACACAGCGACCGCATTGCGAAACAGCATGGGGGTCCGCCCGATTTAGTTGTTGAGGTTCTTTCGCCCAGCACGCAAGATGTTGATATGGAAGAGAAGATGTATGAGTATGCGCAGGCAGGTATCGGCGAGTACTGGATTGTCGATTCGGAATCGATTCATGTTGAGCAATATGCTTTAGACGGGGATCGTTACAAGTTGCATGCCGCGTTGGGCAAGGGCGATGTGGTGCGGTCGGTGACGCTGGATGGTTTAGAGGTGAGGGTGGATGAGGTGTATGAGAAGTGAATAGTTTACTTGATCGCTCTTTCCCTAATCCATTTGCCCACTAAACCGGATCGCAAACGATACCCTTCACTCGTCTGCTCGATCACATCGCGCCACGCGAGACGTTTGAGAGCGGAATCATTTTCTAAATTGGCGCGGCGTATTATCTCCGCTTCACTTATCACTTCACCGCTTTTTAGTTTATCGCCTGCTAACAACCTCATCACTCTTCTCTGTTCTTCATCTGTGTCGGGGCTTCTCCAGATTTCGTCGAAGTAGACCGTGCCCGTTTGCATGAGCGAGTTGAAAGCAAGTTCAACATCGGCGTGGGTGGCGTAACGGCGTTTCTCGGTGTTGAGGTGATGAACGAGATCGCGGCAGGTTGCCTGAATGAGATAGGGCTGTCGCCCTGTCTCTTTGATGATCCCCTCGACTGCATCGGGATCATACTTCAATGGAAAATCGCGGATGGGTTTCTCGATAAGTTCGCGCGCTTCGTTCTCGGCGAGAACGCTGATGCGCAACAGACGCACATTGATCAAGGCATCGCTCCATTCGGGCGAGAGCCCTTCAATAGTATGCGAACCCGATAGAAGCACCACAACTTTAGGATGACTTTGAATCAGACTCCGCAGCCAATTGAACACGCGCCGATCCAATCTTCCATCTTCAATCATTTCCTCCAATCGCTCATACTCATCCAAGTTGAGAAGTATCAATTTATCGCCAATCGCTTTTTCGGTTTCGGTGAGCCAATCGTTGAAGGCAATGTAAGGATCGGCGGCGAGACTTTTAGAATCGAGCCGCGTCAGTTTTATGCGGCGGGTGAGCAAAGCTTTATCGGCGATTTGGTTAGCAATCGAGCTCAATAGCCCGTTGATCGATTCAGATGTAGTAGCAGACAGAAGATCAATTTCAATGGGGATGTAATCAGGTCCCAAACGCGAAGGCAGCTGCCGCAGCACCGACGTTTTGCCGCTGCGCCGCGCGCCGAAGAGCAATAACGTAGGATGTGTTTCGTGGCGCATGGAGAGTTCATGTTCTAACATCACAAACACATCGCGCCGCCCTTTGAACATGCGGCTCTGGTCAGCAATGGGCGTGCCAGAGATATACACTTGCGGGATGAACGTCTCGCCGATGCGTTTGTTGACCACAGCGAGCTCTTGGGTAAGGACATCCTGCCACACCTGTAGTGCCTGAGCGAACCGCGCTTTGCCCCAGGCTTGTGAACCGCGCAAGGCAATTACTTCTTGATGCGCTCGCTTCAATTGATCGGCGCGATTGAGGTCAGTATCGCTTTCGTTTGCCGCCTGCACCCGCTCGGCGATTTGGCGCAGTGACGGCAAAAACGATTCGAGTTCTTTTGGTAATTCACTCGGCAGCCATTCTAAAACTTGAGCAATGTCCGCAATGGACTCAATATCTTTGGCGCTCTCCACATCCAGCGCAGTGATCTCTAACATGGCATTGCGCGCCGCCCAACTTTGGCGGAATGATCCCGCCACATCGTTGATGGTTTTGAGACCTGCTTCTCTATTGCCCAACGTTGCCGAGACTAAATGCGTATCCAAACCGAAGAGAGGCAGCCAGATGAGTTCATCAAGGTAAACGGGTGAATAACGTAACGCACTTAACGCGCTTTGATGATCCTGTTTAACACTGCGGGCTAACAACCATTGATAAGGAAGTTCGAAGAGATAGAAATACAAACGGAAATATGAAAAAGTAAAGCTGAGGGCCCAGGCCACGCCAACCGCCACGCCAAACGCCACGCCAAACGCCACGCTTTGATCAAAACCTAAAAATAAAAGTGTTGCATATGTGATGCCCCCCCCCCCGTAAGAAATATCAATAGAGAAAAATTTATAGAGTCAGAAGGTTTTTTCCAACGCAATCCATGATCAGCTAAGGCGCCTAAAGTAAATCCAACCAAGTAAGGTAAAGCACCATAGAGATTACCCTCAATAGTTATTAAGTTGAAAACTTTATATTGGAAACCGCGATCAATGTAGTAAAACCACTCAAATGGCACAACAAAGAATTGCAATGCAAAGCCGACAATGGCGGTAATAGTGATCGGGGCAACTGCCAACAACGCCCAAACTATCTTGGTCAATTCACGCAGTTCTTCGTTCTCGTTCCATTTGTCTTTGGCTTCCCATAATTTTAAATCTTGATCAAGGCGATCATCAATTTTTTTTACGTAACGACGCAAGGTGAACGGCTTGAAGAAAA
>Ga0172368_10006151_pt1 | contig 13070 bp, 15 predicted proteins | sample Lak11m_FD_114540 | JGI IMG/M metagenome (GOLD analysis project Ga0172368, IMG submission 114540) | Freshwater microbial communities from Kabuno Bay, South-Kivu, Congo - kab_022012_11m | ecosystem: Environmental > Aquatic > Freshwater > Lake | place: Democratic Republic of the Congo: South-Kivu...
AATGCCGAAAAAGCATTTTGACTGCCGCGGAACGCAGCCTTCCGGTAATAAGTTACTGCTGTTGCCAAATCTTTTTTCACCAGAAGTCCTTTATCGTAACAAAGTCCAAGTGCGGTTTGCGCTAAAATGGATCCGTGCGCTTCTCCATCAAGAAATATTTGAAAGATTTTCGCTTTGTCAAGAATGAAATCATCATTTAAAAGGCGGAGTAGCGAAATTCTGATTTCTGCTTCTTTACTGCCGGACTTAACAGCTTGCTGCCAAAGTTCAATTCCGGTTGCAATATTTTTATTCGCAATAATTCCGCCGGCATTCCAATTGCCAAGTTCAAGTAACGATGGAAGATAATTTTTCTTTGCCGCATCTTGTAAAAATTTTAGCGCATCATTGCCGGTTATTTGATTATCGAATTGCTGCGCAATCAAACTGCTCCACACAAAGAGCGCTTCAACATTTCCTTTATCAACTTCTTTTTTAAGATGAGTAAAAAAGGTTGGTGTTTTCAGCAAATCAAAAAGTAGCCGCGCGGCTTTGTATGACTCAAGTCTTACGGCGCGACAGTAATAACCGGCGGCGGTTAGAGTATTTTTTTTGAAATGAATTCCTTTCTCATAATATCTACCAAGCAGCGCCAGCGCTTCGGGTGAACCCCAATTCGCTTCTTCGATCAAATTACTTAACAAAGAATCATTTCGCTGCGAGACTGCGGAAGTTTTTTCATTTCCGAAATTATCTTTTTCATGCAGCGCGTCAAAAAGAAGCGTTGAATCATCAACCGGCGCTGAAGAATCGGCTGTAAAATCAAGGAAAGAAAGAGCGTATGATTTCTTTTTATCAGCGGATTCATTTTCTCTTTTCTTAAAAAAAGCGGAGACGTAGTTTGAATCAACCTCGGCGGGATTTCGTTTCTTCAATTCTTTTAACAACTCTTTTGCCTGCTCAACATTTTGACCCGCAGCTTTTTTAATGAAATAGGAAGCCATCGCCAAATCTCTCGGAACCACTAAATTTTCCGTGAAAAATAATCCGACGACGTAATTTCCAAGGGGAAAATCTTCTTTCGCTGCGGCATAAAAATTATCAAATGCTTTGTACGGATTCCATTCGGTTCCCCAGCCGTTGTTTTGAAAAATTCCAAAATTGTAGAGAGCAACCGGAAGCTTTTGTTCTGCGGCTTTTGCGATCCATTTACAACTTTGCACGGTGTCGGCGTCAAAACCGTGTCCTACCAAATAGCGGACGCCAATTTCATGTGCGGCTTGCGCGTCTCCGGCGTTGGCTTTCCGGATCAACATAAAATTTTCATAAAGCTGATACGAAACATCCGATTGATAGAAGAGCGTAAACGGCATAAAAAAAGTGCGCGCAGGTTTTATGGCTAAACTTTTGGTCGAATCTTGTGCGTTGGTAAATGCGGCGAACGAATAAATAAAAAATGCGAGAAGATATTTTATCGAGGTTTTCAGTACCGGTTCCTTCAAAGTAAATGGGAATCTTTTTCCTTAAAATAAACTTCTTTAACTTTGTTCCAAAGGATAAAAAACGTCTATGCAAATTGGAAAATATAACGTGCACGCAATTGTCTCCGCCGGATTTAAATTGGATGGCGGCGCAATGTTCGGAATAATTCCGAAGCCGCTTTGGAACAAGTCAAATCCGGCTGATCAATTAAATAGAATTGAATTGGTTACGCGAAATCTTTTGCTCGTGTCCGATTCAAAAAAAATATTGATTGATACCGGAATGGGAAATAAGTGGAACGACAAGGCAAAAGAAATTTATGAGATTGATGACTCGCTGTTGGGACTTGAACCGGCGTTAAATAAACTGGGAATTACTCCCGCCGAAATAACCGATGTTCTTCTGACGCATCTTCATTTTGATCATACCGGCGGTTCAACCAAAATAGAGAACGGCAAGCTTGTTCCCGCCTTTCCGAACGCTAAATATTTTGTTGGAAAAGAAAATTATGAATGGGGAATAAACGCAACCGACCGCGATAAAGGAAGTTATTTAAAAGAAAATTTTCATCCTCTTTTTGAACACGGTGTACTCCATTTTTTTGATGAAAAGGAAAATCTTTTTGACGATGAAATTGAACTCATCAATTTAAACGGACACACCATTGGGCAGAAGCTATTTAAAATATTTGATGCTGCCGCAACATTATTATATTGCGGCGATCTTCTTCCGACAAGTTCTCACATTCCGCTGCCGTATATAATGGGATATGATTTGCAGCCTTTACTGACGCTTTCGGAAAAGAAAAAGCTTCTTCCTCTTGCGGTCGAAGAAAATTGGAAATTAGTTTTTGAGCACGATCCGTTGTTTACCGCCGCAGCCGTCGTAAAAAATGAAAAAGGATTTGCCGCCGGGGAAAGGTTTAAAACCTTATGACGGATTTGGAACAATTCACCAAAGTTTGCAGTTTAAGTGAGATAAAAGAGAATCAAGGAAAGAAGATTATCGTCCGCGATCAGGAGGTTGCGCTCTTCAAAGTTAAAGGGAATGTGTACGCGCTTTCAAACATTTGTCCGCACCAACACATGTCGATAATATACGACGGCATGCTCGACGCCGGACATGTTTTTTGTCCCGCGCATGGATGGCAATTTAATCTTGAAACCGGTAAAGAGAGCGAAAGTAGAGGAAGTATTCAATCCTTTGAAACAAAAATAATTGATGGTGAAATCTGGATAAAAATTGTAAAGAAAGAATTGAAATGGTAACGTGGCAACGTATTTCATCAGAGAAAAAATGAAGCTGACCAACCGGCTTGTAAGCGAAGCCGCAGCCGCGCTCGGATTTGATTTAGTAGGTTTCACCGCTTCAACTCAGCTTGAAGATGAAATTGAACATCTGGAACAGTGGCTGCAAAACGGGTACCAAGCCGGAATGACTTACATGGAACGAAATATTGAAAAACGTAAAGATGTCCGACAAATTTTACCGGACGCCAAAAGTGTAATTTCGTTAGGCATGAACTATTACACCGATCATCACCATAAAAATGAAAAAAATTATGGAAAAATTTCACGGTATGGTTGGGGAAAAGATTATCACTTAATTATTTGGGAAAAACTTGATCGGTTGATCGAAAAGTTAAAAGAACTTGATCCGTCTTTTGAAGCGAAATCGTATGTGGATACCGGTCCCGTGATGGATAAAGCCTGGGCGGTGCGTTCGGGAATCGGCTGGCTCGGCAAACATGCAAATGTTATTAACCGCAAAAACGGGAGCTGGTTTTTTATTGCCACGGTAATAACGAATTACGAATTTGCAGGTTCGGCTAAACTTGAAAATTATTGCGGAAGCTGTACAGCTTGCATTGACGCCTGTCCAACGCATGCAATTGTTAAAGATTGTGTGGTTGACGCGAACAAATGTATCTCGTATTTAACGATTGAAAATAAAGGAGAGATTGATAAATCCCTTTCCGGAAAATTTGATAATTGGATTTTCGGTTGCGATATTTGTCAGGAAGTTTGTCCATGGAATAAAAAATTTTCAAAACCGGCAGCAGAAAAGGAATTTCAACCCAAAGATGAGAAAACAGAAATTTCAATTCAATCAATTAAAGAAATGAATGAAGAAATTTTTAAAGAAAGATTTTTTGAAAGCCCGGTTTTGCGAACCAGGTTAAAAGGATTAAAACGCAACGCACAGTTTTTAGGATCAAATGAATCTTCTTCTTAAATATGTAATCAAATAGGAAAGAAAAAATAAATTGGAGAAAATAATGGAATCAAATCATCGTAAAGTAATTATTATTGGGTCGGGTCCCGCAGGCTTAACAGCGGCATTGTACACAGCAAGAGCAAACATGCATCCACTTGTGCTTGAAGGAATGCAGCCCGGCGGACAATTAACCATCACAACTGAAGTAGAAAATTATCCCGGTTTTGAAAACGGAATACAAGGTCCGGAGCTTATGGATATTATGCGCAAACAAGCTTGCCGCGTTGGCGCTGATTGCCAATTTAAGGAAGCGACGGAAGTTGATTTTTCAAAAAGACCCCTCACCATAAAATCGTATGACGAAGTTTTTACCGCCGATGCGGTAATAATTGCCACGGGCGCTTCGGCTAAATTGCTCGGCATTCCGAGCGAAGCGGAATATATGGGACATGGCGTTTCAGCGTGTGCAACCTGCGACGGATTTTTCTTCAAGAATCAGAAAGTATTAATCGTTGGCGGAGGCGATACCGCGATGGAAGAAGCAAATTATCTCTCTCACATGGCTTCGGAAGTAGTTTTAATTCATCGACGTGATGCTTTCAGATCTTCCAAAATTATGTCGGAGAGAACTGAGAAAAATCCCAAAATCAAAATGATGCTGAGCAAAGTTGTAAAGGAAGTTGTCGGCACAGAAGAAGGTGGAAGAAAACAAATGACCGGTGTGCTGTTGGAAGATACCGTTACAAAAGAAGTAACCGAAGTGAAAGCGGATGGTTTATTTATTGCAATCGGGCATCAGCCAAACACAAAATTGTTTAAAGGTGTTTTAGATATGGATGAAGTCGGTTATCTGAAAGTAACGCCCGGTTCAAGTTACACAAATGTTCCGGGAGTATTTGCTGCGGGTGACGTTGCCGATAAAACTTATCGACAGGCAATAACTGCTGCGGGTTCAGGCTGCATGGCGGCTATTGATGCGGAACGTTGGTTGGAAGCGCAGGAGTAGTCGTCAGTTCTCAGTTTTCAGTAATCAGTCCGCTAAAGCGGATGAGTTTTGTTTTTTGTAACTTGAAATTATGTGAATGTTGAATTAAGTTTAAATAACCAAAATTGAAAGATTAAATAATCTTTTTTAAGTTTATAGCGCTGAATGAAACTTATATTGATTTATGATTAATTTTATCTGGGACAAAAATAAAGCAAAACTTAATTTGGTTAAACACAATGTAAGTTTTGAAGAAGCGGCGACAGTGTTTGCTGACCCGCTTGCTTTTGTTTTTGATGATCAAGCACATTCGATTGAAGAACATCGAGAATTGATTATTGGACATACAAATAAAAATAAAATTGTCATTGTTTCATTTACAGAAAGAAATCGTCATATTAGAATTGTAAGTGCACGTAAGGCAACAAAAAAAGAGATACAGGATTATGAAGAAAATAGTTAAAGAAAAAGTTGTACCAACAGACGAATTAAAAAAAGAGTATCAATTTGATTACTCTAAAGCGAGAGAAAATCCTTATGCAAAAATTTTGCGAAGCGAACAAGTTCTCTTTCCAATTGATAATGAAATTGTAAAAGTATTAAAGACGCCTGAAAGAGTGAATAAAATACTGAAGGCAATAATCGGAGCGTATTCAAATTAATTGTAGGATGGCAAAATTTACGAATTTGGCGAGTAGTCGTCAGTTTTTAGTTTTCGGTAATCAGTCCGCTAAAGCGGATGAGTCTAAAAATCCTCCGTATGCGCGGAGGATTTTTTGTTGAGAGAATATTAGATACTCGCTTCTTCGCCGGGTTCTTTTTTATTCCCGTATTTGTGAGCAAGAATAAACCCGATGCCGGTAAAAACGAAAATTGAAAGAGGAACGTAATATTCTTTTGAGGTAGCATCTTCAAGGAACATCCCTACTCCGATACCAACTCCGAAAGCCGTCATAATATACCCAATTTTGAGTAAAACATTTTTGTCCTTTTTCCTTTGCAGAAACTCTTTTATTTCCGTTGGAGTAAGTCCCTTATCAATCAACATTTGTTTTTCTTTCGAACCGAAATACATTCCGCTTATTGCGATGACACCGATAATCAACGTTATAAAAATCGGAATCGTAACCGCTATTACACCTTCCATGATAAGTATCCTTTCTTGTAAGTTAATAAATTTCTTTGCTTCTGAAGGTTATGACTTGAGAGATTTGTGAAAGGTTACAAAGAAAAGTTGCAAGTGGAACGTAACAAGTGGAAAGTGAAAGGGCGAAAGTGAATTTGCAGAATTTGTTATTTTGTGGGGGAAGAATTTTGCATTTGCTGTAACTTATTTTTCGTAGCGGTAGTCAAAGGAAGTATGAAACACTTGAGCGACATAGAAATAATTGATTCGGTTCTGCAAGGAAACGCGAACGATTATTCGCTTCTCATTACTCGGTACAAGCATAAAGCTTTCTCTTTGCTTAAACGGATGTTGAAAAACGAGATGGATGCCGAAGAAGTTTTGCAGGATTGTTTTGTGAAATCGTTCTTTGCGTTAAAATCATTTAAAAGAGAAGCAAAGTTTTCAACCTGGTTTTACCGGATTGTTTACAATTCGGCAGTAACCAAACTCTCAAGCAAAAAAAGAAAAATAGAACAGGAAATGTTATCTATTGATAATGAAGAAAATCCTCTCACACTTTCTATTCCTGAAATTGAATTTTCAAAAGAGAGAAGTGAGCTGCTGAATACGGCGATAAATGAACTGCCGGAAAATTACTCGGCAGTGCTTACGCTTTTTTATTTGGAAAGTCTTTCTTGTGAAGAAATAAGTAATGTAATAAACACGAGCGTTAGTAACGTGAAAGTGCTGCTTCACCGCTCGCGTAATGCCTTAAAGGAAATAATTTCTCAGAAGCATTTGGTAAAGGAATTGTTATGAAACATATACTTGCAGATGAATTTAACAAATTCATCGATAAGGAATTAGCGCCGCAAGAATTAGAAGCGATGGAAAAACATCTTGCAGAGTGTTCATTTTGTGCCGACGAATTAAAAAGTTTTCAATCCGTTCATGCACAGTTGATGGCGCTGCCGGCGGATACCGTCTCCGATAAATTTGAGACAGCGGTATTGGCGCGAATTGCGCGCAGAATTAAAAGTGAAAAATCGCAAAAAACTTTTATCGGTTTTATCTTCTCGCTCTTTGGTATCGGAATAGCGGCAACCATTGGATTTATCGGATATGGTGTGCTAAAAACCGTAATTGCAATTCCGCAGGAAAGTGAATCGGTACGATGGATGACCAACGCGGCATCGCAAGTTGCATCGCTCATTCAGCCTTTGTTTCTGGGGAAAAATCTTCAATCGATTGAAGTGACGATGATTTTATTTTTCATTCTTTCAATTTATTTTCTTATTGAAAAATTCAGGACCATGCGAAACTAATTTTGAAATGAATGAAAACACTTTATCAATCGTATGGTTTTGCGGATGCTGTGAGATGAAATTTTGAATTTAGAAACCGCGTTCCTTCAAGCGTTTCAATTTCAAACTCCCCTTTAAAAGAATTATATTTCCGATCAAAAAACGAGAACAATAGAATAGTCTTCATCTTTAGTGGAGGCGGCGAAGTAATTGAAAGGAAAGTGATTGATGGAAGTGAAATCAGGCTACGTGAGTATAATTGGCAAACCGAACGCGGGGAAATCTACGCTGTTAAATTCCTTTTTAAAATTGAAATTTTCCATTGCAACAAACAAACCGCAAACCACGCGGAAGAGTATTATCGGCATTCTTTCCGAAGACGAATATCAAATAATTTTTTTAGATACACCGGGAATTCTTGAGCCGAAATATTTGCTGCAAAAAAAGATGGTTGAATCGGTGCATGCGGCTGTTGCTGATTCCGATATTGTGCTGGCGCTTGCAGAATGTTCGTCAAAAGGAGTTCATAAAGAAATTCTAAAGGAAAATTTGGTGAATGAAGTTTTGCAGAAAACTTCGAAGAAGAAAATTTTAGTTCTGACGAAAGTCGATCTCATAACACAGGAAAAAGTCTCCGAAGAAATTGAGGCGCTCCATCAATTAAAAATGTTTGATGAAATTATTGCCGTTTCGGCGCAGGAAAAATTTCAAATTGATGTCTTGATCAAACTGATTTTGCATTATCTGCCGGAACATCCGAAATATTTTCCCGATGACGCTCTCTCCAACAAAAACGAGCGATTTTTCGTCTCTGAATTTATCAGAGAAAAAATATTTCTTTTTTATGAAGATGAAATTCCTTACAGCACCGAAGTGGTGATCCAAGATTTTAAAGAACGACCGGGAAGGAAAGATTATATTCAAGCGGAAATTTATGTCGAGAAAGAATCGCAAAGAAAAATTCTTATCGGTAAAGACGGTGCGGGAATAAAAAATGTCGGCGCTGCCGCAAGAAAAGAAATCGAAGCTTTTTTAGAGCGCGAAGTTTTTCTCGATCTCCGCGTGCGCGTAAAAGAAAACTGGCGCAAGAATGAAACCATGCTGCGTTCGCTTGGGTATGACGACGAATAACCACGCATCGGTAAAATAAAAGTAAGATGAACAAGAAACAATTTACCGCCGAAGGAGCATTATTCGCGAACACGCTAATTTGGGGCGGCACTTTCGTGATGATAAAATCAGTGCTTTCGTCAATCTCTCCGATGATGTTTGTTTCGATAAGATTTTTTATTGCCTCGCTGCTTCTTTTTCCATTTGTGTTTCCGTTGTTCAAAACTATTTCGAACAAAAAGTTAAAGCAAGGATTTATTCTCGGAGTATTTCTCTACGTCGGGTTTGCCGTGCAGACCATTGGATTGCAATATACAACTGCAACAAAATCAGCTTTCATCACCGGAACGTTTGTACTTTTTACTCCGCTGCTTCAAACGATAATTGAAAAACGGATTCCTACAATCGGCAATATTATCGGGGTACTGTTAGTTACCGTTGGAATTATTTTTCTTTCAAGTAAAGAAAATTCTTTGTTCAGTATTTTTGCGGAATTGGAAGAAGGATTTAACGGCGGAGATTTTCTTACATTGATTTGCGCCGTATTTTACGCGGTGTACATCGTCTATCTCGATAAAATCAGCGAGCAAAATGATCATCGGTTTTTAACTTTTGCGCAAATTGCAGTTACGGGATTGTTGAGCATTCTTTCCGTCATTCTTTTTTCTTTGTTGCAGATTGAGCAGATAAAAATCACTTTAAATATGGAAGTGGTACTTGCAATCGGGTACACAACATTATTTGCCACAATCCTTACAACAAGTCTGCAAACAAAATTTCAACAGGCGGTAACGCCTACACGAGCAAGCATTATTTTTTCTATGGAGCCGTTATTTGCTGCGGTTACGGCTTATTTCTTCATCAACGAAAAATTATCTAATTTTGGAATAGCAGGCGCTGCTTTTATCTTTTTAGGAATCCTTACTTCAGAGTTATGGCCCAAGAAATAAAAAATGATTTATCCCGCGCGGAAATTATCGTCGGCGGACTTGTGCAGGGAGTAGGCTTTCGTTATTTCGTCCTCCGCACCGCCATGCAACTGGGCGTAATGGGCTACGTTAAAAATCTTTACTCCGGCGAAGTGCTTGCAGTTGCCGAAGGAGAAAAAATAAAGATCATGGAGCTTTTTGAACAAATGAAATTAGGCCCATCTCATGCATACGTAAAAACTTTTTCAATTATGTGGACAACTTTTAACGCAGAATTTTCATCATTTGAGATTAGATAGTGAAACAACAAATTAGAATAGGAAACGGATTTGACGTTCATCAATTTGCCGAGGGAAGAAAACTTTTTCTCGGCGGAATTGAAATTCCCTTTCATAAAGGATTACTCGGTCATTCAGACGCCGACGTTCTCCTTCACGCGATATGTGATGCGATGCTCGGCGCGCTGGCTCTGGGCGATATCGGAAAACATTTTCCGGATACGAGTGAAAAATATAAGAACATCGATTCCAAAATATTGCTGCGCAACGTGAACGAGTTGATAAATCAGCATGGATATGAAGTTTCAAATCTTGACGCGACGCTGCTTCTCGAAAAACCGAAAATCCTTCCCTTTGTTGAAAAGATGAGAGAAGTTGTTTCATCAATTTTAAATGTGGAGGCAAATCAAGTTTCAATCAAGGCAACCACAACAGAAAAGCTTGGTTTTACCGGTCGGGAAGAAGGCGCCGCCGCATTCGCCACAATTTTACTTACAAAAAGAAATTCTTAAATGTTTGAACATCTATTTGCTTCGCTTTCATCATACGATCCCGTTTTGATTTATGCGTTAATTATTTTCATTCCGTTTATCGAAAATCTTTTTCCTCCTTCGCCAAGTGATGTGCTAATCGTTTTAGCCGGTTCGTTAATTACACACGGAACGATTAATTTTTTTGCCGCGCTTTTGCTTTCGGCGTTGGGGAGTGAAATCGGATTCATGACGTTGTATTTCATCGGACAGCAGACCGATAGAAAGATTATTCACACCGGCAAGTTGAAATTTATTTCGCAAGAAACAATTCTTGAAGCGGAGAAATGGTTTGTGAAATATGGATACGCGCTTATTTTTTTCAACCGGTTTCTCTCCGGCATTCGCGCAGTAATTTCTTTTTTTGCCGGAGTATCCGAACTAAATCTGCGGCGGACGATTCTTCTTTCATCGCTCGGCTCAATCGTTTGGAACATGATTTTGCTCGGTCTCGGAATTCTCTTCGGATATAATTTAACTGCTATCGATCATTTTCTTTCAACTTACACCAAAGGAACGATTATTGTTATCGCTCTTGTTGCCGGCTTCTTCTTAATCAGATACCTTATTAAACGGAAAAGGTTAGCGTGAAATTATTTCAAAAAAAAAAACTTTCTCTTCAAGAAAAAATTGAAAAAAGAAAAAACCTCCTTCTCCTTTCTTTAAGTGGAATTTTATTAGCGTCGGCTTTTCCACCGGTATCGTTTCACTTTTTAATTTTTGTTGCCTTGATTCCTTTCTTCATCGTGCTTGAAAAAAGAAAAACGCTGGCAGAAATTAATCGTGCAACGTATTTCATGGCGTTCATCTTTTCATTGTTCACGGTTTACTGGGTTGGCGGCTTTACCGTTGGGAAAGATTATTATTTGATGATCTCCGGTTTCGTTCTTTTATTTTTTAATCCGCTTCTTTTTCTAATCGCTTCAACGCTTTTTTATTTTGCTGTAAAAGTTTTTTCACGAAAAACTGCAATGCTGCTTTTTCCGATGTTCTGGGTTTGCTATGAGTATTGTTATTCGCTCACCGATTTTCAATTCCCATGGATTACGCTTGGAAACTCCCAGACGAAATTTTTGCACTTCATCCAAATAGCTGATGTAATTGGTGTGTACGGTCTTTCGCTCATCATCGTTTTCGTCAATCTTTTTTTCTTCATCAGCTATCGTCACTTCGTAAAAAAGTACAACTACAAACTTCCGTTTGCAGTTGCTTTGTTGTTGATAATTCTACCGATTATTTACGGAGTGATAAAAGAAAAATCATTTAAAGAGAGTGAAAAGAAAATCCGCGTTGGTTTAGTCCAGCCAAATTTAGATCCGTATGAAAAATGGTCCGGCGGAAATTTGGATGAACTAACCGGGTTGTATCTTTCGCTATCACACAAAGCCGCGGCGCAAAATGCCGGACTGATCATCTGGCCCGAAACCGCTTTGCCGGTCTATCTTCTCTCCGGCGAATATTACAACACGATTGATTCAATTAAAAATTTTATAAATTCATCGCACATCCCTTTGCTTACCGGAATGCCGAATTTTATAACTTATTTCGATTCGGCAAAAGCTCCTTCCGACGCAAAATATAGCGACGCTGGAAAATTTTATTACACAAATTATAATGCGATTCTTCTTTTTAATCCGAACGAAACAAAAATTCAAGCGTACGGAAAAATGAAACTTGTCCCCTTCGGCGAGCACACGCCGTTCGCAGATCAGCTTCCGTTCCTTGGTGATTTAATTAAATGGGGCGTTGGTCTTGGCGGTTGGAATATCGGAAAAGACACCGTTAATTTTAAATTAGGAATTAGGAATTACGAATTAGGAAATTCTCATCAAACCAATAACCCACAACAAACAACTAACATCAATGCCGTTGTTTGTTATGAATCGATTTTCCCGGAATTCATTGCCGCCTTTGCTCAACGCGGCTCGCAGATGATTGCAGTAGTTACAAATGATAGTTGGTACGGAAACACAAGCGGTCCGTATCAGCATAAAGAAATTGCCGTACTTCGCGCCGTTGAAAATAGAAGAAGCGTTGTTCGAGCCGCTAACGGCGGGATCAGCTGCATTATTAATCCGCTTGGCATTACGGCTGCCGCTACAAAAATGTACACGAAAGATGTTCTTGTTGGCGATGTAAGTTTGAATGATGAAAAAACTTTTTACACAACACATCCTTTTCTTGTGCCGGTAACAAGCAGTGCGCTTTCATTATGGATATTTGGACTTTTTATTATGATTAAGTTGAAAACAAAATTTGATCGAAACAAATTAGTAACACGTGAAGAAGAAATAGTAGAAACAGGAAATAAAGTATGAATAGATTAATTGATTTAAGAAGCGATACCGTTACAAAGCCTTCGGCGGAGATGCGCAAAGCGATGTACGAAGCGGAAGTTGGTGACGACGTTTTTAAAGAAGACCCGTCGGTGAATGAACTCCAGCATTTTGCTGCCGAACTTCTTGGCAAAGAAGCTGCGTTATTTGTTTCATCGGGAGTGATGGGAAATCAACTTTGTTTGAATGTCCTTACTAATCCCGGCGATGAGGTGATTTGCGAAAAGAGCGCGCACATTTTTAATTACGAATCCGGTTCACCTTCGGCATTAAGCGGGATTCAAATCTATCCCGTTGAAGGAAAACTTGGAGTCTTCACTCCGGAACAAGCCGAAGAAGCAATCCGCCCCGTAAGCGCATATTATATGCCCCGCACAAAGGTTATCGAAGTTGAAAATACGCATAACCGCGCGAGCGGCGCCATCCATCCGATTGAAAATATTATTGCGCTGAAGAATGTCGCCACGAAACACCATCTCTACTTTCACCTTGACGGCGCAAGAATATGGAACGCTTCCGCTGCCACCGGAATTTCGGTTTCAGATTACGCTTCGCATTTCGACACAATCTCATGCTGTTTATCAAAAGGATTGGGCGCTCCGGTTGGTTCTATCATTGCCGGTTCAAAAGAATTTGTTGATAAAGCGTTTCGCGTTCGCAAAGCATGGGGCGGAGGAATGCGGCAAGTCGGAATTCTTGCGGCGGCGGGATTATTCGCTTTAAAAAATAATAGAGAACGTTTAACGGAAGATCATGAAAAAGCACAAATGCTTGCAAAAGCAATTTCCGCAAATCCAAAATTAAAAGTGAAC
>Ga0172368_10006153_pt1 | contig 13067 bp, 13 predicted proteins | sample Lak11m_FD_114540 | JGI IMG/M metagenome (GOLD analysis project Ga0172368, IMG submission 114540) | Freshwater microbial communities from Kabuno Bay, South-Kivu, Congo - kab_022012_11m | ecosystem: Environmental > Aquatic > Freshwater > Lake | place: Democratic Republic of the Congo: South-Kivu...
ACTTCAACAACACCGTCGCGACCGACGATTTTGAGGGCTTCGGCAATTTTTTCACCGATTTTTTCGTTTTGGGCGGAGATGGTGGCGACTGATTGCCAGTCGGTTTCTTTGACGTCCTTTTTTAGTTTAATTAGTTCGGTAACAACAACTTCGACGGCGCGGTCGATACCCTTTTTCATTTGCATGGGGTTGGCACCGGCAGTAATGTTTTTCATCCCGGCGGTGACAATTTGTTGTGCCAAGAGGGTGGCAGTAGTGGTACCGTCTCCAGCAACATCGTTGGTTTTACTGGCGGCTTCCTTAACAAGCTGAGCACCCATATTTTCAAAAGGATCGGCTAGCTCAATTTCTTTAGCGACAGAGACACCGTCGTGGAGAACGGTGGGTGCACCCCATTTTTTATCGATGGCAACGTTACGGCCTTTGGGACCGAGGGTGGTGATAACGGCTTTGGCTAATTTGTTAACACCGGTCAAAAGTTTTTGTCTGGCGTCGTCAGAGTAAGTGATTTGTTTTGGCATTTTAGATTAATTGAGAATTGATAATGGACAATTGATAATAATTATTTAGAGACGATGGCGAGAATGTCTTCGAACTTTAAGAATTGATATTCAATTTTTTCGATTTCGAGCTCATTGCCTCCCCATTTCTTGTAAACAACCTGGTCGCCTTTTTTAGCAGGAGACCTTAAAGTCTTTCCATCAACAATTTGGTCATCGCCGACGGCTAAAACTGTTCCGTACTGGGGTTTCTCATCGTGGGAATCAGGAAGATAGATGCCACTTTCGGTTTTTTTGTCTTGTTTAGCAGGTTCGATTAAGAGGTAACCTGGAGCGGGAGTAAGGGATTTTATAGATAACATGTTTAATTAATTGAGAATTGATAATGGACAATTGATAATTAGTAAGGCTTAGTGTAGCACTTAAACCTATCGAGTGCTATTTATAGCTATTAGAAGTTTTTTTGTCAAGGGGTGAAGTAAGTTCTAAAACGAATCCGACCACCTGAGATATATTCAGATGGTGAAAAAACAACCAAAGATAAAGCCTTTTGAGAGAGATCGAATCGCCAATCTCCTCTCTTCTGGTGTCAGCATTAGAAGCATAGCAAGGGAGCTGGGACGAAGTCACAGCTCAATCCTCTATGAGGTCAAAAAGAATGGTATTAATGATGGATACCTAGCTATCAAAGCTAATTCAATAGCTAAGACAAGGAATACCTCCAGTAGAAAGATAAACCCCCTGAAAGATCCAACCATCTACAGTTATGTATTAAGAAGGTTGCGTGAAGGTTGGTCTCCAGAAGAGATTGCTGGAAGATTGAGAAAAGACAATGACGGTGAAACCGTCATCTGTCATGAAACTATCTATCGATACATCTACAGTAAAGACGGAAGGAAGAGAAGGCTCTTTGAGTATCTAGTAAGAGGAAACAGTACCAGAAGAAAATGGTTTGGTCGCCACAAATATCAAAGAGGTATACCAGACAGAGTTAGCATTGATTCGAGGCCAGATTGCATTAACTCAAAGAAAATCTTTGGTCACTGGGAAGTAGATAGTGTAGAAGGTATAGCTCACAAGAAAGGTATCAATACCTTTCTTGAAAGAAAAACTAGATACTATCAAGGTCGTATTATCGAAAAGATTGATTCTGAGTATGGCATCCAAGCTCAGATCAATCTCTTTGAGAAGCTTCCCTTAAAGGCCAGAAAGAGTGCCACCTTTGATAATGGCAGAGAGAACTTTAATCACTCTAAGTTAAACATCCACTTAAAGATGAAGACTTACTTCTGTGATCCATATTCTGCTTGGCAGAAAGTGCCAATGAACACTTTAACGGCGTTCTACGCCGTTACATTCCCAAAGGCACTAATCTACAAAACCTTACTCAACTAGAGCTAGATGCCATCCTTGAAGAAATCAACAACAGACCCCTTAAATGTCTAAAGTTTGAAACACCAAGCGAAGCCTTTCGTCGTGAGTTAAAATCAATTACTAATTAGCCAAGTGGTCGGATTCAGATTAGAATTCGCATGAGGAATATAATTTGGGAATGACCGACGAAAGGAGACTTGAAACAGATATTTGGAGAAATAAGTTGGAATCGTTGGAACTAGATTGGAGATCAGCAAGGTATATTGATCCAGATGTTACTACTTATACGACAAATGTTAACAACGTTCTTCAAAGATTAAGGTTAGATTGGGGTGCAATTGATTTCTTGGGTCGAGAACACATGATTGATTTATTGCTCCCTCCTGGTGGACTAACCGACATAAAATTATCATTTCACCACAGCCGAATGCCATCCGTTAAATATGGTGAAATATATAAATATTTTCCAAAAGCTAGCCTACTTGTCCCAAGAGAGTCGGCTGAATTATTAGAATCAGGCGATCAGGTTTTTAAGAGGATGATTAGTGGAAAGGGGTTCTATCGATCACCTAAGGGCCAGCAAAGTTGGATCTACTATGACGGATTAACTCCAAGCGGGGCACGTGTCGTTAGAGACCCACAAGCAAGTGGATTTGGGAACGATCCTAAAATGAAGATGAGATACGCTCAGATGATGAAGGAAGGTGTACCTCTTGCCTTTAATCCTGATGCGACGATTCCAAATTTTGTCCTAATCGAATACTTATGAAAATGAATGACGGGTGATTTCTGAGGAATAGTCACTGAGGGATTTGGTGACTACTTCCTTTCCAAGACTTTTTTGAATAGATACCAACTTTGAAAAAACTTCGTCACGATTGGATTTAATCTTTTGCCACATGGTTTTAAAAGCATCAGATTTTAACCAGTTGGCGGCAGCTTCGTATTTAAGACATTGGTTCATATAGGCATCAAGTTCGTTATTAAAATCTTCGGCTAAGAAGATTGCCTTAGACAATGATCGAAAATCTTTCCCGACAAGATCTTTTAACAACATTCTTAATCTGCTTAAGGATCGCCACAGTCTTCCACCATATTCCAGATCATAGATCAAGCCAGCGACTAAATTTGGGTTAACTTTATTGTTGTATGTAGATTTTAAGAAAGAAAGCATAATCGAGTCTAATGTGCCGTCATCCCCTGGCTCGTCAATTAAAACAAAACTATAATTATTAAGCGAAGATAAATCGCTAGCTATTTCAGTAAGAGGTTTGTTGAGATTCCGTACAAAATCGGCGATTTCTTTTTCGGCCTCTAGGTTAGATTTGTCACAGCTAACGATTAATTGGTTGTTTTCGGAATAGATTAAACCAATACTTTTTTCTTGAGATAAAATTTTTACGTATTGAAGCATGCTTTATCTTATTAAGACAACGCCGAAATTGTTGGGAACGGATTTAGAAATTTTATTGACGGACCGTCTAACGTCTCCACCCTTAGGATCAACTAATGACCGTGATATTTCAGCCATAATAGTTTCTCCTGGCACAGAATTTTGACCGACGGGCCAATCCACAGCTCTCACTCTTTGGTCATCGGAAGAGAACAATGGGTTCTCAACTGCCCTTGTTGGTCCCCCTGTAATCGCGTCGACTGATGCAGGTAGTGCGTTGACTAGAATACTGACAACGTCTTCACCGTTCAAGAAGGTCGTAGATTCGATTACCCTTTTGGCACCGGCGTTTCCCCCTGCTTGACTTCTTTCTTGCTTAGTATCAGAATAGTCGATTATCGTATATTGAACCTTTTCTGCATGCTTTACTACTGATAGCAATGTTTCCTGTTTCTGACCTATGGTGATTCTATTAATTCGAGTTTTCCCCGTTGGAGATTTGTCCTTACCCTCGACTAAAATAATATTAAGAGATTCTTCCTTATCTCTTAAATTTCCCACTGGCGCCACCTCTCCGATAAACTGATCCTTTATAGCTGATTCTAAAAACGAAATGTCGATTGACGTGCCAACTGTTGCTGCAGATGAAAAGGCTTTTTTCACGGCCACCTCTACTTTTCCACGATCCTTTCCGGCTCTGACCAAGACGGCATTACCCTCATGAGAAAAGATTATATATTGCTTGGCAGCCTTAGCATCGAAACAGACTTCCGAACCACCTATGTTAAATTTTATATTTTCTTGACTACCAATCTCATCTGCTAAATTACTTAGTTTGGGATTGATTTCGATTCCAGGTTTTTTTTCTATAGGTCTAAAATCTTTGACAACTACTTTAGATTTTGGATCTTTATTGTAACCCATGGCTTCTCTGACAGCACTTGGTAGATACTTGGTCAAATCAAAATTTTCCATAACTATTTATAACATAACTACTTAAGCGTGGTTAGGAGGGTTCTTAGAGAGATGAGGGGGACACCGAGCCATCCGAGTAAAGAAACCTTTTCTTTTAAGAAGGTTGCGGCAATGATAATGGCTAATACCAAACTTAGTTTATCGATGGGAACGACCTTACTGACCTCCCCCACCTGAAGGGCCTTGAAGTAAAAAAGCCAAGAAAGACCAGTGGCAAGACCGGATAATACTAAAAATATTAAGTTGGTTCGATTGAGAGTGGTGACATCTTTTAAATGTCCTTGATATGCAACTAGCATCCAGGCAAAAAACAAAATGACAATGGTGCGAATGGCTGTGGCTAAATTAGAATCAACACCAGCTATACCAATCTTAGCTAAAATTGAGGTGGTAGCAGCAAAAACGGCAGAAAGAAATGCATAAATTAACCAAGTGGGCATTAAAATCTTGATGAGTTAATAATCATGCCGACTTGGATGCCGAAGGTTGTTAATATGATGAGATGAGAGGATAAATGAGTTTTTATTGCCATATTAGAAGTATAAAAGAAAATTGTCACGGGTGATAACTTCCCAGGTGGAGTCGGAGTATGTTTCCTTCCAAGCTTTGGGCGGCTTCTTTTTGTTTGTTCCCGACCAGGACATCTCTAATCCGTAGAGTTTTCCCCCTTTTTCCTCGACAAGATCGACCTCTTGCTGATCCCAGGTACGCCAGAAGTAGTATGACTTAGGATCACCGATGAAATTCTCGAGCTTCTTTTTCTCGGCAGTGATAAAGTTTTCCCATAAAGCTCCGATATCGTTTCTTAGAGATAGGGGGTTGTGATTATTTATGAGCGAGTTTCTGACACCCAGATCGTAAAAGTAGATTTTTTGAAGTTTTCCCAACTCTTTTCTTAAGTTACGACTAAATGGCCTTAGGCGAAAGACAATAAAGGCCTGCTCTAAAATTCTAATGTAACTAGCGACCGTTTCCCGATGTATGGAGAGTAGTCTACCCAGTTCGGTATATGAAACCTCGCTCCCCACTTGTAAGGCAAGAGCTTCCAAAAGTTTGCGGACAATTTCCGAATTTTTTAAGTTCTGAAACTTCAAGATATCTTTATATAAATAATTCTTGGCGATAATACTAATGGCGGTTTTCTTATCTTCTTGCGAGACGGCATCGACGACTTCTGGATAGCCTCCATAAATCAACAATGACTCTAATTGACGATTAAATTCTGTGTCTGACCAAACATTTTTCATCTCTGAAACAGACAGGGGATATAACCAGAATTCAAAAACACGACCAGTCATGGGCTCAGAGATTTCTGCCGATAGTTCAAACGATGAAGAGCCTGTGGCGATTATTTGTCTATCTGGAAATGTGTCAACAATTAACTTAAGTTTTAGGCCAATGTCATTTACTCTTTGAGCTTCATCAATAATGACCATTTTTGAATCACCAATTACCTGTCTTAGGTCACTGGATGTTTCTGCCTCTAATAATTGACGCCTCTGATCGGCTTCGTCGCAATTGATGTACTTAACCATTAACTTAGATTCATCGAGAATCCTCTTTACCATGGTGGTCTTACCCACTTGTCTGGCACCATAGACAACAATAGCCTTACCTTTAAAAAGGTGGCTTTTGATCTTATCCTCAAGAGTGCGCTTGATGTACATTTTGGGTATTTAGAACACTTAACTATCCTAAATTATACTAATTTACGCTGTTTTGTCAAGGTTAACGACTTATCAGGAGGCCGACTTGGAGGCCAAAAATAATAAGGGCGAGCGGCAAGAGAATTTTCATGAAGATGGGGTGAAGGTAGTTATAAGTGATTTTGGCCATGTTAGTCGATTAAACCCTCTTCTTTTAGTATTCCTAAAGCGGCGGTGGTGATGCGGAGTTTGCCGCCCTTGCCGGTTTCTTTTTGGAGAGCTTCTGCCTGTTCAAAGGTGAGCCAGTTATAGGCATCGAATTCTGGGGATTTAATTTTAAGATCTCTGGCCTTGGTCTGGATGACATAGAAATAATAACTTTTACCAACCATCTTGACGTCTTTGCCGGAGTCGTCCTTCATGGGTTTTTCACCTTGTTTATCTGGAGGAAATTCGATGATGTCTTTATAGAAATGATCGATGTTGGGATCACACTGATTGAGAAAATCCTCACCAAAAGTTTTGATCGTCTCGCGGGTCAGGCTGTTGTGAGGAAGGTCTTTCTCCTCGACTCCACCCTGGAGGAATTCCCAGATGTTGTGCATCTTGCGGTAAAGGAACAAAACTTTTTTGTTATTTATAAAAACGCCGACGACGGTAGGGCGAAGACCCTTAGCGCGATCTTTGCTTAGTTCTTCGGGGGTTGGATCGGCAGTGGCTCTAGCTGGTTTGGATAGTGGTTTAGATGGTGAGAGTTGATAAACAGCATCTGGCATCTGAACTACAACAGGGGTAGGTTCGGGGACAATTTCTTTGTAGTAGCGCTCTCGACTGGCCTTAATAACTTTTTCCCGATTATGATTTTTTTCAAAAGGGATGGGTAGGGTGTAGGCCGGGAAAGGCATACTAGTGGTACCTTTGACGGTTAACTTGGATATAACTTGGTGTTTGGCTAGGCCTACCAGATCGTCTTGGGTGTAGAAGTTGCCAAGTTCTTTCATGAGTCTGGCGGCATCGTCAGCGCCGACGACAAAACTGATGATGGTGCCGGCGTTGCCAAAAATGGCTTTTTGGAGATCTTCGGGGAGCTGGGCAGTGTATTGATTGGCCAAAATTAGATTGAGGTGAAACTTACGGGCTTCAGATAGGATTTTAATAAAAGAGGTAGTGGCGAAATTTTGGAACTCGTCAACATAAAGATAGACGTCGCGCCTGTCGCTTTCGGGTATATTAACCCGGTTCATGGCGGCGGCTTGAATCTGGGTGATGATCATGGCTCCCAAGAGGGCGGCATTGTCTTCTCCTATTCTTCCTTGGGCGGCATTAAGAATAACGATTTTACCTTGATTAATCATGTCTTCCAGGTCGATGGTGGACTCGGGGTGGCCGATGATGGCTTTGATGGTGGGACTGGTTACAAACTGGCCGACTTTGTTTAAAATGGCAGCGATGGCTTCGGCACGAAACTTTTCAGAGTAGGCATCGTACTCCCCTCTCCAGAATTCAAGGAGGGTTCGGTCAGTGGTTAATTCTAGACATTTGTTCCTGAATCTGCTGTCGGTAAGCAGACGGGGGATATCTAAAAAGGTTGTGTCTGGTTTATTGACTAAGGTCAGCAGGGTATTTCTTAAAATGTATTCCATACGGGCTGACCAGAGGTCGGCCCAGATTTTTTTAAAAATAGACATGATGCCGGCGACGACGAGCTCTTTGTGTTCCGGGTTTTTGACAAATAAGGGGTTGATGCGGAACGAAGTCCCTCTGGTGGAAGGATCGAGATAGGCAATGTCGTTAATGCGATCGGCCGGAATATGATCAAGAAGAATTTCAGAAAGATCACCGTGAGGATCAATGACGACAACTCCGGCACCATTTTTGATATCAGCAATGGCCATGTTGGCAATTAATGTGGTTTTACCGGTACCAGATTTACCCAAGATATACATGTGACGTCTTCTATCTTCGCCGTTTTGGATACCAAATATGGTCAGGCGATTTTTGTATTCTGTTCGAGCAAAAAAATTGATGGCGGATCTCTCTTCATTGGTCAGATTCTCAGCAATTGGAAGACTTGCCGGAGGTTCTCCTTTAAGGGTTTTGCCCCAGGCGATATTTTTGAGGCCAACTAATTCTTTGGTTGGGAGGTGATAAAGAGAGGCTATTTCCAGTAGATTTAATTGATTAAAATTGGGGGTGAAATCGGCTGACCTGGCAGTCATGGCTTTCAAAAGTTTTCTTTTTGAGCCGCCTTTCATTATTTTTGGTTTCAAAGAATTGGCTTCGGCCAGGCCATAAATGCCAAAGGAAGCGGTAAGCTGATTAAGTAAAGAATCGGCGCCGACTTGATCTTTAGAAACAGTCGCAAGCCTGATGTCGACATTGAAGGCGGGCATGGCTAATTTTTGCTCGATTAAGGCTTTTTGGGGATGTTGTTCCTTTTTTTCTGGATCGGGGTTAATTCCCTTAATGAGAACGGCCCGGGCTTTATTGGCCCAACCGTTGGGGGCACCAGATAGCACCATTTGGACGATGGCGGCTTGTTGAAGAGGGACCTTGGAGAGTATTCCCAAAATGGCGCTCATGGGGTCTGGGGAAACGGCTTTCATTATATTTAAGGGTAAGTAGTTGGGTCCTGCTAGTCTCATTTGTGCAACGGATTGAAAGTTGTGGGTCAGCCAAGGTTCGATGTAATCTTCCATGTGAGTAACAAGCGAATCTGGATACTGGGCAGTGATTTGCGCCCTGACAATGGGCTCCAGATGCGGAGGACAGGTAATAATAAAGTAGACGGTCTGATCAAGACAGGCTAGTTCAAGAGTAACAGTGTCGAGATCACCAAAAAGTTGTTTCCAGAAACTTGTCTTTAAAGACGACCTAAGAGAAGCCAAAAAATGGACAAAATTTTCATAGGTAGTAAGTGAATCTTTGGCGGCACGTAGTTCTAAAACTACACGTGTCGAATGTTCGGACATGACTTTAGTATACTTTTAGGCGGGTTGGTTTTGTACCAAGACTTTCTCTTCCCCATTCTTCCCACTGTCGAGAACTTTTACTTCAGACAGAAGGACACCTTCGACGATTAAGGCCTTATCGCTAAATAATTGATTTAGTTCATTTTTGAGAGTTTGTTCAATTTGGTTTCGGTTGGTGCTAATTTCTTTGGAGTTAAGCTGAGAGAAGACGTGGTTGATACGAGAACGGGCATAGGGGCGGACGACCTTACTGACAAAATTATCACCCAGATGCTCCCAGAGATCTGGGGCGTTGGCTTTGTCTATTTTAAAAAGAATTGAGCCCTCGACAGAAAGGCTGTGATTATCTTTGGTGGTGGTCAAAATGGGCTCGTCACCCAACGCTTCCCTATTGCTGATATCAAAGCCATGTCTAATGGTATATTCCAGAATCTGGGCATTAAAAAGTTTGGCAATTTGCCAAAAAGGGATCTTGAGGTGGAGTCCCGGTCCCCAAACTTTTTTAAGAACGCCATAACCGCGATCATAAACACAAGCGACGTGTCCGGGTGGGACGGAGATAAAAAAACCGCCAACAACCTCGTCGACAAGGAAACCAACGACTAATTTATCAAAATCGGCCATAAATTAAGACTTTTGAGCAGGTCTTGTAAGGGAATGATACCAAAATATGGCCTGTTTTACCAATAAAACACCGATGGAGAACAAGACGGAGGTGATGATAAAAACCTTTTTGCCGGCAGGTAAAAGCATGAAAACAAAAAAGGAGACTACTGGCAAAAAGATGGCTAGTTGGAGAAATTGACGGCGATTTATTTTACCTGGGGCGAATACCATGTGTAACCCTTCAATGGCAAAAATTGCCAGTGACTGAAGGAGATTAAGGGTGCTGTTGGTTCGAGATAAGTCAAACTTACCCAAGAAAACAAGATTGATGGGTTGTCGGACTTCGGGCATAAAACCATACATTAGATGAAAGTCTTCCCCCTCAAGGCCGGTTTTGAAAATGCGATAAAGCATAACAATGATGATGAATTGGATGATGATGTTGATGGTTTCAGAAATGACAGCACTAGGATTACTACGCATAACTTCTTTTGATTTAACACGAAGATTTACCGGATCGTGGGCGTATTCTTCTTCGATCTTTTTGATCTTTTCGGCGATTTCGTGGCGCTCTTTTTCGGATTTATCAGAGGACAAACTTAAGGGTAAAAGAATAATTTGGACGACGAGGGCAAATAAAATAACAGCGATGCCCATGTCGTATTCACCGAAGATTTGACCTACCAACCAATACAAAAAAACAAGGATATTAAAAAACGGCTGGTAAATGTAGCTGACAAAGGCGCCTTGGTCCATGGTGTAAGTATATTACCTTATTTAACAGCTTCACACGTTCCCCCTGCATCTGGATATGTGCCATCAAGTTTGCAAGAGAAACCGCTTGGACATGCAATACCTGCAATGCCGCCACAGAATTTAGCTTTTTGATCTGTGAACTTTAAAGTAGAAAGAATCTTAGTGTAATCATCATTGTTTAAACAAAGACCTTTTTTGTCTGGTACTGGACCCACGTAGTCGACTGTGAATTCAAAATAACCAGTACCTTCTGGGCCTTTAACAACAATAAAATCAAGCTCCCCTTCCCCCAGAGGGCCAAGAACTGCAAAATCAGTTTTTGGAATATATTGGAAATTAATTTTCTTTCTATCTTTAGAGTTCAAACGACTTCGGACTTCAGCCACACTACCAATTTTCTGATTCAAGTACTCGCCCATGCTCAGTTCCAGTTGAATTGCGTCACTTTTTTTGAAAGTTATTTTTTGACACGCACTTTGTAGATTGTTCCAGCTATTTGGATACTTTAATTCAAAATCAACCCCTGAATATTTTTTCCAACTAGAAGTGGGGTCATTTGTGGGAGATGTGGTTGGTGTGGGGGTTAAAATTACCTTTGGCTTGGTGTTGATTTTATTTTCAAGAGAAGAGATTTGGGATTGGAGTTTTGTGTTTTGAATTGCGAGCAAGACCGTGGTAGCAAAAAGGCCGAGGGAAGAGATGACGAGAAGAATTGTGGGGAGTTTAGAAGAGGAAGGTGTTTGGATGGGGGCAGGAGTGTCCATTCAAATCATTTTACACTGGATTCCCGCCTTCGCGGGAATGACAGAGGGGGAGAAAAGAAGAGGGGTTTATAAAGAAAGAATCTATTTATATACCCCCTTCCCACTTCGTCCCACTTCGCTAAAGCTTCGTTAGGGACTACGATGAGACACAGTATAAAGGGGGAAGGGTAGAGAGCGGGGAGACCCCGCCCCTACAAGACCCCGCCCCTACGTCATCCCTGCGAAGGCAGGGATCCATCTCTATATAGATTCCCTAAGAGAATACTCGGGGAATGACAAATGAGACATTTTGTTTTGCGGTTGCTACATACCTTACGTTTTACCAACAAGTTCGAAATCATTACAAAGCGGTGTCTAAACCCTCCATATTACAATAGTTTCCTCGGTTTCAAATAAACACCAATAAAAGAAAGTGTCGCCAAAATTGACATAAATACAAACAGAGGATTAAATCCGTACTTCTCTACAATAAAACCGCCGAGTAGAGTACCTAAAGCTAAAACTATATTACTAACAATTTTCCATTCAGAATATTCATAAATATGTTTTCCACCATCCAGATGCTCAGCAAAAAGTGCATCATACGCAGGTGTTCCTGTTGCCTCACCGATTCCAAGCAAAAATTGAGCAATCAATAATATATAAAAATCCTGAATAAATATGTAAGAAAACCAGATGATTGCTCTAATTCCATATCCTACTAAAAGTAAGTATTCCTTCTCTTTGATTCTGTCTCCAATTTTTGCAACTACGAGAGTAAAGATTGTAGTGGAAAACAAAAATACAGCCCACGACAAGGTTATTGGAAATATTCCTTTCGATATGTTTTCAACATAGATGGCATAGAGTGGACCAAGTAGACTGCCCGCAAAAACAAACAAACCGTTGAATATAAATAATGTTTTAAGTGCCTTATTGTGCATATTTATTTATATTGTATAGAATATGCTAAATTTAGAACTTAGAATTTATTTGGAACTTAGTGTTTAGAGTTTGGATTTTGGGTGTATTGGGGTGGAAGAAGGCGGAGTGAGGGGTGATGGTTTCGTTAGTGATTTTGGGTTTCATGTATGAATATTGAAGAAGAAAGAAACAATAATTGAAAATTGAAAATTGAAAATTGAAAATTTGGGTGAATACCTCACCTCCCCGCAGTAGTGGGGTGTCCTCTCCTAATTTAGGAGAGGATGACATAGAAGCACAAAATTTATAGGCGTTGGCGAGATATTTTTTGGTCCAGGAATTGGCATGGATAAACCTTTGATAGTAGCCTCCCCTATCAAAGAGGGGTTTGGCTTGAAGGACCTCGTGGGCGATATATAAATTTCTTTTACTTTTAGGGATAATTAAAGCTGATTCATCTAACCAAAGATTGTCGCAAACTTTATCTTTAACTCGCAACGAATTATGTTCCAGCAGACCGGAAGAACGACGGAGATGAAGGGTTTTTAGAACAACAAAGACGAGGGGCCGGGTTAGCCAGAGGGTGTTGTTTGAAGTAACAATAAAAAGATCTAGGTCGGCGTCTTGGTCGGCATTGTCAATGGCGATGGAGCCAGTGGCACAAATCAATTTGATGGTTGGAATAATCGACAGGAGGTTGGCAACTTTGATAGCTTTATTGATTTTGTTTTTAGAGATTTTCTGTTTCAGACCAATGGTTTTTTGTTGATTGGTGGTTGGGGTAGGACAAAACTTGAATACAGATTGAAATGTGTGTAGGCTTGGAGAGATTAAATAACGGTGGATAGTCCGGGCATCAGGAACTAGCCCGAACGATTTACTATATTGGACAGTTTGCTGGATGGCTTGCTTAAGACCCCTCATGGGTTAAGGAGTTGGTGTGGGCAGCGGATTGGCTAAGCGATACTGAGACAGAACCTGATTGAATCCTAGATTAAGGGTTTCAATGATTTTAGTACTTTCTTGGCGCTTGGCGGTAGCATTGACGGCGTCTTCTAAGTACTTGATTAAACGGGAATTAAGAGCAGTGGAACTATCACGGGTGTCGCCGGCGGTGTAAAAAGTTTTGGCAGAGGTTAGAGACCCGATCAAGGCACCAGCAAGGGGGTTGGCGGAAA
>Ga0172368_10006155_pt1 | contig 13061 bp, 11 predicted proteins | sample Lak11m_FD_114540 | JGI IMG/M metagenome (GOLD analysis project Ga0172368, IMG submission 114540) | Freshwater microbial communities from Kabuno Bay, South-Kivu, Congo - kab_022012_11m | ecosystem: Environmental > Aquatic > Freshwater > Lake | place: Democratic Republic of the Congo: South-Kivu...
AACTTCATGCTCATCGGCGCGATGAACCCGTGCCCGTGCGGTTGGTTCGGCGACAACGACCATGAGTGCACGTGCAGCATGACCCTCATCAGCCGCTATCAGAAACGCCTCTCCGGGCCGCTCCTCGACCGGATTGACATCCACAGCGAAGTCCCGCGCGTCCCCTTCCAGAAGCTCAGCGACGAGCGCCGCGGGGAGGCATCGGCCGCGATCCGGGCGCGGGTCGAGGCCGCGCGCGACCGGCAGACCGCGCGCTTCGCCGGCACGAAGCTGGCCTGCAACGCGGACATGGGGCCGACGCAGGTGCGCGACTTCTGCCCGGTGGACGAGACCAGCCGCCAACTGCTGGGCACAGCCATGCGCCAGCTCAACCTGAGCGCGCGCGCGTATCATCGCATCCTCAAACTGGCGCGCACCATCGCCGATCTGGCGGGGAGCGAGCGCATCCAGACCGCGCACATCGCGGAGGCGATCCAGTATCGGCCGCGGCGGATGGAGTAAGTTGAAGCTGTCGTATCTTCTCAATTTGTCGGGGCGCACGCTCGCGGTCGCCCTGACGGGCAGATGCAAGGCCATGCCCCTACCCCGGATTTTTGCAACATCTTGATTCACGAGTATCTGGCTGTGGATTCGGACGAAGTGTACGAAAACCCGGCGAATTCTGAGTTACTGGATCAATTGTTGTAAAAGAAAATCCAAACCCCTCAACGGAAGTCCATTGACCCCGCTTACGTATCAGGCTTATAATCCCCATAGATCCATTCCATCCAATACCAGTCCACAACATCATAGGAGGCAGAGTCATGTCCAGGAAGACCATCACAACCGTTCTCGCCATCGTCCTGCTGATGTCCGTTGCAGCAGGGTGCGCGCAGCCCGCGCCAACGGCCACACCTGCGCCTGTCGCGGCGATGGCCACCGCCGCTCCGGCCGCGCCTGCAGCCACCACGGCGCCTGCCGCCGCTGCGCCTGTTACCATCAAGTTCGCCCTGTGGGACTACGACCTCTACGGCTACGACAAGGCCATTGTCAACAGCTTCATGGAGAAGTATCCCAACATCAAGGTGGATGTCATCTCGATCCCGAACGCCGACTACGACAACAAGATCAATATCATGCTGTCCGGCGGTGAGGAGTTGGATGTCCTTTACGCCAAGAACGTATCAGTCTTCGGCAGCCTGATCTTTAAGGATCAGTTAATGGACCTGAAACCGCTCATCACCAGAGACAACCTTGATTTGAAACCGTATGGCGCGTCCATCGCCGCATACATGACCATGGGCGACAAGATCCTCGGCCTGCCTTATCGCTATGACCGCTATCTGCTCTACTACAATAAAGACCTCTTTGACGCGGCCGGCGAGGCTTACCCTGGGCCAGACTTGACGTGGGACGACTACCGCGCGCTGGCGAAGAAGATGACAAAGGGAACTGGAACGAGCAAGACCTATGGTGCATTCTTTGCACCGGTCAACTACTTCTTTCAGACTCCTGGGATGCAGGAGGGTAAGGGTGACTTCTCCACGATTGACTGGAACCTGTACCGAGAGGGGTGGGGCAACTTCTACGAAATGATGTATACGGATAAGTCCGCCGAAGACTGGCCCAGCCTTAAGTCGGTCAGTGCTGACCAGACATATTTCATGAAGGGCACAGCGGCCATGACCATCAACGGTTCCTGGTACATGAACACCTTGAAGAGTGAGATTGATGCTGGGAAAACCAAGATCCGTTGGGGTGCGCAGCGGGTGCCGGTCAGCAAGGCCATGAAGGCAGCAGGGGTTCATGCCTCTAACGCCAGCGTCACGCCGGTTGTCATGAACGCCAAGACCAAGAACGTCGAGGCGGCGTGGACGCTGCTCAAGTACATCGCTTCCGAAGAAGCGGGCAAGATCATGGCTTCCTATCTCATCACCCCAGGCTTCTACAGCCCAGCAGTGGTGGATGCCATGGCGGCGGTGAAAGGCTTTGATCCCTCAGCCAAGGATGCGATCCTGAAGTCCGGCGCGGCGTATCCGACTATTAGCGGCGCCAACAAGAACGCCGGCAGGTTGGCGGTGTTGGTGAATCAACAGATTGAACTGCTCTTCACTCGCAACCAGGACTTGGACAAGACCATCGCTGAGTTGAACAAACAACGCGACGACATCGTGGCCCAGAATAAGTAGATCCTTCTGGATTGACCTGACGAAGCTCTATTCGAGGTAGAGATCGCAGGGCGCAGAATGAGGAATCTGCGCCCTGCGATTTTCAGGGAGTTAACGGAAAGCGAGGCGTTGGGAATGAAACCACTTCGGTTGAGCAGGAACAATCGCAATCGGTTGACCGCGCTCGGTTTTCTGGCGCCCAACCTGCTGGGGTTCCTGGTCTTCACCTTGATCCCCATCGTCATCGGCATCGGCATGAGCTTCTTCAGGTGGGACGGCGCCAATGATCCGGTCTTCATCGGCCTCAAGAACTTCGCCCGTATGTTCACCGACACGAAGTTCGCCAACTCCCTGCGGGTGACGCTGACCTACACTCTCCTCACCGTGCCGATCACCATCGTGCTCTCGTTGTTCATCGCGTCGTTGCTGACGACGAAGATCAGGGCGACCTCGGCTTTCCGCTCCGTGTTCTTCTTCCCCTACATCGCATCCATCGTCGCGGTCGCCATCGTCTGGCAGTTCCTCTATCACGCCGAGCTAGGGCCGATCAACCAATTTCTGCATGCGCTCGGCATCGCCAACCCGCCGCGCTGGACATCCTCCAAAGACACCGCGCTGCTCGCCGTCGCCATCATGAATGTCTGGCGCGCGGTGGGCTACTACATGGTGCTCTTCATCGCGGGGCTTGTCGGCATCCCCGCTTCGCTTTACGAGGCAGGTGCGATTGATGGCGCCAACGCCTGGCAGAAGTTCCGGCACATCACCCTGCCGATGCTCAGCCCGACCACCTTCTTCGTGGTCATCATCAGCATCATCAACTCCTTCCAGGCGTTTACGCCGATCTACATTATGACCGGCGGCGGGCCTGGGATCGCGACGCAAGTGCTTGTCTTCCGCATCTACGAAGAGTCCTTTGTGCTTTCCAATTTCGGTTACGCCTCGGCGATGGCGATGGCGCTCTTCCTGATCGTGCTGGTCTTTACCGTCTTCCAGTTCCGCACGCAGGAAAAGAACGTCGCCTACATGCAGTAGTCGGGAGGGTGTCAAATGGTCGGGTCAGCCAAAAGCCTCGCGCGCAACATCCTGGGGCCAAGAAGCGGCACACACCTGCTGCTCTATCTGTTTCTGATCGGCGCGTCGCTGGTGATGCTCTTTCCGTTCATGTGGATGCTCTCCTCTTCGTTCAAGCCGGACAAAGAAATCTTCGAATTTCCGATCCAATGGATCCCGCAAAACCTCCATCCGGAGAACTACGTGCGGGTCTGGAACACGATCCACTATGGTCGCCTGCTCTTCAACACGTCGTTCCTAACGGTAATGATCACCGCGCTCCAGATTCTGACCTGCACGCTGGCCGGATATGCCTTTGCCAAGATACCGTTTCCCGAAAACCGGATCGTCTTCCTCTGCTATCTGGCGACGCTGATGGTTCCGTTCCAGGTGGTGATGATCCCGCAGTTTACTATCATCCGGTTGCTGGGCCTGATGAATAGCCACTGGGCCATCATCCTGATCCAGGCCTTCAGCCCCTTCGGCGTCTTTATGATGCGGCAGTTCTTCCTGAATATTCCGATAGAGCTTTCGGAGGCGGCGCGGATTGATGGCTTGAACGAGCTCGGCATCTATGCCAGGATCATCCTGCCGCTCTCCAAGCCCGCTATCGCCTCGTTGGCGATCTTCACCTCGGTGTTCGTGTGGAACGACTTCCTGACGCCGCTGATCTATCTCAACACCGCGGCCAAGTGGACGATCCAATTGGGCCTGCGCAGCATGTTCGCCGAGTATACGGCCGACTACGGCGGGGTGATGGCAGGCGCGGTGCTGGCGATCTTGCCGGTGCTGGTCGTCTTTCTCCTCTTGCAGCGCTTCTTTATCGAAGGTATTGCCATGAGCGGCATCAAGGGGTGACACCGTGATTAATAAGGATGGCTGGCCCGAGACCCGCCAGCGCCTCATGGCCTTCTGGCGCAGCGAAATCCTGGATCGCTGCGCCATCGCAGTGACCGTGCCGCTGGACGAAGAGAAGTGCTTCTCGGCCCTGCCGCGCTACTGGTACCACGATCAGCGCACGCTCGAAGAAATCCGCACGTTCTGGCTGGACGCCGAAGATATGGTGCGGCGCAACGTCCTGCGCTTCGAGAACACCGCCTACTACGGCGAAGCATTTCCGTTGATCAATTTCGACCTGGGCGCGGTCTCGCACGCCGGTTATTTCGCAGGCGCCCAATACGACTACACCGAAGGCGTCTGGTTCACGCCGACCATCCTCAACACCGCACGCGATGAGCTGCGCTTCGACCCCACAACGCCCATGTATCGGAAGACGATGGAGATGGCGACTGAGCTGGCGGCCGCCGCCCAAGGCCGCTTCTTCGTCTCCATGCCCGACACGGGCGGCGCGCTGGACTGCCTGGCGCACCTGCGCGGCAGCGAGAATTTGCTGCTCGACCTGATCGAGAATCGGGCCTGGATCAAAGAGTCGGTACAGACGATCCTGGATGTGTGGCTGTCTACGACCGAGATGATCTATCAGCAGTTGTGCGGCATAAACGACGGCGGCAGCAGCATCGGCTGGCTGATGACCTGGGCCGAGGGCCGCCACATCCAGACCCAGTGCGATCTTTCGGTAATGATCTCACCCAGGGGCTTTCGCGAGCTGACCGTGCCCGAGATCAAGACGCAGGCGGGCTGGGCGGATTACGCGCTCTATCACCTGGACGGCGCGCAGCAAATCCGCCATCTCGATGCGCTGCTGGCTATTGACGAGATTAACTGCATCCAATGGACGTGCGTCGAAGGCCAGCCGCCGCCCACCGCCTTCATCCCTGAGCTACGCCGCATCCAGCGAGCGGGCAAGCGCCTGCTGATCCTGAACTATGACCTCAACGTGATCGAGACGCTGCTGCAAGAGCTTTCCAGCGCCGGACTCTACCTGGTCACGCGCGCGTCCAGCCGCGAGGAGGCGGAGGGAATTATGAAGGCCGCGGCGCGGTATACGCACGAGTAGATTCAACAGGTTGAGTTAGGCCAACGCACGCCGTAGTGCTACACTTCCCCCTCAGAAAGATCGGAACACCTTATCGAATCGAGCAGCGGTTCTATACGCAGGAGGGTGGGCGGTATGGCGAGATGGGGCCGGAATTCGATCCGCAATACGCTGCTGGCATACTTCGTCTTCTTCGCGCTGACGCCGGTCGCGCTGGTCGTGGGTTACAACTACGCGCGCACCAACGTCGCGTTCAGCGAGAACCACGCCCAAAGCCGCATGGCCGTCCTGGCTGGCGTGGCTGACGGCGTGCAGGAGCGCGTGACCGATTGCCAGCGGATCGCTGACCTGATCTATGCTAATCCCGCCGCCATGCAGTTGTTGGCGCCCTCCGTGGACGGTCATAACTCCAACTACTGGCTTGTCAAGCAAGCGATGGATACTTTCAGCCAACTGGTCTTCTACATTGGCTCCGAGAAATATCTACTTACTCTGATGGTTGAAGGAGAAAACGGTTTCGATCTACGCTACGGCCACGACAGCGCCTTTATCAACTTCGACAATGTCTTCGCGAGCGCCTGGTATCAGGCGAGCCTACAGGCTGATCCGCCCGTGACCTGGCCTGGCTTGGCGGAGAATATCTCGACGAATCCAACTGAGCGCGTGATTCCGATGGTGCGCCCCATCTACGATGTCAACACTGGCGGGCGCAGCGGCACACTGGTCGTACTGTTGAAATCGCAACTGTTCGGCAGCGTCTACAGCGCGCCCGAAGCGCACACCGGCGCCTACCGCCTGACGATCTTGGGCGGGCAGGGCCAGGTCATCTATACCACGCCAGGCTACCTCCCCGCGGAGGATTTCGCGGGGAGCAATCGCCCGATCACGCATGACGGGTTGCGTTATCAACAATCGCGCCTGGTGATGGGCAACGGTTGGCGGTTGATCGAAACTGCGCCGCTGGAGTTTGTGGACGAGCAGCGCGCGGCCTTGCGGGCCAGCAGCCTGGCCGTCCTGATCGGCCTGGGGATCGCCAGCCTGCTGCTGGCGGCCTTGCTCGCTCGCAACATCACCCAACCGCTCGAACGGCTGATCGGCAGCGTCGAGCAAATCTCACGCGGCTGTTTCGATGAGGCCATTCCCGTCAGCGGCGATGACGAGATCGGCCGTCTCGGCTCAGGCATCGGGCGGATGCAGAGCGAGATCAAGAGTTTACTGAGCCAGGTCATCCAGCGGGAGCAGAATCTCAAGCGGGCCGAGATCGCCGCGTTGCAGGCTCAGATCAACCCGCACTTCATTTACAACACACTCAACACCGTGCAGGTCATGGCCGACATGCAGGGCGCGGTGGGCATCAGCCACATCGCGCGGGCGCTGGGGCGGATTCTGCGCGTGACCTTCTCGCGCAGCGGCGATAAGGTTACGGTGGAAGAAGAACTGCGCACCCTGGAAGATTACTTCTACATCATGCGGGTGCGTTACAAGGGCGCGATCACCTTCGCCGTGGATGTGCTGGATGAGCAGTTGCTCAAGTGCCGCCTGTTGAAGTTCATCTTGCAGCCCTTGATCGAGAACGCGATCGTCCACGGCATCGAGCCGCGCAGCACAGGCGGTACGATCGCTCTGAGCTTTGCGGCCGAAGAGGATCGTCTGCTGATCCACGTGCGCGACGATGGCGTGGGCATCGCGCAGGACAAGCTCGTCAGCCTGCTCGATGCGCCCGATGAATCCGCACAGATGGTTGCCGATGAAAGCGTCTCGACCAGGGTGGGCGTCAATAATATCAACCGCCGCATCAAGATGATGTACGGCGACGAATACGGCCTGGCCTACGAAAGCCAGCCAGGGGCTTATACGAGTGTGACGATTACGTTGCCCAGGGAAGTCTGAGAATGGGCCAGCTTGGTCGGTTGACTTACCCAGCGAAGGCATCCTGAGCGGAGTCCGGCGTCATCCTGAGCGGAGTGCGGCGCAGTCGAAGGAGCCGGACGCAGTCGAAGGAGGCCGAAGCGCCGCCGAGCATGGCCGCACCCTTCGACTGCGCCTCAGCAAACAACAGCGAGGCTCCGCTCAGGGTGCTCTGTGTCGCGCGGGGTTAACGCTGGTGGTCTGAGCGAGAGACACGATGCTCTGGAACGTATTGATCGTAGATGACGAGCTGTTGGCCCGCGTCAACCTTAAGACGATGATTGACTGGGAGGCCAATGACTTCCGCGTGGTCGGCGAGGCGGAGAACGGCAGTGAAGCCGCGGCGCTGATCGAGCAGCTCGCGCCGCAGATCGTCATCACCGACGTGCGGATGCCGGTGATGAGCGGGCTGGACTTGATCGCGCAGTTCAGCGGTAAGCCCAACCGCCCCGAATTCCTGATTATGAGCGGCTTCGACGACTACGACCTGGTGCGGCGCGGGCTAACTTTCGGCGCGCACGACTACCTGCTCAAACTCGAAGTGGATGCGCCGTTACTCTTGGAAGCGCTTGGCGCCATGCGCGCCAAGCTGGAGGCCAAGCAGTTTGTTTCCGCCGCGGTCATTGCCGATCAGCAACTCCAGCGCAGCCTGCCCGCGCTGCGCAAGAGCTTCATCACCGACTTGATTCGGGGCCAGCCCTACAGCGAGCAGGAATATCGGAAAACGATGGATCTCCTCGGTATCACCTTGCTGCCCGAAGAGACCTACTGCGCGGTCATCAAGATTGGCGAGGCGTGTCGGTTCGAAGAGGTATCCTACGAGGAGACCATCAAGCTTCATCAGTCCATCATCAACGTCGTCGAGGACATCCTGCGCGATGCGTTCACAGCCTACTGTTTCGAAGGCAAGCTGGGCGAGTACTTGCTGTTCGCTTCCCCACGCGAACCTGGCGAAGGAAGCGACAGCCAGTTTGAGCGGACCCTCGAGCGCCTGATCCAGATGCTTGCGATCTACCTCAGCGTGACAGCTAAGGTGGGGATCGGCACGTGCCACAACCACCCCAGGGGGATTGCCGCCGCTTATGAGCGGGCCGTGGTCGCTATCAAGAACCGGTTCTATTTCGAGGGGCAGGGCATCATCCGCTGGGAGCAAGTCCCAGTCAGCGCGCGGCGCAGCGAGGGACGCTCACAGCTCCCGCTCAAAGAGAGCCTGCACTACGCGATCAATTTTCAGCGCCAGGACTTGCTGGCTCGCTTCTTCGACCAGTTCACCGCCGAGGTCTGCCGCCCAGAGCTGACGGCGCCCGCCATCCGCCAGGCGCTGATCGAGCTGAACTACATGGTGCGCGAGTACTTCGAGACCAACCAATTGGATTCGGACAGATATCTGAAACGCGCGCCGATGACCTACGAAGGCTTTCTCGCACTGCGCGACATCGGCGAGGCGCGGCAATGGATCAACGCCATAGCCGCCGACCTGGCGGACTTCATCAAGCGGGAAGCGGCCTTGGAGTACGCGCGCATCATTGCGGTCGCCAAGAAGCACATCGCCGAGCACTATGGCGAAGATCTCTCGTTGAGCAGCGTCGCGGCGTCCGCCGGGATCAGTCCGTGCTACTTCAGCACGATCTTCAAGCGGTATGCGAAGGTGGGTTTCTCCGAATATCTGAACACCGTCCGCATCAACGCCGCCAAAAAGCTGCTGGTCGAATCTGATCTGAAGGTGTATCAGATCGCCGAGGCGTGCGGCTATCACGATTCCTTTTATTTCAACCGCATCTTTAAGAAGGTCACGGGGCTGGCCCCAGGCGATTTTCAGCGGCGCGAGCGCGATCAGCTTGCACCGTGACCAGAAAAAATCAGGCTGCTTTGAGATTCCACACTACAGTCAGGAGATCGCACCGCAATGACAACAACGAGCTTTCTGAAGATCCGTGGCAGCGAGATCGTGGACGCCGACGACCGGCCGGTCATGCTGCGCGGCGCGTCGTTGGGCGGCTGGATGCTGATGGAAAACTTCATCACCGGCTATCCGGCGTCCGAGCAAGGTCAGCGTCAGGAGATCCTGGACGTTCTCGGCCCCGAAAAGTATGAGTTCTTCTTCGATCGCTTCCTGGAATACTTTTTCACCGAGGATGACGCCCGCTACCTCCAGTCCCTCGGGCTGAACCTGCTGCGGCTGCCCCTCAACTACCGGCACTTCGAAGACGACATGCGGCCGTTCGAGATCAAGGAATCGGGCTTCAAGCACCTGGATCGCGCCATCAACCTGTGCGCCAAGTATGGCATCTACACCATCCTCGACCTGCACGCGCTGCCCGGCTACCAGAACATGAGTTGGCACTCCGACAACCCGACGCATGTCGCCTCGTTCTGGCTGCACAAGCACTTCCAGGATCGCACGGTTCACCTGTGGGAGGTGTTCGCCGAACGCTACAAGGATAACCCTTGGGTTGCGGGCTACAACCCGATGAACGAGCCGTGGGATCCCACCGAGCGCATGATCGAGCCGGTCTACCGCCGCCTGGTGGACGCCATCCACAAGGTTGACCCGCGCCATTTGATCTTCCTCGAGGGCAACCGCTACTCCAAGGACTTCCACATGTTCAGCGCGCCGTTGCCGGGGATAGTCTACTCGAACCATGACTATGCCCAGCCAGGCCACATCGAGGGCGGGCCGTATCCAGGCTACACTGCGGGCCAATACTTCGACAGCGAAGTCCTGGAAGAGACCTTCCTCTCCCTGAGCAGATTCATGCTGGAGCACCAAGTCCCGATCTGGGTTGGCGAGTTTGGCCCCGTCTACACCGGCGACCCCGCAGCGGACGCGATGCGCTATCAAGTCCTCCGCGATCAGCTTGAGATCTACAAGCACTACGGCGCTCACTGGGCCATCTGGCTGTGGAAAGACATCGGCCTGCAAGGCATCATGTCTACAGCGCCCGACAGCCCCTGGATGCAGCGGATCGGGGCGTTCGTGGCCAAGAAGGCCCGCCTGGGTGCAGATCACTGGGGCGGCCGCGACATCCACATCCGCCACCTGATCGAACCGCTGGAAAAGGTGATGGCCCTCGAATTCCCCAACTACCGGCCTGGCCCCTACGGCGGCGCGAACAACCGCATCCGCCGCCTTGTCCGCACCATCCTCCTGTCTGAGGCGCTGCTGCCTGAATTCGCCGAGCTGTTCGGCGGCATGAGCGAGACCGAGATTGACGAGATGATGCAATCGTTCCTGTTCAAGAACTGCGTGATCCGCCAGTCGTTGGCGCAGATACTGGCCGAGTACGCGCATTGATGGGCAAATCACGCCCCCTCGCCATGGCGAGGATCGGCGGCCAGGTCATGGCGCTCGAAACGATCTCTGCAACGCGCCTATCCAACACCACGCTTTAGCGTATATGATACTGGAAGGCGTGGGGTTCGGGGTAGCTGACCCGGGTACCGACGTCACACCCGACAAATCTGTCACGGTCGCGCTCGACCACGTACCGCAGTTGGTTTCCCCGTCGTGATTGCTCTTCAGTACCCCAGAAGCGCGTAATAGTGAAGGGATAACTGGCCCAGTTGTATAAGCATCTATGGTCAGGAACACGACAAACGCGCGCTCGAAGTCGCCGCGGCCGGCGGGCACAACGCGCTGATGAGCGGCGCGCCCGGCTCCGGCAAGACGCTGCTGGCGCGTTCCCTCCCCTCGATCCTCCCGCGCATGACCCCGACCGAGGCGCTCGACGTGACGCGCGTCTATTCGGTGGCCGACATGCTGCCGTCCGACACGCCGCTGATCCGTCAGCGGCCCTTCCGCGCCCCGCATCACACCATCTCCAACGCCGGGCTGGTGGGCGGCGGGCAGTGGCCGCGGCCGGGCGAGACCCGCACCTGCGGTGGGGCAGGTGTCAGCCTGGCGCACCGCGGGGTGCTCTTCCTGGACGAGCTGCCGGAGTTCGGCCAGCACGGCCTGGAGGTGCTGCGCCAGCCGCTCGAAGACAAGATCGTCACCATCTCCCGCGCCGAGGGCAGCCTGACCTTCCCGGCCAACTTCATGCTCATCGGCGCGATGAACCCGTGCCCGTGCGGTTGGTTCGGCGACAACGACCATGAGTGCACGTGCAGCATGACTCTCATCAGCCGCTATCAGAAACGCCTCTCCGGGCCGCTCCTCGACCGGATTGACATTACATACGGTGTAGTTTCCCGCCACAGCGAAGTCCCGCGCGTCCCCTTCCAGAAGCTCAGCGACGAGCGCCGCGGCGAGGCATCGGCGGCCATCCGGGCGCGCGTCGAGGCGGCGCGCGCCCGGCAGACCGCGCGCTTCGCCGGCACGAAGCTGGCCTGCAATGCGAACATGGGCCCGACGCAGGTGCGTGACTTCTGCCCGGTGGCCGAGACCAGCCGCCAACTGCTCGGCACAGCCACACCTGCACTTGCGCCGGAGCGCAGCGCAGGTGCAAGTGTGCGCCAGCTCAACCTGAGCGCCCGCGCCTATCATCGCGTCCTCAAGCTGGCGCGCACCATCGCCGATCTGGCGGGGAGCGAGCGCATCCAGACCGCGCACATCGCGGAGGCGATCCACCTTCGGTCGGCCGCGACGGATGGAGTAACCTGTGGTATAATCTATGCATCGTTGAGTTGATCCATGCGTGGCGGGCCATACCAGACGAGAGTCAAGAAGCCACTATGACGCTGTTGTTTCCCGATACTACACCGGAAGCCGAGAAAGTTCTGATAGAATTGTTGCGCCGTGCGTCTGTCACGCGCAAATGCGAGATGCTGGGACAGATGAACGCGGCCGCTCGCCAATTGGCGCTTCAGGGACTGCGCGCGCGGCACCCCGCGGCCACCGAGTCGCAGTTACAGCGTTACCTGGCGGATCTCCTGCTTGGCCCAGAACTGGCTGCCCGCGCCTATGGTCCGCGACCGGCGGAGGTGATTCATGCTCCCTGAGCCAATCGCCGTGACGATGCTGGTGATTGACGCGCTGGAAAAGGTGGGCGCGGCCTACGTCATCGGCGGCTCGCTCGCCAGCATGATCCACGGCGTGGTGCGCACCACGTTGGATACCGATATCGTCGCCGATCTGAGCCTCTGGCAAGCGCAGCCGTTTGCCGATCTCCTGGCCGGCGCGTTCTACCTCGATATTGACACCCTCCGCCATGCGGTCCAGCAACACAGCAGCTTCAATGTGATCCACCTGGCAACCATGTTCAAGGTGGACATTTTCATTCCGCAGAACAGACCCTTTGACCGGCAGCAGTTGGCCCGGCGTCAGCCCTGGACAGCAGACCCCGATTCGGGCCGCGTGTTCTATGTGACCAGCCCAGAAGACACCGTCCTGGCCAAACTTGCGTGGTACCGGCTGGGGAGTGAAATATCAGATCGGCAGTGGCGCGACATCCTGGGGGTGTTGGTCGTCCAGGGCGAGCGACTGGATTTTTCCTACATGGGGCAGTGGGCCGTGAGCCTCGGCGTGAGTGATCTGCTCGAGCGGGCGTTGGGCGAAGTTGTTGGGTAGGGGCGTTTTCATCTCGGCATTGTCCGAGATAGCTGGAGTCAGGCCTCCCGATCTCACGCATGATGCAAGTCATTGCCAATCTTTTCCAGATCGTTTATCCTTCCTGTATTCTGACCATCCAGGGAGGCGCTTCGAGGCCTTATGTCCCTCCTCATCCGCAACGCCAGCTATGTGATCCGTGATGCCCGGCGCGTCGAGCGAGACGCCGACGTATTGATCGAAGGCGACCGCATCGCTGCGGTGGGCCAAGTCGCGGCTGCTGCGGCCGCGACGCCCGGCGTGCAAATCTTGGACGCCAGCGGGAAAGCGGTCATCCCAGGCCTGATCAACGCCCACACGCATCTCTATCAAAATTTCCTCAAGGGCTTGCGCGACGATGTCGGGCTGGTAGACTGGTGTAACGCCACGCTCTTCCCCGCGGGGTACGCCGTCCACCAGCGCCACTGGCTGGGGGGCGATGAAACGTGCGGTTACCAGTGGGCCATGCTCAGCGCCCTGGAGATGTTGGCCG
>Ga0172368_10006156_pt1 | contig 13061 bp, 4 predicted proteins | sample Lak11m_FD_114540 | JGI IMG/M metagenome (GOLD analysis project Ga0172368, IMG submission 114540) | Freshwater microbial communities from Kabuno Bay, South-Kivu, Congo - kab_022012_11m | ecosystem: Environmental > Aquatic > Freshwater > Lake | place: Democratic Republic of the Congo: South-Kivu...
CCGGGATCTTCGATCCGGGAGACTTGGTTCAAGGGTTCCTCCCTCGCGCATCGGGCTTCTTCGCCCCTAACCACCTTGGCTCTCCCAGCCAGGTTGGCGGGCCCTTTCAGGCCACTCCAGATGCTTTACATCTAATTACAGGAATACACCGAACATGTCAACGAATTCGAGCGACATAGGAATGTGGCTTTACTGCCTTAGCAAATCCATTATCAGCATCAAATAAGGAACAAGCATAGGTCTTAAGGATTCTCGTCTGGTCTAAGTAACCGACACGCCGTTGTGGACCGATGTTCGGTACTGTCGCTCTCCGGCAGGGTCGCGTCGATTGAACCGGCTCCAGTATCCACGAGGCACTCCGCTGCAATAACGAATACACGTGCACGACCTCCGTCACATCTCAAGCGTCTTCAGCACCGCCCGGTCGACGTCACCGTAGAACACCACGTCTAGTCGCTCGACAACGTCTTCTGGCAGACCTGCAAATTGGGTCTTGTTAGAAACGGGGACTAGGGCACGGAAGGCACCGGCTTCCAGAGCCATTTGCAGAGGTTCGGTTATCGATGCAGGCCCCTTGATGTTGCCTTGAATGGTCAGGTCGCCGAGGATGACCGTGCCAGCTTGCACCTGGCGATTGCGAATTGCCGAGATCATGGCTGCGAAAAATGCCACGCCGCACGGGCACTCGATTCGGCCGCCGGAGAGGTCCACGGCTTCGGCGTATATGTCCTTCTGAGCGAGAAGTTCCGTAAGGGCGAGTTTGTCTTTCACGTTCTGCAGGTAACTGAATGCCAAGTTTAGAGATTCCTTCAGCGATTTATCAAGACCGCTCGGCGTACGAAGTTTACCCGTGCCCGCCGTTAACGTGACTTCGATCCGGAAGAGCGCCACCTTGGCCTCTGAATCCACCGCTGCGGTGTAGACCGTGCCAGGCGGAAGCGGATCTTGCGATATAACTCCCGCCCCTCCTTGCTCAGGCACGCCGACAGATCGCTCCGTGTCGTTCTCAAGATCGATGTATGAAAAGCTTGTCTTGTAGAATTCGAATGAACCGCGCTTCTTGAGTTGCTCCTTGACGCGCCTCCGTCCCTCTAATGCGAGTTCGACATACTCGGTGATCTCCGTCTTCGTCCACTCGCCGCCGGGGTGAAGAAGCTTGAGCATGCCGCTCACGGTCTTCCTGGCGGCGGTGGCGTCCCTCCCCTCCACATGGGGGCCAAATCGAAAAGCCCGTTCGACCTCATCAAAGCGGTTATGCTTTCTCAGCGCCCGGAATGCTTCAGCCAAGTAGTCGGTGACGAACCCGTAACGACCCGTCAGCATGTCCTTCGAGTTCTTGGGAACTTCCCATCCAGGCAGATAGAAGTGCATCCGATCCAGCAACGCCAAGTCGAACTCTTTCGGCAGCGGCTGGAAGAGGTCGGTAGCCGAGTTCTTAACCAGGGTTTCCACGGGTTGGTTCAGATTGCCTATGAACACTAATGACGCGTCCGCTAGCACCTGCGTAACCCCCCGACTAAATCGGCCGTTCGCCATGTAGTCCTTCATGATCTGCATCGCGTCCGGGTCGGTGATCTTCATGCCCCCCACCTCGTCGAAAGCGACGACGTCCCAATGACCAACGAGGCCGACCTTACGGCGGGCGTTGTTGTAGAACAGGTTCGCAGTGCTTGCCTTACCACCGGAAAGCAGCATGCAGTATGGCGACATTTCGCTGAACGCGTACGATTTTCCGGTTCCCCGGGGACCCAACTCAATGAAGTTATAGTTCTTCTCGACGAAGGGGATGAGTCGCGTCAAGAGCAGAATCTTCAGCCGCTGTTCCATGGAAAGCGGCTCCAATCCCACACTACGAAGGAGGAGGTCAATCCACTCGGCCCTATCCATTGACCGCCGGCCTTCGAGATACTCGTCCAAATCGAAGCGGGCCAGTTGAATAGGCTTTAGCTCGACAATGTGGAATGGGCTGTCCTTCTTGCCTTCCTCGGACAAACGGAACTCCACATCGATAATCGCCCAAATCCCGCCCTCAAGCAGCCGTTCATAACGGCGGTGAAAATCCTCCGGGATGTGTATCTTGGTGTAGCCGAAGTGGTCCATGGAGGCCCAATACTTGTTCTCGCTCGGGAGGAAGCGGACCTCGACACGGTCGATGAACCGGTGTCTGCCCTTTCGCTCGACCATCGACTGCGCCTTGTTTGCCTCGTCATGGCGAAAATAGTTCGTTGAAAGGGTTTCCTTGACGGCGTCCACGCCGATGCGAATTTCCTCTTCATTGTCCGAGGCGCAATATTTTCCGAGCAAATACTCAAGGACGTACGAGGGAACATTTTCGCCGCCTTTGATCTGGTGCAAGAGATCTTTGCGGACCACTTTCCCGGCGAATATTCCCGTCACTTTCCTATCCAAGTCGTCCGATTGCATTCCTGACTCCTCAATCGAGAATCGCGTTTTTCAGCTTCCGCCTCGCCCACACTACACGGGTCTGGGGATCGCTCACCCGGACTTCGATCTCGGCCCCCTCGAAATCCGGATCGATCAGTAGGGGGACCGGCGTTTCCTTGTTGGGTTCCAACGTCACATCACCGGTCTTCTCGTCCCGCGCTTCACAGTCGGCGGCCTTTCCGACGACCGTTGCCTTCGCTCCCGTTCCATCGTAGGCCTCGATTCTCACTCGAAAGACCGTTCCGAAGATGTCTCCTTGCAGGTGGAATTTTAGGCCGATGACCCGGCTGGTGAATTTGTCCGAGCGATAGCGGATGTCGATCTCCGGCCGGCCGGCAGCGCTTTGTCTTTCCTCTCCGGCCCGAAACACGATTACCGGAACCACTGCTTCTTGAAGACTCAGTCCACCATGGAAATATCCCTCGCCCTCTGAGAAGACACGGAACCCGATGGGTAGGCAGACCTCCTGCAATTCCCCTTGAATCCCTACCTGGCCGGCCTTGAGAGTGATCGTTCCCGCCGCCCCGGAAAGCCCCGAACCGAGCCGGCAGCGGCGTTTGTTCTCCAGCCAGCCACCGGGCGGAGCTTGAACTACATCACCCGCCGGGATTTCCGGGAGCATCATGTGGCCGTGGTCGGCGCTGATCACAACGCGGGTGAATCCTTGGGACACTACCCAGCGGACAGCAGCGGCGATGTCGCCGACCACGTCCGAGAGATATCGCCGAGCGCGCCAACCTCCCAGGTTCTCCGCCACGGCGTCCGGGTCCTGCGTCCGTACCACGAAGATATCCGCGTCTTTCAAATTCCCGGCGATCTTCTTCGGCGATCCGAGTATTTCATCCAATGTGGTTTCGAAGAACCGGTCTCCGTACGTGTCAGCTAAGAGCTTCATCCGATCGGCAGATGTCTTCAACAGGCGGGAGCCGAGAGCTGGGACCAAGCCGCCGTCCTTCTCGACAAGCCGCAGCATACCGTCTGCGCCTGGCATGAGGGCCGCCATGCCGCAACCAGTCACCGTCGGGACCACACCTGCCGCGTGGCTGATCACAACCTCCCCTGTACCCACCAGCGCCTCGCCTAGATCGCGCCCCATTTCGTACCGTAGCGAATCCACCATGAAGAACGCGGTTCTTTCCCGGCGTTCCAACAGCGGTGCGACGTGTTCGTCAAAGATGCGGCTCTGCCTCGACGTTTCATTTGGCGGCCACCCCTCAGCCTTCACCGCAGCGAGAAAGACATCCTGCTGTTTCACGACGGCTTCGCGGTAGCGGCGTCGGCAGAGGTCGACAATCGGAGCGATGATTTCCCCGTCAGCGCAGGCGGTCAAGGCAGCTTCGAACAGTCGGAAGGCGCGGTCAAGATTGGACCACCCACCCTCGGTGTACGCCTTCATCAAGCCCGCGAGATCGCTCTTGCCGCTCACTCCGCGTGCCACGACAGCGGACGACTCGATCAGGGCTGTAGCGCGCTCCAGAGCTGTCCATGCCGGCGATCGTTGCGGGTCATGTCGCCAAATTGAGTGCTTCCTTTCTTCGATCAGGGAACGGGCTGCGACAATATCTCCGGCGGCGATAAGCTCGACCGCGCGGCCGAGCAGTTGCCGCTCCTCGAAGGGGAACGTGTCGCGGACACCGGGATCGAAATCGTTCGGCATCAGGTCGGGAAGACGGAGGGCGCTTTCGACGGTCTGCGCTAGCTCGATATAGGTTTCCCGCAGGCCCGCGTCGGCGCGCATCCGCTCGCACCCGGTGTAGACGACTGACTTCGCGTCGCCGCTGGCACAGGGCACAGCACTCAGGGCGTCCGGCACTCCGCTTGGCAGGTCGAAAACGAACTCGCTGAACAGAACGTACTCGGCCGCTTTCGGTCGAAGCGTCTTCCATTTAGTGACCTCAGCCGCCGGTCTGAAGCCTACCGCGGCTTCGAGAAGCCGTAGTAGCTCCTTGACGCAACCCGGCTTGCCGTCCACCTCTTCGGCTTTCTTCACGTTACATAGCGCGAGCGCCGTGATTTCCGCCGGGGACTCGGTGCCGAAGATATCGTTCAAAACCGGCCACCGCTGTGTCTTCTCCAAGCCGTCAAGCAGGGTGATATCCGGTTTCCCCTCGCGGAAGAGTCGGGTGATCTCGCCGGCCTTATCCGGCATGGCCTGACGCGCAAGCGACTCGATCTTCTGATCCTCCGTGTCGCCGAATGACGCGCCGGCCATCGCGTAGACCTCGAACGGATCCCGCATCTTCTCGTCCTCAGTACTACCTCGGCGATGGGGAACGTAGATAAGAATGCATCGGTCCCGCTCGACCGATTTTTCCGATTCGTTCATCAACCGATAGACCTCATCGGCCCGGCGGCGGGCCCTGAGAACGGACGCCTCGGCGGACAACACCTCGCAGTTTGGAGCGCTGAAAGTCGAGAGAAATATGTTGAAATCCCTCTCCGCGTCGTACCAAACCAAGATGCGGCGATCGTTAAGGGTGTCCCCCAGTTTCTTTCTCAGGAAGGCGGTGAACTTCATGCGTCCCTCCGGAACAACCTCATGCCTGCTGCTTCCTCCAGCGCAGAGCAGAGCGAGTCGGTTCGCGCGCGAAGGAACCGAGTGAAACCTCTCCGTATGTCATGCGACCAAACGCCGCTTTCTCGCTCCGCCGGAATCAAGTGCCTATGCATCTTTTTCTTGAAATAATTCCCGCTCTCTTTGACGTCGCCAAAGTACGTCCTGGGCCGTTTACGGCCTATCGCCTGATTCTCATCTGCCGTCAATAAACAGATATTGCTGATGCTGTTGACCAGTCTTGGCGAGATATCGAACGCGCTCAATATCGCCTTCGGGAAGATGTGGTGCCGGTCTTTCCTGTTCGCGGAGGTCGAGTACCGATCAAGCGGTATCTCATTAAGGCCGTCGTCCATAATGCTGACCGGGCGTCGCCGCAACATCATGCAGTAATACGCACTAGTAATTCCCGTCCGCGATGCGTATTGCGACTTTCGCACATCGTCCTTGTCAGCTTGCGGCAAATGTGAAAACCGCGTCTGTGGATGCATAGATAGTCTCATAAAGAATTTAACGTCAGCCGGCACGCAACGGAGAAAATTGCGGCCCGAGTACCTGCTTCCGACGGCCGTAGCCCAAAACCATTTTCGGATCTGGTCTTTCTGTCCGGTGCTGGGCCCACGTCCGTTCCAGTAGAAGAACAGCGCAAGCATCGCGATCATGTAGTCGGAGTAAATATATTCGCGGTTGAGTACCATGAAATGCTGTCGAAGATAGTCCACTGACTTTCCGAAGCACACGACGAGTTTATTCCAGTCTCGCGCCAAGTTCTTTCGGAGACGCCGGTCCGATATCGCTTGTCGCTCCAGCCGCCCAATGACTTGTTGAAGAGCTTGACCGCGCGCCTCGGTTCCTCCGCGCACTGCTGCCATCGCAAAGAGAATCGGCATTACGGGAATCTGCCCGAAGTTCCCTTCGATGTGCTCTTGTATCTCGTGACGGATGTCGCGAAGTTCCAACCCCTCGGCCTTTGAAAAAATCGCGTCCGCAGTGGTGATTTTCATTCCTTGGGTATTGATTCGAAGGAAGGATTCGCGGATCTCACCGATCCTGGACTGAACAAACATGAGCTGTATCGGATAACGGAGGAGCCGCGTGCGGGTCTCTCTGACCCGATCGATCTGGCGTTTCCCCAAGTGCGCCAAGCGATGTCTCCAGCTCGGGTGAAGTATATCCGACAAGGATTCATACCGACCCGGCACCTTCTTACGGTACCTAATCTGTTGCCCGTCGTCCTCTCGTTCCAGGGAAAGCACGATCCGAGTGAAATCTATCTCTTTTCCACTTGCGTTGCGGAGGACACTTCCTTCCCGAACGCGATACAGCACGGATAAGCGCTGCTGGCCGTCGATTAGAAACCAGACGTTGCTGTTGCGTGGATTGAACGGCGGCAGGACGTGATACTTCTGTCTTAGATACAACCGCAGGCTCCGCGGGGTCTGCCACACCATGATCACGCCGACCGGCATATACGCGCGGATACTGTCAAAAAGCCTGGCAGCCTTTGTACCGTCCCAAACAAACTCGCGTTGTAGTCTTGGAATTGCGAAGCGCCCCTCGTCGATACGCTGAAGAAGCTGGCTCATCGCTAACGCCTTGATGTCGATCTTCTTCCGACTCAAGACCCGACCTCCTCGCCGTCGCTTAGGACCTGCTTCGCTTTTCGTCCGCGTCTCCTTTTTGACTGCGGTCGCTCTTCCTTGAAAAGGTCTTCAAGCCCATGGGCGATAGCTATAGAGCGGTCCGTCCTGCATGTCTCGCGGACGCGATCTGGCCAGATGGCGAATGCCAGATGGGACCAGTCGTAATCGCCTTCCTGAAGGTTCTTCCAGCAGTCATCGGTGTCCTTGGCCCACGACCGAAGTCGGAAATGCTTGCGAAAAGGCGCAGCATTGATGATGACACCGTCGTTGAGGTTCGGCTTAAAGGGCAACGCGGTAATTTGGAGAAAATCTTCACGCAGATCCCGCAGCTCGCCCAGGAACGCGCGGGCCTCGCCCAGTCGATCAGTCAACCGCGTCACGTCCCGGCCGGAGGCGGCCTTCAGCTCGTCCTCGATACGGATGATCCTGCGTTCAACGTCCGTAATCTTGGGTTCGACATACTTGTTGACCGCGGCGTAGAGAATCTGATCGTTCAAGCGGTGGTAGTAAAGCCAGATCGTGTACGAGCCAGAGGCGGTGGAGAGTGGCCAATAGATCGGGGCCTTGCGCCGGCTCTTGGAGTAGCGCTTCAAGTGATCCTGAAAGAAACCCGACGGCTTTCGAAAGTAATCGCGCAAATCAGAGATACCGAGGATGTCGCAGGCCTCCCGTTCGATCTCGTGGGCCTTGTCCTTCCAGAGAAGATCTAACACCTCGCGCACGCGGCGGACGATGTCGTCCCGGTGGGGCTGGCTTCCGTTTAGTCCCGGATCATCCACTAGGATGCCGTCCCAGGATATATGAAGCGGGTAGGCGTCATCGGGGACACTCGGGCACTTGACCGTGCCTTCCGGTGGCAAAGTGTTTGCGTCTGGCCTGGCGCAAAGCCACTCTTCGCTAGCTATGCGGTTGGGTTCCGCTGGAAGACCTTCTGGGCCGACAAGCATCCCGGGCGGGCAGACCGGCAGCGAATCGAAAGGTTCGGGGAGCTTCGGCACAAGCGATCGATCCAATGCGATGCGGACATCCCAACGGCCAAGGGATACACCAACCGCGAACTGAAGAATTTCGGCTGGCGATATTCGGCCATCACTTGATACTAATCTGGATGCTCTCGCAATAGATGCTGAAGGGCGACCGACAAGGAGACGCTCCACCTCCACAAACAATTCTTCGAATTTTGTGTTCAATAGCAAACATACATGGTTATCAACGTGTGCCAACACTGATTTATAATCGGCATCCAATCTCATTGCGGTCGTCGCAACTGAACGCAATGTCTCGCCATCAGAAACGCTTAGGAGGGAAGTGAATTCTTCATCTATTTCGTCGTGACGAGCGACCTCGCGCCATCGTATCCAGAAATCCTTTATCGCAATTCCTGCCTGCATAAGAGACTCAGCGCCAAGATCTGGTGCTGGCACCTTAACAACATATCCAGCCGTTTTGTGTTGACCACAGTAAAGGTTGATGAGTACTTGACAGACGGTCGAATTGAGATAAGCGAGCAGCGACCATCTAAACTCTTCGTCAGTAAAGAGACAGTGCCCCTCATTTGAAAACATCGCGCCGGCAGGGAACGGGTACGCATACATATAGTCGGTACGTTTGCCGTATCCGATTCCAGGCCGACCAAAAAATTCTTCTGATTCCAGCCGGAATCCACTTAGCGGTCTGTACTCTTTCCATGCTGTATCGTAAAGGGCAACCGAGAAACGATCGCCAACTAGGGGAGCGAACGGACTTCCATTGTTTAATGTCCACCATCGGGATCCGCGATCGGTGGCTGAGATTTCCCACCAGCACCGGAAGAAGCGAAAGGTGTCACCTGGCGTATATCCCCTACGCCCCTCAATACAACGTTGTGCCAGCGGTCTCCAAATTGAAAACGCGCGGGACAGCATTGATGGGGTTTCATAAGCGAGGGCATTTTCCGGAAACGCCTTGAAGAAATCAACGGTCCTCAGAAACACTCGACCGCCAGTGTCTTGGCGCGACACCCCTGGAAATAAATTGCAGACAATCCGTTGAAGCTGATTCCCACGATCATCGGAGTCGTAGTCGACAAGTCGAACCGCCAAAACTTGATTTCCTGAAGAACCGTTTCCATACACGATGGCACAGGTAGCGACATTTGCCCCATCAAGAACACCCCAACCGAGATCAGCGAGCACATGTGGCAGTGCCCCTCTGGTGATCAACTCGGATCGAAAATCAGAATAATCTGCCTTTTTAAGCCAGGTGCTGTCGGTTATGGATCCGACAAAACCAAAGGGTGCCAGTTCCAGACAACGAATAGCGAATGCGCACAAAAGGTTTCCACTACGGAATTGTGCCTGAATCAGAGCATCTGATGATTTGGTTGGCTCCCCAAACGGCGGATTCATCAGCACCACATCGTAGCGTTTGCGGCAAATGTCGACAAAGGCGAAGCCGCGGGATGCGTCTTCGGCAAACAAACGGCGGCGTAGCGCCCAGCCGTCTTCCGCCCGCTTCGCATATTCCTTCAGAGTATCTAGAATGCAGTCCTCCGCCTGTTCCCAAAACCGCTCGTTGGTGATTCCCTTCACGTCGAATCGCAGTTCCTGCTGCTTGGGCCGCCGATCGGTCATGCCAGGTAGAAAGAGCAGTTGTTGTTCCTGTTTCGGACCTTCCCGCCACTGTTTCCACGCCTCGGCGACGACGTTTTTGATCTCTTCATCGATATTCAGGAGCGAGCCGGCTTCGCCCGCAAGTTTCATCTTCTCGAATATCACATCCACGAGCTGACCGAGCACCCGCGGCTTGAGACCGGCGGCAAACTCCTGGCGCATTTCCTCCTCGCCTGGCATCGGCTCGGCAGTCACAATGTTGGACTTGGCAATACGCGGCCGATCCCCGGCTTTGATGGTGAGTCTTTTCCAGCTCCTTTGCGCCCGAAGCCAAAGGGCCAGCGCGGCGATTTGCACCGCGCGCGGGTCGATGTCGATGCCGTGCAGGTTGTGTTCAACGATCAGCTTCGGAGCTTCCCGGCGCAGCTCGTCAAGAGTTCCGCAGTCCGCCTGCAGGGTTCGCCCCGTAATTTTTGATCTCGGACTTTCGGGGTCTGCCCATGCCTCTTCATATATCCGCTCCAGAAGGTCGAATGCGTAGAGCAAGAAGTGGCCCGAGCCGCAGGCTGGGTCGAGTATGCGCAGGTCGCGCGGGTCTTTTTTGGGCCGGTGCTCGATGTAGGCGGCCGTCTTGAATAATTCGTCCTGTGAAAGAGCCGTTTCGTTCTCCTGAGAGGGCGGGGGCTTTTCGCCCAGGCAGAGGAAAACCTCCTGCGGCCGCCGAACAATATATTGGCACTCGTTTCTCAAAACGGTGGCAGACTTGCGCATCTCATACCAGAGACGACCAAGAGTGTTGTCAGTAAGGAACTCGACCACATACCGCGGCGTGAAGAACTGATTACGGATGGCCAGCTCCCGATTGTTCTGCGGGATCGGCGAAGCCTCCCGCATGGCTTTGCGTTCTTCGGGCGGATTGAAATACTGGTATATCCAACCGATGGTCTCATCCTCGGTCCAAAGGTGCGCGAGTTCCGGTTTATTGAGTTCGGCCAGAATATCGTCCATGCATCGCTCAGTAGGGAACACCGCTGACTGCGGCGTCATCCGGTCGAATAACACCCCCAGATCGAGTGCCAGTTCGTCGAACAAGCACTCCAAGAAACCCCGGTAGGTCTCGTATCTTCCGCCGAGGGCTCCGCCGGAGATACGCTCGAACATCTGAAAACCGGCTGACTTCGTTCCATTGCGGACGCATTCGACAACCAGCCCACGCTCTTCGCACAGGCGCAGGGCGGCCAATCGGTTGAGTACGGTGAAGGATATTTCCAAGACCATCCGCTCGTAGGCGGCCTTACTGCGTTCAGAATCACTTCCCGCAGCACCGACTGTGTAGTGATCGAGAAGATCGCGTAGACAGCGTGCCGCGGCGTGCTGATCGGGCGAAAGGTACGTCAACTTGTCGAGTGGCAGGACGGTGCCGTCCGGGTGGAGTCCGAAGACACCGCGGAGTTGGTCCGTAATGTCCTCTACCAACCTGCGTCTGCACGAGGTGACGGTCTTCGCAAGGAGGTTGCGTGTCTCCTTATCAAAGCTCATCAACACCTCTTGATCCGTATCCGCTTATTCGATTTCAACAGATCGGCTAGCTTCTCGCGGATGGATGCCAACCACAAATCCAGGTCCGTCGTCGAGGCAATCACCGCAGATTGCACCAAGGTATTTGCGTCGACAACTTCCTCGCCGGCCGGCTCTCCTCCGCCTGGCTCAGATTCAGGCTTCGGCCCCGGTTCGATGGGTCGCCTGCGTCTTATCTCTGCCTTCAGGTCTTCGATCAGCCCCGGAAGGGTGCGCCGCCGCACCATCAATGTCTGAAGCAACCTGACCGGATCGGCTTTCTCGGCAGTCGACGGCAAGTCGCTGACAAGTTTTCCAGCGATCTCTTCGCGGTCCTCATCGACAAGTCGTGCCCATTCGGCTTCATTCTCCAGTGCGACGAGGGCTTTCTTCAGATCGTCCTCGTAAGCCGCTCGTTCAATCGCATAACACTTCTCAGTCCGGTCCACCGCGGCACGGATGACACTGCGCAGTTCGGGTAGCCGCTCATGAAACCGCTCGGACGAAAGAACCTCCTCCATCACGGTACGATCTTCCTTGCTCAGAAGATCGTTCGCAGACCCGGGGAACAGTCGGTCCATATCCGCCGTCGAATCCAACACCGATCGGGCTTTTCGGACATCGGCCTCCGCGCCCGACTCCAGAGCGTCAAAAACGGCCTTCGCCCAGGTGATTTGGTCCGGCAACGCACATTCGACGCCACCGAGAACCGATGCCGCTCCTCCGGCATCACCCTTCAAAAGATCCGCCGCATCCGCAAGCAACCGCTGCGACCTGTCCTCACCGGAAAGGCCAAGCAGACGAAGGCGGTCGGGTAACGACCCGAGCCTTTCCAACAGGTCCGGAAAATGCTGCCGCACGGAATGGCTGATGTGATCCTCAAGTGGCAGGACTTCATCGCCAAAGAGAGTTTCGAGCCGTCGGGCTGCCCTGTCCAAGGATTCCGGGGGCAACTTTGCGTCGCGGGAAGAAATGCCAATACGGTTGAACGAAACCGTGCTCTTGACGGCGTCTATGGCCTGAGGTCCGGCGGTGCGCACCGGCCCACCTGCGCCAGCAACGTGAAATTCGAGTTCACCCGCACGCAAGAGTGCGGCAAAGAGGTACCGCACGGTGTCCTTGGTCCAACCGTAGGGGGGTGCGGAGAACATATCCTGAAGATAGGAACCCTGGAGCCTTCCGGAGCCTGACTCCGCAGACTTGGTCCAAAACACCCGCAGCACCTCTGCAAGAACTGGTGCGGAGGTGTCCACCCGCGGCGCGCCCTTGGTCTTGACCACAAGGCCGAGCGGGTCGAGGTCCTTGGTTATTCGGTCCATACGCTCCACGCCGAGGAACTTGGCGGCCTCGTCCGTGGACGGTCGGACTGGAGCAAGATGAAAATAGGGGAAGACTTCCTTGACAGCCGCGGAGAGAACCCCGCGGATCGCGGCGTTCAACGTCTCGCCTGCCTCACGCACCGGCGTCGGCTTGCCGCGAAAGATTAAAACGCCGTCGAGCATCGATCCTTCCATGGCGGCGGCAAGCCGTTCGCGACTCCGTTCGGCCGCCCGACGCTCGGCTCGGAGGTACTGAGCCACAACATGGTCCGCGCTCCGCTCGTCGATGTCGCCTAGGACCTTTTCCGAACGCACGATCTCCGGCAGCAATTCCTCTACGGTGTCGTCGTTCTTCACCAGCAGAACGACCGTATTCCTCAACTCGATCTGCGTGTTCGTCGAGACCAGGAATTCGCTCCGTTTTCCATCCCACAGCGCGGACTCAGTGAATTCCAACCTGAGCTCGACATCCTCCGAACCGCCGACAACGGCCATTCGGCCGAGCTTGACCGACGATCTGACTTCCTTGATGTTCTCCAACCTCGCCGCAGGTTGCACACGGAACATTGCATGTTCCGCAGTGCCCTGCTTGAGCACTTCGATCCTCGCGCGAACGCATTCCCCGGACGTGGGGGCATAACTATTGCGCTTGTCGCGGATCGGCTTGACGGCGTCGCTCAGAAACACGTAACCGCCCGCTTGCGGGTCCTCGATGAGGCCACATTCCTTCTCCGATGTGAGCCCTCGCAAGGCATCCCGCACCTGATTGAGCAGCGATTGCGATCCGACTTTTCTGTAAAGTAGGGCGGCGACGTTCTCCGCGGTACGGGGGAAGGTTTCCACCGGCTGGAGGGCGGCGACTGCCTTGGCGACCCGCAACTCTATGGAGCTCGCCCCAAAAATCTTAGCCGTCTTTTCTACGCTGCGAATTACGTGGGGCAGAACTTTTGCG
>Ga0172368_10006158_pt1 | contig 13059 bp, 11 predicted proteins | sample Lak11m_FD_114540 | JGI IMG/M metagenome (GOLD analysis project Ga0172368, IMG submission 114540) | Freshwater microbial communities from Kabuno Bay, South-Kivu, Congo - kab_022012_11m | ecosystem: Environmental > Aquatic > Freshwater > Lake | place: Democratic Republic of the Congo: South-Kivu...
ATCAATAGCGGTCTCCAGGAACTCATCAAAGAGAATCCTACGATAAGATTTATCGGAGAACCATACAATGTAAATCAAAAGAAGGCTGAAAGTGGTAAAGGTGGAAAGGACGAAAGTGAAACGGTGATTACACTCAAACTTGATATCTTCCCTGAAGTGGAGGTAGCCAATGAGGACCGGAAAAAACATAGCCTCAAGAAGGTAGATACGTCCATTACGCAAGCAGAGATAGATGACGCTATGATCCGTCTGAAGAAGAATTATGCTGACTACAAAGATGTCGATACTATTTCTTTGGACACTATCTCCAAGGTCGCCTTGAGCTATTTGGATAAAGACGGCGCTGAGGTAGACAAATGACATACTTATGTCGGAGAGCCTGAATTCGCTGAATTTGAATTCTTCAAAAAAGAATTTGTCGGCAAGAAAAAGAATGAAGAATTCACTATCAAATATGATACCAAAAAAATCCCTGAAGTGTTATTGAGCAAGAAGCCTGATGTGAAGGTAGCAGAATTGAAACTCGTCATTCAGGATGTGAAACAGATCGTCTTGCCTGAAATCAACGATGAGATGCTCGAAAAACTCTTCGGGAAAGATTCGAACGTGAAGAGCGAAAAAGATCTTATCGCTTTTATCGAGACTTCGATTGCTGAAAATAAATTCGAGACTGAGCTCATGAAACAAGTCGAAGACTTGCTTAATGCAGTCAAAGGAAAGAGTCTTAAAGTCGAAGTTCCTCATACCTTGGTAGAGGAGGAATCTAAAAGCAGAGTAGCCAATCTCGAAAAGAGATTTGGAAGTCAGGAGAGAGTCGATCAATATTTCAAACAAATAGGAGAAGAGAAGACCAAACAATTCATGGAAGATATCAAGACAGCTTCTGAGCAGAGCCTCGAAAAATTCTTCGTGCTCCAAAAGCTAGTTCAGCTGCTTGAATTACAGATCAATCGAGAGAATCCTGGACATCTCGAAATCGAGAAGAAGTTGTATGAGAAGTTGGTTAAATAATTGCCTGTCATCCTGGAGCGATAGCGAAGGATCCAAATTAGATTCTTCACTGCGTTCAGAATGCCGGTGTATTCAGAATGATGGTCTGTTTTAACTGTTATTGAGTTTTATGGGAATATTCCTTTTTGTTCGTGATCTCCTGCTTTTCCCCTTCCAACCCAACAAGAAGGAGAATAGATTCTGGCAATTCCTCAGGATGTCTTTCAAAGAATATCCTGCATTCCTTCGGATAAAACCTAGTTTCAAAAAGATACTCGTCTTCCCTTTCCTTGTCATCTATTATCTCTTCAAGAGAAAATAAAAAAACCGTGCACCACGTTGTGGTTAGAGACGTTGCATTGCAACGTCTCTACGCCCGAATGGGCGGCACGGTTTTTTTTGAAATCATATTATTCGTCTGTCTTGAGATCTTCGAAATGTGTCTTGTAGTATTCTCTTGCCTTGTTTAAGAGATCAGCGAGCTTTTCTGCATCAGCGAGTTCTCCTTTGCTGATGTTGATCTTTGAGCTGAAATATCTCATAAATCAGTTTTGTTTGATCTTTTTGAGGAAGACACCGAGTTTGAGCGTTCATTCTCCTGGGAGAAGATGTCCTTCTCCGAGTCTGTTCTTGTCTGAAAAGTACAAGACTGCGATATATGGCAGAAGGTTAGGCAGCTTTCTCATGATCTCATTCTCCAAGGTCTCAACATCGAAGTTTGCGATGTCGAATCCGAGATAACATCCGTATTTTTTCACGATATCTACGATATTGGTGAAATGAAATTTCGGTATAGGGAGAGCGAATACGTTCGACTCTTCAGGATTGATGATGGCAAAATGGATGTGCTTGTTATCTTTCTTATACGCTGCGATATTGTCTACGATGAAGTTGTAGGATTTGAGATTGAAATATCATGGAGCATTGATGGTGATCGTGTCTGCGCCTGTGGCTTCGCAAAGATCTAGGGCTTTATTGAGCTCTTTCTGGTTTACATTGTCAGAAACCTGAATCACTTTGATCGGTATATCGTGCGTGGCAGAAAGTTTCTTTACATAATCGACGTTCCGAGCATCAAAATTTTTCCATATAGCGAGATCGATTCCATCGAACCCTGCACTCTTGCTGAGTTCAAATACCATGTCCAATCCGCAATTGGAAAAAGAATCTGTGCTGATCAAGAATAGCGGCTTGTTCACCGATTTCTTGCTTCCTTCATCTTTTTTCGCTTCTTCGTCGTCCATGGAGAAGAACGGATCTTTCGGATCACCCGTCAATTCGTTATCGTCTTTTTTTGCTTCCTCTTCTTTAGACATTTTTGTTTAAGGGTATAAGTGATAAATGATACAGCATAATTATAGTTTTTTTTGGGGATTTTGCAAATTTTTCTGCATTTATGGTAAACGGTAAATGGTTAATGGTTAATGTACCATGTACATTAGCCGTTATCCATTATCCATTTTCGACGGAAAAGACAATTCATTTGTGGTCAGAACCTGGTATTTTGACGGTTTTTATATCCTGGATAGTACCTATGTCATTTGTCCGTAGATGGTCGATATGGGCCCAGAAAAGTGGGATTCGGGCAAACTCTCGGGTGAAGGCTATGGGAAGTATCCTTGTGGCATTGACGAATCAGCTTCCTAGCTTTTTTTCGAAATCTGCGTAGTATTTTGACCGTGGTGAGATATTAAAATCTCCTATGACGAATACTTTATCGACCTTGGCCCTATATCATTCTTGATGAGATTTGATGTCGTTGATAAAATTCGCCAACTGTGCATTTCTCATCTCAAAATGTGCATAGGAATCAGGCGAACTGGTGTGTACGAGATAGAAATATTGTTCTGGCCCTGTAGCTGGCTGCAATGAAAAATATGCGTATCTCCATCTTCCCTGGGGGAAATCATCCGCCCGATTTTCTATCTTGTGTTTGCTAAACACCATGCTACCGATGAAGCTCTTGGATCGGGTCGTGCTGTTGATATAAGGATAGTTCTTCTGCAGGAAATCCTTGAGATGAGTGTAGTGATTCTCTGAAAATTCTACAAAAAGAATCAGGTCCGGATTCGCATTTTCTATAGTCGTCTGTATCCCGCTATAATTTTCGTTGTTTTTGTGGATATTCGCGTAAAGAACCTTGATCCCTGAAAAATTTTGAATTTTAGATTCTAGATTTTGAATTTCTGGTCTGTAGTTATAAAAACTATTGAAAGTGTTGGAGTGGAGAAGAAAAAGCACTCCAAATCCTACAAGCAATGCTCATCGCATGCCGGAAGGAGAAACAAATCCCCCCACCCCCCCTTTCTTAAGGGGGGCATTAAATATGTTTGTTTGTTTGAGGTATCTTCTGAGATTGATGAAAGAAATAATCATTCCTATCAAAGTGATTCCCACAAGATAGGGGAGAAAACTCATAGCGAGTTCGGCATAATAATTCTCCGGGAAGCGGAGAATAGCTATGTCAGTGAGGATGATTATTCGGAGAATGGCTTGGAACATCGATGATTCTAAATTTCCCTAAAGGGCTAAAGTAAATTCTAGATTCTGGATTAGATGATAATAATTTCTCCACGGATTCCAAATAAAAAAAACTCCCATGAAATCAGAGGGGAGTTTGTCAGAATGGGTTTTCTCCAGGAACCTATAAGTTCAAAGGAGAGTGTTTTTTCTGCTGTCGTTCTCGTGCTTTCCGCTTAGCTCTGTCTCTGGCTAATGTGGCCAGGACTTCTTCTTGCTCGCCGGTTTTTTGGATGATGAAACGCCTTTCTCCCTTTATCACATAGAAATAAAGGGATTTTGGATCGATGATGTCTTTTGTAACGGAGTCATGGAAAAATCCATTCTCTCTACAAAATTCTTCCATTCTCTCCAAGGAAATCTGTTTCCTTGTTTCTTTTCCACAGGGGATTGGGGTCGTTTCTTCTTTTTCGCATGGGACTTCAGTTTGGACCTTGTCTTTTTTGCTCTCTTCTTCCGTAAAAAATTTCAGAAGCGCACTAAAAAATGATTTGACAAGGCTTTGCGTTTTCATTGCTACTCTTTTCATCTTTTCTTTGTTTGGTTGATTTTTTTTCGTGGTTGTGTGATAGTCAAAAACTATGAAAATGCAACACTAAATTCATAAAAAGTCAAGCTTGCTGAGCTGTGATTTTTTTGATTGAATATTAAATTGGTTGAAAGTTAAGGGTTGAAAGTTATAAGGTCCACGAAACTTTACAAACCTTATGACTTTACGAACTTTACAATTCAGATGAAATTTCACATCCTGACCTTCGGATGTCAGATGAATTACGCAGATAGTGCAAGGATAAGAGCAGTGCTTCAGCACTGCGGTTTTTCGCATACAGAAGATATAAAAAAAGCAGATATCGTCATCTTCGAAACCTGTTCGGTGAGACAAAAATCTGAAGACAAAATCACGGGCAAGCTCAAAGAGATTCGTCCTGATCAGAAAGTATGGATCACTGGATGTATGATCCAACACAATTTCAGGAGTTGAAAGCTTCTCAAAGGAGCAGAGGAGCATAGGGGCATAGGTTGAAAATTTGAAAGGGGCAATTTTGCTGGTGCATTGCAGACTACCAAACCTCAGGTTGTGGGAATTACCAACCAGGAGCTAGAAGAACTTGGTACTAGGCACTCGGTACTCGGTACTGTTTTCGTGAATCATGCCTTCAACCCTATGTTCCATAAATTACAACAGAAGCGATCAAATATTCAGTTGTTTCGGAGGATAGATGATACATGATTTTTGCCTTTGATGCTCGAGAGATTGTGATATGCGGTGCAGTATGATGGAGAGTTCTTGAATGAATATGAACAGATCATCCCCGAGTCTGTTACTTCCATGAATCCGCATGCGACTACAGCTTATGTGCCTATTTCCACCGGCTGTAATCAGTTCTGCGCGTATTGTATCGTGCCCTACGCGAGAGGATTGGAAAAATATTTTTCCGTGGAGCAGATCGTAGATGAAGTCAAAACGCATCTGAAACGTGGTGCTCAGGAGATTGTTCTGCTCGGTCAGATCGTCAATAAGCATCCGCAATTCGTGGAGATTGTCAAAGCCATATTGGCGTTAAAAGACGAAAAGGACGAACAGGACGAAAAATGACTCAAATGGCTCAGATATACATCGCCGTATCCTACGTATTATTCCAAGGAATTACTTGCGCTCCATGAAAAGGAAGAAAAGCTTTGTCCGCATATCCATATGCCTTTGCAGTCAGGTTCTGATAGTGTCTTGAAAAGGATGTTCAGAGGATATTCCGTCGCTGATGCTAAAAAATTTATCGATGATATTCGTGCTCTCAAGAGAGATGTCAGCATCACGACCGATATCATCTTGTGATTTCCCGGCGAGACGGAAGAGGATTTCCAGCAGACCTTGGAGCTGGTGGAGTATGGAAGATTTGATATGATCTATATGGGTATCTATTCTTCCAGGCCCGGCACTCTAGCACAAAAAAAATATCCTGATGACGTATCGCGTGAGGTGAAGCGAGAAAGACGAAATAGACTTAACGATGTCTTGAAACGTATTTCGCGTGAAAACAATAAGAAAGAAGTCGGCAATGTTTGTGAGATGCTCGTAAATGGAATACAAGATTCGCAAATAAGCGGCTACACGGACAACATGAAGCAGATAATAGTGAACTGAGTAAAATGAGTGAACTGAGTAAAATGAGTGAACTGAGTAAAATGAGTGAACTGAGTAAAATGAGTAAAATGAGAAAATGCCCTTCGTCATCCTGAGCTAAAAGCGAAGGATCTAGGACTAGATTCTTCACTTCGTTCAGAATGACATTGAAAGATTAAATGAGTGAGGGTGGGGGAGTTCGTGAAGGTCAAAATCGTTAAGGGCGTTGCATTCAAACTGTCTTGAGAAATAGAACCTTAGGTTGCAGAACGTCAGAACGTTAGGCCTTGAAAAGTCAAATCTAAATCATACTATGTATGTAGCTTTATTAGCTTATTCATCGGTATGAATATCGCTGATCTGAAAGATAAGAATATCGCTATCCTGGGCTTTGGACTCGAAGGGAAGTCTACGCTCAATTTTCTGATGAACCAGAATGCACAATTCAAGAGTATCACCATCCTTGACGTCAATCAGCACCTCCAGACTTCCAGTCTTGTCGGTTCTGTCGTCTGAGATGAATATCTCGAACGTCTGGATCAATACGATATCATCTTCAAATCGGCATGAATCCCCTTCAATGAGAAGTTGCTGCCGCATAAGTCCAAGATTATCACGCAAGTCCAATTCCTATTCGATAATTATAAAGGCAAGGTGATAGCAGTCACTGCTACCAAATGAAAATCTACTATGGTTTCGCTGATTTTCCATATCCTCAAAGATGCGTGATATCGCGTAAAGTTGGTCGGCAATATCGGCAATCCTGTACTGGACGAAATAGATTTTATAGAAGAGTATGATTATGTAGTATTGGAGCTTTCCAGCTATATGCTCGATACACTCAAAAAACAGAATTATATTTCCGTACTCGGAAGTGTATTCCCTGAACATCTTGATTGGCACGGTTCTTTCCAGGCCTATGCGAAGGCAAAACTCAATGTCCTCAACGGCAGCCAATATAATGTAGTCCACTGGAAAACTATCCAAGAATGCAAATTGGAAGAAAGGCTCATCGTGCATCCCGAAAGCGGTAATTCGCACCTCATCTCTTATGGAAGCGAATGAAAATACAAACGATACTATGGATTTTTTATGGAAGATGATAAAAAACTTTTTTCGGAAAATGATAGGAATATCTTGGGAGAGCATAATCTGGACAATATCTGTGCTGCCTTGGCAGTAGGGGATATCATCGGATTACCGCTCAAGACCGTCCATCAATCGATCAAGACTTTCAAGGGTTTGCCACACAGGATGGAGAATATCGGCGTCCATGGATGAAGAGAATGGGTAGATGATGCCATATCTACGACCCCTGAAAGCACTATCCAGGCCATCAAGACTTTCGGCAAAAAAATCGATACGATATTTCTCTGAGGCACTGACAGAGGTTATGATTTCAACGAATTGATCAGATGTGTCCTTGAATACAAGATCCGCAATATCGTCCTCTTTCCAGATTCTGGTAAGAAAATATTGGAGCTACTAAAACAGCACATAGAAAAATATACTGACATCTCCACGCCTGATTTCAAACATTGTATCCAGGTGCAATATAAGCGCTGAAACCATGTCGACAATCTCAAGATCTTCTCTACCGACGATATGCAAGAGGCGGTAAAATTCGCTTATATGTACACAGAAAAATGAAAGATGGGGCTCCTTTCCACTGCCTCTCCGAGTTATAGTGTATGGAAAAATTTTGAGGAGAAAGGCGATCTCTTCAAAAAATATGTGCAAGAATTGGCTAACGGATAAATAGTCTATAAGGTCTATAAAGTCGAAAGTCTATAAAGTCGACAATTTCAATTGACCTTACAGACCTGATGACATTTGACTTTTGGCTAAAGTTAGCTTGACTTTCACTAGCGAATCACTACATTGATTGCTGGTGATTTTTTGTTTTTTACTGAAAATCATCAAAAAGAAAATAATTCATTCATTAATCTAAAAAAAATCTAAAAAAGAAAAAAGCGTATGAAACAAACAAAATTAAACATTGACCCCGAGCAGAGTAAAAAGTATTTGGTAATGCAAAAACATGTTTTGCGATCTATAAGCGATTGTCGAGACCAAGGTCTTTTCGAGACAGAGCTTAAAAAGTCGGAACGATGGCTTTTGAGAGATGATTTGATGACATTGGTGGATTGGGTACTGGATACGTTTGGTACGGTCTTCCATGATCTTGAACATCGAGTAAGACAATTATTCGAATACCTCTTCGGTTCCAATGTTGTTCAGGTAAAAAATTATTAACTCCGGTTTCCCGGAAAATGAAAATGGGTCGAGGTTCTCTCTTCCCATTTTTACGTTCTTGAGAAATGATTTATTCAACATATTTTTTGAAATCTTCCAGGTTGTCGAAAGATTTGTAGACTGAAGCGAATCTGACGTAGGCTACAGGATCTATGGTCTTCAATGTCCTCAGGATATCATCTCCGATCTGCTTAGAACTGATCTCATTCTTGTCTGTGGATCGTTCTGCTTCCAGATTGTTGATGATGTTTTCTATCTCTTCTTTGTCCATCTGTCTCTTTACGCATGCCAGCACAAGCGCCCTCTTGAGTTTTTGACTGTCATACATCTCTTTGCTTCCGTCTTTTTTGATTACCATAAGCTCGGTGAATCCTTTTCTTTCGAAGGTCGTAAATCTATTGTTGCAAAATTCGCACTCTCTTCTTCTTCTGATACTTTGACCGTCTTCGATCATTCTAGAATCGATGACTTTGGTATCCATGTTTTGACATTTTGGGCATTTCATAATAAGCGGAGCGTAAATGAATAAAGAGCTTAGAGCTTAGAACTTAGACCTTAGACTTTGCGCTTTTCTAAGTTCTAAAGGCGAAGCCGTTACTAAGTGCTAAGTTCTTATTTCGGTATGATAAATCTTTTGTTGTAGTAGCTTATGTTTTTGAGGAATCATCTAAATCGTATGACGTCCTCTCCTGTTATTTTTTTTGTAATTTCTTCGTCGTCTGCAGTCTTACGTCCATTGCTTTTGCTGCCTTCTATGAAGTGTGTTCGATTTTCCATCCCGATCCTAAGGAAATCCTTGTTGTCGTCAATCGCAATCCGATTTTTTAGGATCTCTTCGAATTTCCCGTAGATGATGTCCAGGATCTTGATCATCTTTTCTTTGGTGGATCATTCTTCCGGCTCTTTGTCTGTCTTCTCGATATTTATGTTGAGGATGTCTGTGATGTATATCTTCTTGAGAAGGCGTATCTTGAGATCTTTCTTGGTCTTCTGTTCCTCTTGGGAGAGGAAGGCCATATGCAGCATCAATCCGAGGAGCGTTTCCCTACAATTGGCGAGGATTCAGAGTATGACCTGATCCGAATAATAGTGTTTGAGATCGATGTCCTTGGTTGCAAGAGCTGCAGATACTGATTGCCCCATCCGGAAATCCAGGTTGTAGACGCTTTCCTTGAGGTGGTAGATATCTTCATCAGTCAGATTCTGTTGTATCGTCTTGAGAAACCCCTTACCATCGGCTAGCAAAGATGCCATCTGTTTGTAGATATCTTTTCCCACATCGTCCTTCTCTTTTTTGACCAAGGCGGAAATCTCTTTGCCGAACATCTTTCTGAAGATATCCAGGATGTTTTTATTTTTGATGAAGATCCTTACGTCTTTGGGGTTGATATCCTGAAATATCGTCGCAATAAAATTTTCATCGAAGAGTTTGAGGATACAGATATTGGAATAGATACTCTTCATGTTGCTCTTGTAAGGCAGGAAAAACTTCTGCTTGCCTGCTCTGACGTTCTCTGATGCATACTTATAATAGAAGACATTCTTACCGTAGTTGTAGAGGAGCGAACCATAATAATACAGATTCTGATTTTTTTGGTTGAACATATCCGTGCTTTGCGCTATGGCTTCGATCATAGGTTTCCTAAACATTCTGAGGAAAAAACTATCTCCTCTGGATATCCGGAATCCGCCGACGAGCGTGATGTAGAAGTTTAATATCTTTTCCATGATCTTGGATTCTTTCTTTATCTTTTCCGGTATCTTGAAGTTTTCCAGATTCTCTATGTCATCTCCTATGGACGACATGAGGTCATCCAGCTCTTCGTCTGTCTCTTCTCATTTGTCGCTTCTCAGGACGGTGATGAGATATTTTTGCACTCACGAGAAAAAACTTTTTTTGAAATGTCTGTAGTCGGTGATATAGAGCAAAAAACTCTCCAGCTCGTGATTGTCTTTGCGCAAGCTGGCGATGTATCTGTCTATCGTTTTCCTGTCATAGATCTTGGAGATGATGTTCTCCGTCACCAGAAACATATCCATATCCAAAAACATATATCTGATCAAGATGTCTGCAGGCAGGATGAATTGCATGACTTTTGTCTCTACGCTAGAATAATTTGCTTGCGTGGTATATTTTTCGTGATTTTCTATAAATTCATTTACGATGCTTTTCTGATCTCCCTTGAGCTCATCATAGAAAATCCATGAATAGAGGTCCTTGTCTGTGATGTCTTTGTTGGTAAACATGGCATTGAGTCTCTGATATGTCGCGAAGAGTGGAAAGAATATTTCGCTCGTATTGAGGAGCTCTTTCTTGATCTTTGCAAGATCTTCCTTGCTGATCTTTTTTCCTGTCTGAGAAAATACGAATTCGTAAAAATGAAAAAAAGTTTGGATAAATCGATTGTAATTCTCCTCCCTATGTTTGTGCGGAAATATTTTTATCCTCGAGAGGAATACGAAACTCAGCAGGTAGCACGCATACAAAAAATTCAGATAGGCATCTTGTCCGTACTTGAGAAAGATGTCTTTGGTATAGATGCTGGCGATGAGCGTCAGGCTATTACTGATATTTGCACAGTTGAAAAATCTGTATCCGTTGAGATTTGATGCTGCGCAATATCCGTAATATATATCGTTGTCTTTCTGCTTGATCTGTGGGTTTTCTCCCAGCCCTGTCTTGAATTCGAAAGGATCGAGTGCGATATCAAAAAGGTTCATTTTATAATTCTCTACGATTTTCCTATTTATGACTGAGAAGAATTCTTTGGTTGAGATGAATGAGACGAACATGCTTGCCGGATTGATATTCTGATTGGCAATTTCGTCTGGGAATAATGATAATAATGTCCTTTTGAATAATTGCATAGCTAAGCGAAGCGTAAAATAGTGAACAACTAATAACTAACAGTTAACAGTTTTTCGCCAATGTTTATTTGCACTGTTAGTTGTTCACTGTTAGTTCTTAACTGATTTTTCGAGTGCTTTGATGGTCACTTGGTAGGTGAGGGTTTCGTAGGTGTATGGAGGATTGATATCCAATAATACGTATTCATATCCTTTGTCGTCTGTCTCGAATCCTTTTACCAATCCTTCTTCGTTCCCGAGTTTCAGTCTCTCTCCTTCTTTGGGCTCAATCTTTGATATCTCTAGGATGTATTTCGCCACCTTCTGTACCTTCTTCTCGTTGTATTCTGCACCATATGCTTTGTCTGCTTTGATCTCTATGGTTTTGGTCTTGCCGAGCTTTATGCCTACTACGCCCTCATCCAATCCTTGGATAACTTCTCCGGATCCGACTACAAAACGAAGCGTGTCTTGTCCTTCGGTCGTCTTAAAAACTGATCCGTCCGGCAAGGTCGCTGTATAGCTGATCTCTACGGTATCTCCTGTCTGTACGGTGTTTTCTTTGCTACATCATGCGATGAAGGTGACTGCCGTGATTGCGCTGAAGATGGCGACTAGAGAGATGATTTTTTTCATTTATTTTTTTGTAAAAGTCGGTAAAAAGACGTGAAGAAGTATATATTTTTGGGCTAACATTACAACATTATTTCACTTTTCAAAATTTTTCTGCTATAAAACGATTCCGTGATTGCTGTGGTGTTTTGATGTATTCTTTCTGGTCATATGTGCTTATGACTTGTTGCGTTCCGGTCTGTGCCTTCTCCGGCATCTGTTCAAACTTTATGATGAATTCTCCGCGCCTGAGGATATTGTTTTCGTGCTGGAGGAAATATTGTGCATATTCCGATTTTTCGTAATTGAGGAGAAAATTTTCTGAGAAGGCGAGTTCTAGCGTTTTCTGCTCAGATTGTATGATGGTGTCCTGTATCGCATCTTCGATGGCTGTGTAATTGATATACATCCTTACTGCGATCAGGATTATGAAAATGTTGACTATGATAAGCCCATATTTGACGCGAATCGGATGACGGAGGATATATGATCTAAGATCGTTCATAAACTTTCAGAATGTTAAATTTTAAGTGCTAAGTGTTAAATAGTTGGATGCTTTTTATAATGTCATTCTGTATTGAAAATTCAAGGCTAATTACGTATAACGGATAATGGATAACGGATAATGTACTTTTACCTTTATCCATTTCCCATTTTACATTTACTATTTGGATGCCGATACGTAAATTACCTGACTATATGACCGCCAGACTCAAGAACTGAGATGTTGTAGAAAGACCTGCCTCTGTTGTCAAAGAATTGATAGAGAATAGCTTGGATGCCGGCGCTACTGATATCGTTGTCTCTATCAATGATGGAGGTAAATCTCTCATCAGTGTCGAAGACAATGGGGCAGGCATCGCATTGACTGACATGGACCTTCTCCTGTGAAGATATACGACCTCTAAGATCTACGGCGAGCAGGATCTGCTCCATCTCAAGACCTATGGATTCAGATGAGAATCTTTGGCGGAGATTGCGGAAGTGAGCAAGATCACCACTATCATCTCGAAGACCTGATATAGTGAGATGGCGACCAAATTGGTGAAGCTCGGTGAATCTCTCACCGTCAATCATCTCCCTGTATGATTTGATCATGGCAGTATGGTCATCGTTCAGGATCTTTTCCACAATGCCCCTATCAAATCCAAATCTCTCAAATCTTCTCAGACAGAATTCTTTTTCTGTTATAATTATTTCGTAGATATAGCTTTGTACCATCATGATATATCATTCGCTTTACGCAAAAACGATAAACTCATCTTTGACTTGCCCAAGGTCAATTCGCTGATGGAAAGGATTACTCAGATCTACAAGAAGGACCATTCAAAGAATTTGAAACATGTCCAGGTCGCAGATGATGAAATCCATCTGACGTGATTTGTCTCTGATGCTCGTCTGACCTTCGGTTCATGAGATAATATAAAGATTTATGTGGATGGAAGGCCGGTACAAGATAAAATTATCAAGAGAGCTTTGATGGATGCTTACGCGAAATATATACCTTCCGGCGAATATCCCTTCGCCGTGTTGATGCTCAATACTCAGCCTGGCGTCGTCAATGTGAATGTAGATTCCAGGAAGTCTGAAGTGAAATTTTCTGATTCTCAGAGGATCTATCAAATCGTCCATGATGCGATACTTAGGGTTGTGGGTGAAAGTAAGATCTGAGCTCCATCTGCTCCCAAGAGCGCCGGTTTCCGGGAGAAAAA
>Ga0172368_10006159_pt1 | contig 13057 bp, 6 predicted proteins | sample Lak11m_FD_114540 | JGI IMG/M metagenome (GOLD analysis project Ga0172368, IMG submission 114540) | Freshwater microbial communities from Kabuno Bay, South-Kivu, Congo - kab_022012_11m | ecosystem: Environmental > Aquatic > Freshwater > Lake | place: Democratic Republic of the Congo: South-Kivu...
GGGGTCTTTTTTGGACCATTTTCTGTCAAAGAACAAGATATTTGATAATATAAAAGTAAAAATCAATGATTTTCTAAGAAACATAACTCCAGAAAAAGTAAAAAACACTTTTTCAGGGGAGACGGTTTAATGTAAAATATTTTCCGTTCTTATTAATAACTGGATAACCGAATAATTTTTATTTTAAAGAGGGATAGGTGCAGCGAAATACATATCAAGATCGCAACCGATGATAAGAATATATTAGTTAAATCATCAGAACCTCCAAAAGAATAAGAGGTTTAATTTGAAATTAGGTAACACTATAAATCCTTATATATCTTTTCGTTATTTGACTAAAAACTTGCAATTCAAAACTCAAAACTTAGAACAGTTTATTCATCGTTCCTAATCACCGTTACACGGTAAAATCCCGTTCCTTCCGAAAGCGCATCGGAATCGACAAAGAAAGTATCGGCGGTGAAAAAATGCTGCGCTGTTGATAGTTCAAAATACGGTACGGACGATTTATAAACACAATATTGAGTGGACAAAGGATTGCTTGGCCAATTCAAATGCGCATTTTCGTCTTGTAAAATAATAGTCAGGTTCTCTATTGGGTAAAGCGTCTGATCGAAAAAGTATCTGCCCATATCGGCAATAGTGTTATCCGGATCGAACGGTAAATCGGGATTTCCGGCGTCGATACAGGGGCTGGACAACTGCAGGTTCAGATTGCCATTTTGAGGATCGACATAGAGCGGCGGACGGAAGAGATTGCCATAGATATCACACGAATCGCCGTTTACATTCACGGTAGTAAGCTGTTCAAAGCCGGGAGGAGTCTGGTTGTAAGTATGTATAATTGGCTCATAGCCATTAAAACAATTGTGATTAATGTCAATGGAATCAACAGTCCCGGAAATATAGATTGCTTCATCACCGTTAATATTATCGAAAATGTTGTTTAAAATCCGGATAGTATTGCAGCTTGTATAGATACCTTGATTATTCCAATTTGCATAAAGAGAGCAGTTTCTAACTAATATTTCATATCCGTAAGCAATAATAATACCTAAAGAATACTGGCTGGAATTGTACCTGAAGCTGCTATTTTCAATGGTTATACTATCACCGTAAGCGTACATCACTGCACCATAATTATAAGAATAATTGCTCAGGAATTCGCAATTCCGAATAACTATAGTTCCCATTCCCCAACTATTGATAGCCCCGCCGGCGTACTCGACTTGGTTGGAATAAAAACCGCAGGAATCGAAGGTGGTGATTGAAAAGCCGGAAAGACATACCGCCCCGCCGCTAATGGCATAATTATCTCTGAACATACAATGCTTGAAAGTAACATTTGCGCCTATGTTCCAAGCGCCTCCGCCGGAGCCGTATCCTGTCGGTTCCAATGAATTCCCGTTTTCAATGATGCAGTATTCCATAAGTGAAGAGCTATTATTTTGATGGAATTCGATGTGCCGCCAGCCAGGTCCGTAGATGGAATTGGTGAAGGTTATAGAATCCTCTTCAGCGCCGATCGCCTGGAGCGAACCATTAACTATTAGCCTGATAAAAGTCCCTGACATAATTTTAACGCCGGATTCGATGAAAAGTGTATCAAGCAGTGGTATAATCGCATCACCCATCACGATGATATAAGGACTACCCTCCGTTGTCCAGGTTCCGGAAACATTTCCGGGGAAGACATAGGTAGTATCCGCATTGGCCGTTTTCAGCGCAACGGCGGTTAAAAATATCAGTCGAAATATGAATTTATATCGCATACTCACTCCCAGGTTACAAAGTAATAATAACAGGGTTGCTGCAACGCGTTTTCATCCGCAAAGTAGTTTTCCCCTGGCGAAATCCACAGCAGATTCTGGGAATTGGGTTCGAAATATGGCGTACTCGAACGGTAAATATAATATGAATCAGCGCTCGGAATCGCCGTCCAGTTCAGGATTACATCGCTGCCGGAGATAGAGATGGTCACCTGGATTTGCGGCATCTGATCAAAATAGTAGCGCCCGATATCCGCAATAGTACTATCAGGATCGTATGGGGACAGAGGATTGCCGGCATCGATGCAAGGGGATTCCGCAGTAAGATGATATGCGCTGTCTCCGGAAATTGACGCAAACAGGGGATTCATGTAAATATTATAATACTGGTCGCAGACATCCCCATTGGCATTGGTGTAGTTTAGTACAAATAAACCTGTAGGTATTTGCCCCCAGAATAAATATCCCGGATTGAGCCAAAAATCGCAGTAGGACACCGAAGCTCCGGCAGAGTTCACGAAATGAAACACTCCCACACCCTGGTTAAGATAAAAAATTGAGTTCTCGACCGTCATAGAGTTCGATTGATAATAGACAGCTGATCCGCTGCCGGGGGCGGAGATACCTGTAATAGTATTTGAGATAAAGACGCTGTTACTTACATTCAAAGTCGATGCATTACAATCAATAGCTCCGCCCACATTACCCGATTCATTATTAATAAATTCACATTGCGTAATCGCCACATCGGATGATTCGCATTTGATCGCTCCGGCGCTAGAATACACGGAATTGCTGTCGAATTTACAACTATAGATTTCCACCTGTGAATTATGCGCAGAGATGGCGCCTCCTTCTTGCGCACTTTCGTTCATGAATAAATTGCCATTCTGTGAAAAAACCGTGGATTCGATAACCATAGATGAATTATCGCAATAAATGCCTCCGCCCCAGGCGGGTCTCCAATCAGCTTCGATGTAATTGTATGAGATTTCGCAGCCATTGATAGAGAGATTGGAATTTTCATAACAAGAGATGCCGCCGCCGGAACTCTGCGGTTCATAGACAAAGCCGTTGTACCCTCCCATTGTGTAGTTGCCCGAAATATTGCTATCTTGAATCAATAAATCGGAATCGAAACATGATATACCCCCGCCGGTGGTGGAACCATATTCGGTATAGACCCCATTCCCTGTGATCTGGCAATTAATGATCTCGGCGTTACAATTAGCGAAATGCATCCCTCCGCCATATCCTCCGTAAGAAAAGTGGTTTCCACTGATTATACAGTCTTCAATCCTGAAATTGGAACTCTCTGCGTTTATCCCCGCTCCGCTGACAGAAATACATGATTGGATGAGACAATTCCTGATTGTCGGACCGGAATTAGCGATCCTGATTCCGCCTCCTCCATAAGAAATCGTGGGATTTCCCTCAATAATTTTAAATCCGTCGAGAACAGAGTTTTCGCTTTCACCGGAATGGAAATAAAATCCCCTCCCGGAATTATCGCAATCTATGATGCAGTTTTCAGGACCGTTTTCGGACATTACAATTATCGCTTTGCCGGAAAAATCAAGCTCCTTATTGCCAACGCCGGCATAAGTACCTGGCGAGACCAGGACGGTATCGCCATCGACAGCGGCATTTATGCCTGCTTGGATGGTGGGAAAATCGTCGGGTATTCTGATTATGGTCGATGATTCCCTAAGGTAAAGATATACTTCTATAGTATCGGGAGAATTCTGCGCCGCCGGAGCTGTGATCACGGCCTGGCCGAAATAATTGCCCGCTTGAAGTCCGGATATATCCGTTGAAACATCGATGACAGCATCCGGAGGCACCGGCCCGCCTGCGATAGGATTGATAATAAGCCAGCCTGAAGATTCATCGATCTCAAAATCGAAGGAGAGAACAGACGCATTGCTTATCGTAAAATATTGCGGCGCAGGATTGCCGCCGCCAAGAACCGCTTCGAATCCCAGGCTATCTACTGACAGCGCAAGTACCGGCCCCTGTATCTCCAAATTGACTTCCAAAGTCTGAGGACTTGATAAAGCTCCGGGAGCTGTGACATTGATATTCCCCTGATATAAACCCACCGGCATTCCAGTCGTGCTTACTGATATGGTTTCGGTAGCAGCAGGCGGAACTGGTCCGCCGCCGGCAGGCTGAACCGTCAGCCAATCGATATTTTCCTCCACAAAATAGGTAAATGTTCCAAAAGTATAGTTATCGACGGTAAAAAATTGAGCTAGAGGATTTGCCCCTTCAAATTCGGCCGTAAAATTGAAAACCTGAGGGGAAACCGTTAATTCGGGCACTGTCAGATACAAAGTCGTCAATAATGTATCGGGATTTCCCAGCGCGCCTTCGGCTTGAATGATGGTATGATAATAATATGTCGCCGGAGTCAGACCGGTTATATCTATCGAAACGTTTATATTGGAATTTGGCGGAACCGGTCCTCCGGTTAAGGGATTTATGGTCAGATAGCCGGCATTTTCAAGGATATTGAAATTGAAGAAATCGATTCCGCTATTGGAAATTTCACAAGTCTGCGGCATCGGATTTTCGCCGCCGATTCCGGCGAAGAAGATTAATTGGGAAGGGAAAATCACCAAATGCGATGAATGTTGCAGATAATATACCCCCATATCGGTTATAGTCCCGTCAGGATCCGTATGTGAGTTCGGATCTCCGGCATCGATGCAAGGCGATTCCGGTCTTAAATTGAAATTGAAAGCCGAAGCATTGGTAAACACCGGATTTGCAGAGATATTATGGAAAATATCGCAAGAATCACCATTGAGATTATGTGTCGTCAAAGTCCCAAGCCCTGGCGGAGGAAATCCGTAATAGTTTCCTAATTCGTTGTCCCATGAATCGCAGTATTCGATAGAGATGCCTGGCGAATTGTAAATATAGATGCCTCCTCGGCCATGATTATTTTCAATTATGCAATTCCTGATGGGACTACTGGAATTGGTAACATAAATTCCGCCTCCGCCATCAAGGTAGGAAGTGGAATAACAGGTATTATTGTAAATGACACAGTTTTCTATAATCGAGGAGTTCACACTAATACTGATGGCGCCGCCTTCATATTCGCAGCTGTTTTCAACGAAAGTGCAATGACTGAATGTCACATCGGAGTAACCGCCGGCATGAACTGCTCCCCCACGATTAGCTGAATAGTTACTGAAAAAAGTGCAGTTCTCCAGGAGGTGTTCTCCTTGATTGAAATAAATTGCCCCGCCCGAACCCATGGCAGAATTCCCGGTGAATTGACAGCTGCTTATAATACAAGAGCTATCGATGACGGCGAGTCCACCTCCGTTGCCTAATGTTTGATCCGTTGAAGAGTTGTTATCGAACTGGCAATTTGAAATATGTGCGTTGCTGCGATAAAGGCAGACAGCGCCTCCCCAGGTATAGGTGGAACAGGCTTCAAAGATACAATTGATGATAAGCGGACTGGCGTAATCACAATAAACTGCTCCGCCTTTAGCGTATGGTAGTAAATCCGCGGCATAGCCATTGATTATCTTGATGTTGGCGAGGATCGAGGAACTTGTTTCATGGGTTTGGAAATAAAATCCCCGACCGTCATGTTCGCAATCGATGGAGCAGTTTCCAGGCCCGTTTTCAGATGTGATTAAAATAGCTTTGCCGAGGAAATCTATGTTCTTATTGGCCGCACCGGTATAAATCCCGTCGGCCAGAAGGACGGTATCGCCATCGACCGCAGCTTGCACAGCGGACATGATGGTAGGATATTGCGCGGGCACAGATAAGGTTTCAGCATGGCCGATGGAATAGAATACGACTATGATGGTTATTATCGAAGTAAGTGCATTCATTTCTTCTCACCTGCATTTTACTAAAGATTGTAATGAGAATCCCAGTTACCTGCCTTGATTTTTGAGACTTCGAGTTGTGCTCTTCAAAATTCCAACTGCCTTTAAATTTGCTTGTATCCCTGTTCTGTGGATAATATAATATTTTGTCACAATATTTCAAATTATTGGCTCTTCGCTGTTTTGTATGGACAAAGCCCATTTCTGAGCCAAAACCGCCTATTTTATCCGACTTTTGGTAGGCGATGGGCTCGTCCCCCCGCAGGATTTGTCGAGGGACAAGCCCCGACCTACCCATATTACCTTACCCACACGATTCAGCGAAGAACCTAATATTATTTTGCAGGATAGCATTGGAAGCGGAAAAATAAATTCCTCCGCCTTCTCCGCCAAAACCATATCCGCCAGCGCCGCCATCTCCGCCATAGACATTCGAGGAAGAACCGTAATCATCTCCGCCGTTTCCGCCAATCCCGCCGTAAGCATCGCCTGTCTGATTATAACTGATGACGCTGTTAATGATCAATGGGCTGGAATTTTCGCAATAGATACCACCGCCGTGCCCTGCAGTGACAAATTCACCCGCCTGACCCGGTTGAGATGTGCCACCCGCAACGCCGGCGGCACCCAGAACATATTGAGTCCGATTACGCGTGATGAAGCAGTGATCTAGGCGGATTTTGGAGGAATTCTTAATGAACAATCCTCCACCGTGCATATAGGTATCGGGATAAGGAGATCCAACTCCATAAGAAATGCGGCAGTATTCCAGGCGGGAACTGTCGAGTGGATTTTGATTGAGGTTGAGAAAATCCAGACCTTCGCAGCCTTGAACTGTATCCGATGCAGTAAATATAATGGAATCGGTTACAGTTCCAATTGCTAATAGTCTTCCTTCACAGCGGAGGCGGTTGAAAGGCTCCATCAAGACTACGACACCGGATTCGATGGTCAGGGTGGAAACTGAAGTGATAACGCAATTGCCTTGAATGATGTAGGGCGATCCGGCAATGTCCCAGGTTCCGGAAACATTGCCGCCGGGGATGATAGTTTCGGAAAGGCAGGGTGAGGCTAAAATCGACAAACTTAGCATATACAATAATACTTTCATTCGATCCTCCTAAGAAAACATTATAGTGGTTCTAAATGTGTCCGATTATAATAATCCTCAACGGATATCGTTGATCAATCAATAGATTAAAAGCAAATAATATGCTTCTCGAAGTCTTTTAATTCAGATTGGCTTGTTAGTTTTGAACAGGAGAGAAATGAAGAGAATAGGAAAGATGGAAAATTCATAGCCTATTACCCTCATAAAGTTTGGTTGAATCTTCTTACTAAATAATAATAATAAATTTCTATTTTGTCAAAAATAATTATCAGATTTTTTTGAAAACTCTTTTTTTCAAAAAAGCATTTTTAGAACAACTGAGTTTGTACTGGTTCAACGGGAATTGGACAAACGACTATGTAATATAAGTGAATTTGAGTTTTAAAAGGCATAAGACAATCTATCATCCGATGATAGGTTGAACAGTAAGGACTGGTGGAATTACTCCCCCCGAAGTCCTATCATCGTATTGATGAGTTGTCATCGGTTCATCCCCCCGCCTTCGCGGGGCAGGCTCTGGTCGGGTTGCTCTCCGGCAGAGCCCGCTTCTGTTTCAATCCAAAAGTACGAAAGCTTCGTAATGCAAATTTGGCTTAGCGGATGACCGCAATCGGGGCAATGGTCAAGCTTCTGTTCCACAGTTTCATCGATATGGTCGGGCTTTTTCCGTCCGCCGCCGGGTTTGCCGGGTTTCTTGCCCAGCTTTTCCTTATGCTTTTTATTGTGCTTCGAAGACTTGGTCACGAGTTTGTTGCCGCCAAAATCTGACGGGGTATTACCAGCGGTTCATTGCTTAACTAACGCTCCCAATTCGGTGAGGCGGGCTTTAAGCTGGTTATTTTCAGCTTAAGCGTTAAGATGATCTTTTATTTGAAATTCAATACTCAATTGCCTTGAGCGGGTAATTTGAAATTGTGTCGTTTATCAATTTACCCGGGAATAGACAATTTTGTTCCCCAATTATCAAATTTGATTAAAAAACTTTATATATACATACAGTCTATTCATTTGCCATTATCCGCATAATCCTATATTCATTTGCCCGATACTAACCTACAGCTTTTTAGCCTTTTTTCCAACCAATACTTCAACATATTCTTTAACTTAAGCACGATATTTTCTTCTTTTCCTCTACTAATCCTGCCCCGCTGCAGGTGAAATCGCAGATCCGGCAATTGCCGGAAAGAAGCCAATCCGAAAGGATTGGCTTTTGTTATTTATGGAGTTGCAAAAATGGCACGAAAGTGGTGAATGATGGCATAACCCGCTATATGAGAAAAAGATGGATTTTTCAGGATTTTATGTATACAATTGGGCAGGTGCGGAAAAATTGAGAGAATGCCGCGGGTTCGAATTTCAAACTTTATGAAAAAATACCCGAAAATCCTCAATATTTCTTGTGAAAACTCTTGACATTATCGAATCTTTATTTTATCTTTTCCTTGACAATAAAAAAGGGAAACTTAGAGACGGTGGAAAAACTCTGACAATCCGATACTTTCCCTTTCTAAGCAATTTCTCCTATTATTTGAGTTGGCCTTCCCTTTTTGACAAATAGCTTTTTCGAAGAGAAATCAAGCAAAAAGGAGGTTTTTTCTGAATGACCTTTTCTCCTCATTGACTCATCACCGCGCCTTCAATTTCTTCACTATCACTATAACCAGTTTTCGAATTTTACAACTAATTTTTATTAGTTTCCGGAATTATTGCTATCAATATTTGTGTTTTTCATAAAGGATTAATACTATGAAAACAATCATAACTTTACTGACACTAGTCCTTCCCGCTTCCGCCTATTGGCCGGTAATACCGGAGGAAAATTTTCCCTTCCATGCTGATACCACTCTATACGAAGGATATTGCACCGCGCAGTCAGTCGGAAATAGTAATATTTTAGTAATATATGAATTGGAAAGTGTCGGAATATGCTTTCAGATAATTGACCGATATGGAGAGTTCATATTTCCGCTTGAACAAAATATTGTAATTGGTCAACCGTCGACCGTGCGTAATGGAATTCCGGTCTCAATTTCCGATGGTAACAACGGGGCTTATGTGGTGTGGGAAACCGTTGAGACTAATACAAGATTGTTAGCCCAGCACATCGATTCCGTAGGAACTCGTCTTTGGGGCGACAGCGGGATTGTTGCGTTTGAACTGGGATACAATGATTTCGACCTTTGTCTTGATAATGAAGGCGGATTGTATATTGCGGTGTCACCTGTTCATCCCGGTGGCAACTGGACAGATTTATATTTACAACACATCGAATACAACGGCAATTTGTTGTGGGGCGAAAATGGGATCTTGTTAAATCAACCTAACGAAGATGCCCGCTATCCCATAATATGCCCGGATACTTCCGGCGGTTGTTTCTTGGTATGGAATGATTGGCGGCCGCCTTACGGCGGCACCGGCGCTTTATTCGCCCAGCACATCGCTTTTTCCGGGGACATTTTATGGCCCAATGATCTTTTTATCACTTCAGGCACAGTGCAAAACTATGGAATAAAAACCATACCTGATGAAGCGGGCGGATTCATTTTGCAATCGAATGTGAACAATCTTCAGTACAATCATCACCGGCGGATTAACGGCAATGGCAATATTCTGTGGGTGCGGGATCATTTGAGCTATTGGAGTCAATCCCCGATGGTCAATGGCGAACCGGGATTTTTTTATTTGGGTTGGAAAACCGGTGATATATGTTATGGCCAACGGGTAGATATGAATGGGAATAGTTACTGGCCAGTGGGAGCTGCTTTTAATTCCTGGAGTCAGGTGAACTATGATTATTATCAAAAGTTTTTTTATTTTGTTCCGTATTTTTATGTATTTTATTGTATATCTATCGATCCGGATCCCATTAGAAGCATTTATATTCAGGCATTAGACACATTATATAATCGGCAATTTGGTATCAATGGTCAGTTATTTTCAACTTTTCTCTGGCCTTCCGGCCCGTCATATATCAATCCTATAGTTGATGGTAGCGGTAATGCGACAGTAGTCTTTGAATACTATCATTACGGTTTGCCACCGGGCGGCGGAGGTCATGATGTTTGGGCTAAGCGGATGTATGCCGACGGGACTTTGGGGGGTCCCAATGCGCCGATAGAAAATGTTACCATCGCTGTATCCGGCAATGATTTGGTATTGACTTGGCCTTCGATGGCGCCAAATGCGGATTATAAAATCTATAAAACCAATTCACCCTACATCCAGCCGGCGGAACCGGATACGGTGGTGCAGGATACGGTGTTTACGGATGTGAATGGAGTATCAGAAGGGGCGGGATTTTATCGGGTAGGGTGGCAGCCTTAAAAGCAGGATTTGGGATTTGGGATTTAGGGAGAAGCAACAGCAAACATAAAAGCAAATCCACCACAGAGTCACAGAGAAAAGCTAAAGCGATATATGATATTTGATTAGTGATTATTGATTTGTGATTTAAAGGCGGAAAAGCAAAGCATTCACAGGCTATTAAGGCTATTTTGGCTAAGAAAGGCAAAAGCATTTAACAGGGATGCACAAGATATTAAGGATAAAAGCAAAAGCATTCACAGGCTATTAAAGCTATTAAGCTAAAAGCAAAGAAAAAGCAATTTGACAGGATTAACAAGATTAATAACGAAAGCATCCCGGAAGATTAAGGCAAACGCTGCTAATTCGCAGGTAAAATCCGCTGAAGAACCCGCCGCAATTTACTTACCAAAAAAAGTTGAATTTCTATAGAATTTTCAGTAATTTAATAGATTAAGCAAGTATCAAGTATTAAGCAGCAAGCAGCAAATCCGAAACTCGAAACTTGAAACAAAAGATTAAAGACTTGAGACCAAATTGACGGGTGAAAACGGCATAAAGCGGAATTTGCGCATCGGGGTGGTGGGATTGGGGCATTGCGGGGGGGCGATGGCGATGGCGTTCGCGCTTTGCGGGTATGAAGCGTTGGCGTTCAATACATCGGATACGGATTTACGGGGATTGGATTTGCCGGACGCGCGGAAATTCCACATTTCGCTCAAGGGGAAGGACGGCGTGGGGCGGGACCGGAGTTTGGGCGGGGAGATTTTGCGGGCGAATTCTCCGAAGATATTGGATACGGTGCATCAATTATTGGGGCGTTGCGATCATTATGTTTTGTGCGGAGGATTGGCGGGCGGAACCGGGGGGAATTTAGGGAAGTTGGCTGGCATAATCAGCGAATTGGGGAAGCCGGCGACGGTGATTGGAGCTTTACCCCGGCTGAGCGATGGGGTGGTGGATAAGTATAATGCGATAATGGCGTTAGCTGAGATCGCAAAGGCGCCGCGGCATAATTTGGCTTTGGTGGATAACGCGCGGATATCGGTGCGGTTTCCGCAGGCGTCATTGGCGAATCATTACCGGCTGGCGAACAATTTGATCGCCGGCAGTTTCGATTATTTGAATAAGATCAGTGTGGACGCATTGTATGAACCGATCTACGCCTTCGACGGGGAGGATTTCCGCAAGGCGATTTCCAGCCGGGGGACAATAATATGGGCGACGGCGGATGAACCGGAATTATTTACTACGGAAGGAATCGCAGCTTCGATTGACAACATATTGTATCGAAGTTCATTATGGCCGCGGGGGTACGATGGGGGAGGAGCTCAGCGGGCGGCGTTAGTGGTGACGGCGCCGGATTGGAAGCTGAAGGAATTGCGGGGCGATTTTTGGGAGAAGTGGACGGGGGCGATTTCCCAGATGACTAAGGGATGCGGATGCTATTACGGATTATTCCGGGCGCCGAACGGGGTGAAGCCGAGGATATCGCTGATGCTGGCGGGGATGGATTTTCCGGCGGCGGTGGGGGAATTGTTGGAGAATTCCCGTGTGGAAGTGCAGATGCTCAGCCGGAAATTGGAACAGGATTTCAATATCCCCGAAGCGATCGCGGTGGACAGTTATGTACCGTTTGAAGAAGAGGCGGAGACGGCGGAGGCGCGGGGAATGGAAGCGGATTTACAAAAGACGGTAGATTTACAAAGCGGGGAGAAGTCGATTGAAGAGGGGGAAATGAAGTCGATGGCACAGATGGAGGCGAAGATTGTTAGTGAAGAGTCGGCTGACGGTTCGGAGAAGTCGGACGCAGGAATGGAAGCTGCGGAAGTGGAAGCGATTTGGCGGAAGCGGCGGATGATGCGGACGGTGTATACGGCGGCGGCGGTGATCATCATTGCCGGGGGAGGAATTTTAGCGGCAGTGAAGAGCGGAATAATGGGCGGGGGGAAGACGGAGGAAATTCCTGCGATTGAAGCGGTGGTAGTAGAAAAACCGAAGTCGCCGGCGGCGTTGGTAAAGCTATATCCGCAGAATGAGAATTTTTATTTGGTCTATGAGAAGAAAGAAGGCCGGTTGGAATTATTTAATTCCAACGGGATGTCGATAAAGATATACCATAGTTACGGCGATGCTGCCAGCCGGGGATTTTTACCGGCGGGGATTTATTTTGTCGAGGTTAAAGCCGAAGGGGAGAATTTACCATTCAAGTTTTATCCGATGGCTTTCAAGTTGTCTTATCCTGGGCCGATGGATACGGTGAAAAGCGTTTCCGGGGGGGAAATATATATAGGAGGCTGCCCGGAAACGGTGATGACGGAAGCGGCGCGGGGAGGGATAGCTTTGGCGGCGGCGGATATGGTGGAATTATCCAGTTTTTTGCGGGAGGGGAAGACTCCGGTGATGATATATTCCGAGCGGCGGGAGGTGGATGCGGAGGAAATAACGGCGTTAAGAGGGGAAATCGAAGCAATGATAAGTGGATGGGTGGACAGCTGGAACAAGCGGGATTGGGAGAAGTTCAGCGGTTATTTCGGAAAGAATTTTATGCCACGGCGGGGCAGCAGGAGCGTATGGGAGGAAAGCCAGCGGAATAGTTTCCGTTACAACAAAGAGATTACGGTGAAGATCGATAAGACGGAGATTTTAAGATGCGAAGGGTATATTTTAGTCCAGTTTGAACAGGATTATCAGGCGGGGGATTACCGGGATTTCGGATTGAAGCGATTATATATTGTGCGGGAAGAAGGCGGGTGGAAGATTGGAGGGGAGGAGTGGATGGAGATAAAAGACAGGCAGTAGGCATTGGGCATTGGGCATGAGGAAAAGCCAAGGCGAATATCTAATATGTAAAATTTAAGATCTAATATTAAATTTATTAATCCGAGCGAAAAATATTTTACATTTCAACCTTATGAATTATGCTCAAATCCCGGTACTGTCATTCCCGCGAAACAGTCTGTCCGAAAACGCCCCGAAGCTGTCATTCCCGCGAAAGCGGGAATCCAGAGGTA
>Ga0172368_10006160_pt1 | contig 13056 bp, 12 predicted proteins | sample Lak11m_FD_114540 | JGI IMG/M metagenome (GOLD analysis project Ga0172368, IMG submission 114540) | Freshwater microbial communities from Kabuno Bay, South-Kivu, Congo - kab_022012_11m | ecosystem: Environmental > Aquatic > Freshwater > Lake | place: Democratic Republic of the Congo: South-Kivu...
CCCACTCTCCAGTACACTGCTGGCCAGACCGACCTCAACGTGACTGTCAAGCTCCTGAAGAGCGATGCATTGGAAGTGGTCAACACTGAAAACGTGACCGCTGCCCTGATCTACACCGCGAACAGCATGAGCGAAAACGTCACTGCCACGAACTGCTCTTTCGGGAGCATGAACTACGCGAACGCATACGGCTATGGCTACGACTTCTACGGCTATGGCTACGGCTCCCCGAGCCGCTATGAGATGATGTCCGGCTACAACGGCTACAGCTATGGCTACAACGACGCAGCAGGCATTACGTTCTACTGCACTTTCAACTTCAATTCCACGCACCTCATGAACAAGACCGTCACAGGCATCACTGTTTCTGTTGTGGGCATAAGCCTGCTCAACCAGTCAACATACTCAAACAGCGTGAACTACCTTGAGTTCTCCAAGGTGATTGCGTTCCAGCAGATGTCAGGCACAAACACCAGCGCAACCACATTTGTGACTAACGCACCGACAACCATGAACTTCACCCTTCCCAACAACGGCGGCACCCCCGTGCAGGTGTCAATAGGCAACAACACCACCATCACCACCCCGACCGGCTACACGCCTGGCGTGATAACGGTTGATGTGGTCCCTCCGGCTGAAAAACCCTCCGCGCTCAACGACTCCAAGACGCTTGGCCCTGTGCTTGAGTTCGGGCCGGCAGGCGCGACCTTCTCACCGGCAATCAACATCTCGTTCAATATGAGTGTGGTGAAAAACCAGTCTGGCAAGACTATCGCCCAGCTCTACAGCATCTACACCCAGGGCTACCTGAATGTAAGGAAGGTGAATGCATCAGGCACTTACGACCTCTCAACCACTTGGGTGGGTGGCACATCTGAAACATGCAGCGACTGCATGCTCTTGGTCCAGGTATCCAGCTTCTCATCGTACGGCACCTATGACTCCACACCCGCACCAACGCCCACGCCATCGCCAGGAAGCAACAACGGAGGCGGCTCGGTGGGCGGCGCGGCAAGCGCTGCATCCGCCAAGAACACCTCCACCTATCTTGTGGACATGGGCGCGGGCAGCACCTGCGCGGTCACCATAACCCGCGAGCTGACAAGCGGCACCAACCAGTCGGTGCTCACAACGACGCTTGAGAACACGGGCGGAAGCGGCTGCTCGATGCAGGATTTTGTCTTCTCAGACACCATCCCCGACAGCTTCCCCGCAATAAACGAGATGTCGTTCAACCCGATGTACTCGTCCAAGAGCGGCTGGCAGGTATCGTTCAGCTTCCCGACGTTTGCAACAGGTGAGTCAAAGACGCTTTCCTACACCGCAAACACCTGGGTGGGCTCTTCAAAGGTGAGGAACTTCACGGCCTACACAATGACTGCGAAGAAGACCCAGGCTGCAACCACGCCCACCACGCCATCCACCACGCAGCCCACAACAGAGCCTGAGGCAAAGTGGGAGCCGCACAAGCTGCCTCCGCTGCCATCAGAACAGCCTGCGGCAGCGCCTGCGCAGCAGCCTGCCCCAACTGCGGCAACTGACAGCGGCATGGGCTTATTGTTCCCAGTGCTTGTAGCAGCAGTGGTGATACTGGGAATCGCAGGCGTAGCGCTCTACGCCAAGGGCAGGAAGAAACAGGGCGCCTAAGCGCGCCATTGCTTTTTTTTCTTTTTACAGCGCTTACCGCAGGCTGGCAATGAAAATCAGAGTATCTCCGCGTCCACAACTGCCTGTTCCGTCTCCTTCGAGTAGGGGCGCACCACGCGCGAGAAAACCACTCGCGCTTCCCTTCCGCACGCCGATGCGGCTTCCTTCACCTGCTTTTCCGCAGCCTCGAAAGGCGCATCAGCGCTGCCAAAAGAATAATAGTGCAGCATCCCGCCCCTTTTCAGGCATGGGATGACATTCGCCAGGAATTCCGCCGCATCCTTTGGAAGCGGCATTGCCGCCCTGTCCGCCCATCCTGCATATTTCCCGGGCAGCAGCTTTGCCGCGTCTCCCTCAACCACATCCACATTGGCGCACCTGTTCCTCGCCACATTGCGCCTGAAAAACGCGCACGCCTGCGGGTTCAGCTCAATCCCAACCACATGCGCTGAGGGCACAGCCTTTGCAATCCTGATGGCAAACGGCCCCACGCCCGCAAACGGCACAAGCACTTTCTCCCCCGGCTTCACAAGCGCGCAAAGCCTTCCCCTCTCGGTCCCAAGGCGGGGCGAAAAATACGTCTCGTTCAAATCCAGCTCAAAGCCGCAGCCGCCCTCGCGGTAAAGCGTGCTTGTCCGCTGCTCGCCCGCAATCACGCTGACAGGGCGTATCCGAAACTCGCCCGAGGTGCCGCCCGTCTTTTTCGCAACCACCAACACATTGCGGTGCGCGCCCATTATCGCGCCTGCAATCAGCTTTTCCTTTGCTTCAAGCTCAGGCGGCACTTCCACCACCGCAATGTCGCCGACCATGTCAAACGACTTCACAAGCGCAGCCATCTCGCGCACAGTGAGCTTGCCTTCCAGCATGGCTGCAAACGGCCCGGCTGCCACCGCGCGCTTCACCAGCTTTTTTTCCACCAATTCCATGCCCGAAGGGCTGCCTTTCACGGCAAAATACACGAACCCTGCGCTTTGCGCAGGCGCGTATGAATTGTCCAGCAGGCCTGCCGCCAAAAGCTTCCTCCTCTCGGCTTCGGCATTCCCCCTCTCCACTCGCACGCATTTTGCCATGCGCCAATATTGGCGGAAACGATTTAAACGCCTTATGCGCCCCCTGTCCCACGCCATTCTCCAAGGCACCACATTTAAATTCCTTTGCCGCCATATTCCCCTCTTATGGGAGACTTACAACAGCTCGTTCCGCCAAGCATATCCGCCAAGCGCATCAACCCTGCGCAGCCCAGCCCGTTCTTCCTTTCAGGGGGCAGCCCCAAATATTACGAGATTACCAAGGCGCTGTGGGCTGCAAACAGCCAGGCAATGCTGCTTGTCGAGCTCGGCAAGGGCAGGCTCTCGCAGAACGACTGGGCAGGTGCGCTGTCGGAATTCAGGAAAGCCATTCATTCTTTTGAAAGAAAAGCCAAGCACCAGCCCGAGCTTGCCGGCGAAATCAGCAAGAAAATCGCGGAATGCCATGGCAACTGCGGATGCGCCCTGCTTCGGCTCGGCGACCGCGAAGGGGCGGCTGCGGAATTCAGCACTGCGCTGAAGCTGGACTCCACATGCTTCGAGGCCCACCTCTATCTTGGCCATTCCATGCTGCCAAGCGACCCAGAGGGCGCAAACCTCCAATACCTGCTGGCGTTCGAGTCCATCCAGAACAAGATACTCAAATATTACGATGTCAAAGGCGAGCTGGAGCTTGACGCCCCCTATGCCTGCCAATTCATAGCCATCGCGCAATCAAGGCTGGGCAAGCATGATGTGGCGGCAGTCTATTATGCCGAGGCGGCACAGCTTTACAGGCAGGAAATAAAGAAGCACCCTGAGCAGGAAGCCCTGCTTTCGCAGCTGCTGGCGATTTGCGAGAAGGCAGCAAGCCAGCCTCTTGGCTAGGAAATCATTATTGACGGTTTGCCCGGCAGCGCGAACTTCGCCTTTGGCGCGCCGCTCTTTTCCTCTTCCATCACAATGACTTGGCAGCCAAGCTCATCCTCAAGAAGCTTCTTGCCCGACAAAAGCGCCTCCATTTCAAATTCAGAGGAAGGCGTGCCTGAAAGCGCGCCCACATTCTTCATGTAGCTTTGCAGCACTTTCGCAACCTCGGAGGCGTAGGGCTTTATTTCAGCATCCACCATCGCGCTTTTCATGGCGGTGTCAAACTTCCGCTCCTTATCAGCAATGGCGCGAAGCTTCCTCTTCCAGCCCGAGGCGACAAAAAGCTCCACCTTGGCAGGCTTTTCCTTCTTGATTAGCTTCAGGATGGACGAAATGTCATCGCGCACGCGCAATATGTAATCTTCCGCAGCCTCAAGCGAGGAATCAACCATCTTTGCATCGCCTTTTGGCATGGGCGCAACCGCAACAAGTGGCGCATCTTTTACATAGTGCTTCTTGCCAAGCGCATGCCACATCTCCTCTGCAAAGTGCGGGACGATGGGCGCAATCAGCGGCACCCACATCTCGAAAAATTCGCGAAGCTGCGGGGCTTCCGCCCTCTTCAGGTACCACTGCACGTCGTTGAAAGTGTTGTAGAAAAGCTCAAGGGAAAGCTCCCGCAGCTGGAATTTCTCATACATCTGCGGAGCAGCAAGGCAGCGGCTGTGCATGCGCGAAAGCAGCCACCTGTCCGCAATCCCCTTTTTCGCAGCATCTTTCTTGGCAGCATATTTCGCTGCTGCCTCCTGCATGAAGCGCATGCGCGAAATCACTCCCTCCACAGCAGGCCTGTTGAAGTCCGTGTCTGCGGACAAATCCGCGCCTGAGACAACAACAAAGCGGATTGCATCGGCGCCAAACTGCTTCACAGCAGCGCGTATGGGTATGATGTTGCCCATGGACTTGCTCATCTTCTTGCCGTCCATCAGCACAAAGCCGTTGGTGACGGTCTGCCTTGGCCAGAATTTCTTCTGGAAAATGGCAACATGGTTGAATATGAAGAACGTGAGGTGGTTGTAGACCAGGTCGGTTGCGGAGTGGCGCGAGTCAAGCGGGTACCAGTATTCGAATTCCTTCCGCATCCCGCCAGCTTCCTTTGGCAGCCCCTTGCCATCCCCCTTGCCCAGGAACACGTAATCGAACAGCTTCTCGTCAAGCTGCTCAGGCTTCATCTTCATGGCAATGTGCGAAATTGCATAGAACGCCATGTAGATTGTGGAATCTGAAAGCGCCTCAATCATCTTGCTTTGGTCAAGCGGGAAGCGCGTGCCCAATCCTGCCGAGCGCGTGCATGCCTTTTGCTTTAGCCATGAAATGGTGTATTCATAGTCATGCCTCGTCTTCTCGGGCAGTATGCTCATGGAAGCGAGGCATTCGCGCGCTTTTGCCTTCCACGCCGCATCGCCATAGTCTATGAACCACTGGTCGCGCACAATCTTCACGCCCACCAGCCCGCCATAGCGTGAAAGAATGGGGCCGTTTGAAATTTCGTAAAGCGCAATTGCGCTGCCATCCGCAATCATCTTCGCCCTGATTTTCTCCTTTGCCTCTGCGCCAAGCATTCCTGCAAATTCGCCAATTGCCATCCTGCCCGTGTGCGCCTCCTTCTTGTAAATCTCCTCGGTCGCCGCCTCTGCGCGCGGATCGGATTGCGACTTTATCCCCATCCTCTCCACGATTTCCTTGGCAGGGAAATTGCCGAATCCCTCAAGCGAAAGCACCTGCACAAGCTTCACTTTGCCCTCCAGCTTTGCATCTCGAAGCGCCAGGTAGTCAAAAGGTGCGTGCGCAGGCACCGACATCACTGCGCCAGTGCCGTGCTTGGGGTCCACAAACGTCGCAGGGAAAATGGGCAGGGCAGCGCCGGTGAGCGGGTGCTTTGCGCCCTTCTTCATAAGCTCTGACGCAGGGATTTCCTTTTCCACTTCCATCTCAAGCTGCATGGAAAGCTGGGGCAGCGCCTCTTTCGCAATGTAATAGCGCTTCCCGTTGCACTTCACCTTCACATAAACAGCATCAGGGTTCGCCCACAGGTTGGTGACCCCGTAAATGGTCTCAGGCCGATAAGTCGCGCAGGCAATGAAGCCATCCTCATACGGGAAAAGCACGCCCGTGATTTCCTCAATCTGCGGGTCTGCGTCGCCCTGCGTGTCATGCGCGCCCACTGCCGTCTTTCCAACAGGGCACCACGGCACAGGGTGCTCGCCCTTCGTTATGTAGCCCGCCTGCTCAAGCTTTGCAAAATGCCACTCAATGAACCTGTTGAACTGCGCGTCATAGGAGTAGAATTTGCGGCGCCAGTCAATGGAATAGCCCATTTCCTTCATGCCCGCCTCGATTTCGCGCGAGAAATACGCCACCAGCTCGCGCGGCTCGGTAAGCGTTGCCGAAACTTCGCGCGGGATTCCATACACTTTCTCGAAAATCGAAAGTATCTCCTCGTCCTTCTCGCCAATCCTTTTCGCCATGGCAAGGATTGGCGTGCCTGTGACGTGGAAGCCCATTGGGAAAAGCACGTTCCTGCCGCGCATCCTCTGGTAGCGCGCGTAAATGTCCGTGGTGGTATAAGTCCTGCCATGCCCAATGTGCTGGGGCGAATTGGGGTAGGGGAATGCCGCAGTGAGGTAGAATTTTTCGCCCGCGCCTGCGCTGGGCGCGAAAACGCCTTCCTCTGCCCATTTCTTCTGCCATTTCACGTCAAGCTCATGCATGCTTCCCTTCTTCGGGAGAAAGAATAAAAATAGCTCGCCGCCCGGCTCAGAAATAGTAGCTTGCCACGCATTTCACAATGAGCGGCTTGCCGATTTCCCGCTTGGTGATTTGCTGCCCTTCCACATACTCAATGTACTCAAATCCAAAATCCTTTATTGTGGCGGTGGCGCCGTCCGCGGCAGCCCTCGAGGTGTCGCACGGCTGGGATGCCTTCATGTAAAAGTCATTGTTCCCGCCAGTGCTAAGCCCGATATACTGGTTGAACAGGCCTGGGCCATTGTAGACTATCCAGTTTTCCTCCCCTGGCGCAAGGTACAGGCTAATAGGCGTAAAAACAGTGCTTGGCCCGTTCGATGTGCGGTTTGCCTGCGCGCCTTCGCCGAGCAGCCTTGTCACTCTCACGGCATACCCGCCGTTGTTCTTCACCTTGAATGAGGTTATCATGGCATACTGCTCCTGCCCGGCAACCTGCGAGTCCGCGATTTTTATCTCCACAATGGCGACCGGCGACGCGCTTGACCAGTATGCCTTGCTCTGCGTCACCTGCGCGTCCGACGCCATTCTGGGGAAAAAGCCAAGCAGCGCGACGGAAACAAGCGCGACGATTAGCACCACTGCCAGCAATACAAGGTATTCAGTGGCACCTTGGCCGACCAAGGTGCCTGCAGTTGGCGAAGCCAACTCAATAGCTCCCTGTCCTTTCACCCAAGCCATGCAACCACTTCATCATCAATCATTTTATCCCTTTGCCAAGCGCCTTTTTCGCCCTTGCGCGCAGCCACAAAGGCGAGCGCGCGAGATATTCTTTCAGCACTTCGGGGCGCATTCCCTTCCTCATCGCGCGCGCAAGCGCAGGGGGCAGCGGCTGCCTGAAGTACAGCATGTCCAAAAACGCCTTCTCGGCATCAGACACCGGCACCCAGAAGCCGCCGCGCTTCAGCATTTCATAGCCAAAAAACATTTTCCTGGATATCCTGCGCACAATGTAATTGCTGCCAAGGAATCTGCGCGCGCCAGCACGGACCCTGCGCGGCGTCACCACCACAGGCACGGTCTCCTGTTCCCAGATGCCGCGAAGCGACAGCGCGTCCTGCAGCCCGTAGTAGAATGGCTGGAAGGCAAACCCCACAACCTGCGCATCCTGGTGGAAAGTGTATGCGCCCCTGCCTATCCTGGAAAGCTCCCCGCTGGCAAGCATCTTGTGCACCATGAGGTTGCGGTACTGCGCGGAAACCCTGCGCCTGGAAAAGAACGTGCTGATGTCGCGCGAGGAAAACGCAGGCTCGGCCATGAACCGCTTGCGCAGTTCTGAAGTGAGCGTCATCCGAACCGCCTCCTTGCGCTGCGCAGGCTGCCGCGCGCTTCGAGCGCCATGGCGGGTCCTCGCTTGCCGTGGCCGCCCAGCGTCATATGAACCGCCTCCGAAGCGCCAGCTCCATCTGCGCCACCGTGGGGGCAGCGCCGGAATAGATGAGCGCGGGCAGGTTCTTTGCGTCAAGTGGCGGCACGAAGCCCTCAAGCACCCCTGCAACCGCCCGGTGCACCGCGGCATCCCCTTCCATTCCTTCGCTCAGATGGTATATGTCATACAGGTCGCGCACAAAGCGCCTGTCAAGGTATGCCGCGGCTTTTTCAAGCACAAGCTCGCCTGAAGGGAGGCAAAGCACGTCCATGCGCGAGCCGTTCATCCTTTCGTAGCGGGTGGCAATGCCGCGCTTTTTCGCAGAAAAATTCACTTCGAGGCGCACCTCCGCCTCCCCGCCTTGCACTTTGGCAAAAATCAGGTTCTGCGTCCTCTTGAACTTCACAAGCTCAAGCGCGCGGGAGGACAGCGCGCCTTCCAGCCCGTCAGAAAGCGCATCAGGGCGCCCGGAATAGAAGTCCAAATCCTCGGAGAAGCGGTTGCCGGAAAAGCAGCGCCAGATTGCCGTGCCGCCGTGGAATACAAGGCTCCCGTCAAGCGCGTACGCTGCCTCAACAACTTCATCCTGCAGCCTTCCAATCTCCACATGCAGGCGCCTTTTCAGCCTTTTTTCCAGCGGGATGTCCATGGAATGTTAAAGCAACGAAAATTATATAAATATATAATATTGGTTACTCCAGAAAAAGAGGCTTCCCAATGCCCCACAGCCTTCCCCTCCCGCCTATTTTTGCGCACTCCGGGCGTCTTGCCTGCCTGTTTGCCGCTGCATCTTGCCGCGCCTTCCATCTGCTTACAGCCTTCCCTTCCTTCCAATCTTCGACATGATGCGCCTGCCGCCCTCCTTCACGATTTCGCCCGTCGCCTCGAACCCCTCGCGCATCATCTCCCCGCTCGTTTGCGTGCCCTCGCGCACTATCTTTCTCGTGAAGTCCCAGCCGTTTGCCACCTGGTGCACCGCGCCCTGCGTGGGGTAGACTGCCACCAGCTTGAAGACCATGGCGCGGTCGGCTGTGGTGTTGGCAATCGCGCGGCTGGAAAGCAGGCGCGGAGCAAAAGCAAAGGCGACCGCAAGCCTCATGATGCCCGAGAGCAAAAACACAAGCAGGATGCCCGTGAAGCCCACGAGCATAAGGCTTGGGAACATCATGAGGAAAACGCCCCCTGCAACCGCGCCTGCGGCATTGGCAATGCACCCGAATGCATTGTACTTTGAGATGAACGATGGGCGGAGCTCCCTGCCCACAAGCGAGAGCGCCGAGTTGAACACCGCCAGGTCATAGCCCGCCCAGATGAAGCCGGAGAACACCTGGAAGAGCGCAAGCGCCCATATTTCCCCTGAGAAAAGCCAAAGCAGCGGGACAACGGGCGCCATGAACGCGGTGGCAATGAGCACCGAGCGGTTGGAGAAGCGGTCAATCGCCTTGCCCCAGTAGGGGTATGCCGCCACCTTGGTGATGATGGAAATCGCGGTCAAAAAGCCGAACATCCCCACGTCCATCCTCAGGTCGTTTAGCATGTAGGGCGTGAAGAACGGCGAGGCGAACTGCACCGAGAAATTCATGAGCGCCACGAACGCGAGGAACCAAAGCTCGTTGGAATAGGAAGGCAGCAGGAAAAGGTGCTTCATCTGTATCTCGTTCATGAGCCGCAACTCATAAGGCACGCCTGCGGTCCGCGCGTGGAACAGCACGGAGAGCAGCCGCGCGAGGAACGCCACGAGGAACACCATGCAGAATGCGATTGCCGCAGGGTAGTTCATCTGCAGCTCGCGGAGCGCCATGCCGCCCAAAAACGTCACCGCGAAGAGCATGACCTGCATGAGCCGGTTCCTGTTTGCGAAAAAGCCTGCGCGCTCGTTTTCCGGCACGATGTCCGAGACCCAGCTTGACCATGCCGGGTTTATCAGAAGCGAGGCGCCGGCGCCAAGCGAGAAGAAAAATATTATGAGCGGCACGGACAATTCGCCTGGCCACATAAGGAGCGCAATCACCGGCAGCCAGCAAAGCGCCTGGAAAAGCGAGCCTGCGATGACAAGGAGCTTCCTGTCCTTCACCAGCCGAAGCGCAGAAAGCGCGAACGCCTGCGCAATGCCGCCGAAAAGCTGCGGAAGCGCGGCAAGCATGCCTATCCAGAAATTGGTCGCGCCAAGGAGCACAAGTGCCGCAGGCAGGTAGGCATCGCCCAGCCCCGCCATTACCGAATAAGACATGCCGTCGGCTGTTATGCTGCGCATGGAAGACTTGCGCTTCCCAAGGCTAAGCCCGTTGCCATCGTTATCCATATCTGTCGCCGCCTCATATTCTGGGATAAAGGTTAAAAACAATCCATCCGAAGCACTTGCATGGGACTGAAATTCCGGCATGCGCTCTTCGCAGCCGGCGCATTCCTCATCCTCGTGGGCGCAGCCGCCCTCATAGCCAACCTCGCATCGTCCGCGCCCGACCCGGGCGTGCTCGAGGCATTCTCGCGCGGCTTTGACACCATCTTCCTCGCGCTTTTCTCGGGAGTGCTGATTGGCATCGGCATTGCGCTTGTGGGCAGCGGCGCGGTGCTGCAGACAGCGGGCAACAGGCCGCACATAATCATCTCCGCGCTGTCCTCCGTCCTTTTCCTTTCGCTCTCCGCAGTCGCGGTCTTTTCACGCAACGGAAGCCCGCTCTTCTCGCTCGTCTCATTCTTCGCCTGCATCACCGCGTCAGGGGCATTCCTCGCAGCCGCGCTCTGGTATGCGCTCTCGGTCGCTGCGCGCAAGTTCCTGCTTTCCATAAAATAGGCGGGCGCAAGGGCGCAACATGCTGCACGCCGCAAACAGGTGACAAGCTATTTAATAGGGCGCAGGCAAATGCCTTCCATGCGCCGAATCACAGTGCACAAATGCGAGGGCAACTCCCTCCATCTTTGGTGGAAGGTGAAAAATCCCCTGCGCACCTCGTTCAATTTCCTCCTCATCTACGCATCGCGCTACTCGCCCTCGCTTTCCCTCAAGCGCCTTCTGCTTCGCACAACCGGCGTGCGCGTGGAAGATGGCGCTTCGCTTGGGCTTGGCGCCACCATGGACATCTTCTTCCCAGAGCTCATCAGCATAGGCAAGGACGCAATCATTGGCTACAACTCCGTGCTGCTTGCGCACGAATTCCTGCAGGGCGAGTACAGGACAGGGAAGGTGGAAATAGGCGCGCGCGCCATGGTGGGCGCGAACTGCACCGTGCTTCCCGGGGTGAAGGTGGGCGAGGATGCCACGGTTGCGGCAATGTCGCTTGTGAACCGCGATATACCCGCGGGGCAGGCATGGGGCGGCATTCCTGCGAGAAGGCTGCCTGATGGCGGCAAGGCAAAGCAAGCATGGGGCGGCGCGGCAAGAAGGCTGCCTGATGGCGGCAAGGCAAAAGGCGGCGCACCGACGCGTCGCATCATGGGATGAGGAAATGGTTTCAAACCGCGCGCTTTTCTGGGTTGCCGTCCTCCTCAACGTATGCGCGATTTTTGCAGGCGGCTATTTCTACATGAACCAGCTGGCCGCCACTCCGTTGCAACTCCTCATTTTCGTGCCCGACTGCCCGCTTTACGTCCTCCTCGCGCTGTTCATAGTGGCAGGCATAATCAGGAACGAGATTTTCTCATTCATCGTCTCGGCTGGCATGGTGAAATATGGCCTCTGGACTGTGTTTGCGCTTCTTTTCCACTGGGATTTCTACTCCCAGCCGCTGTTCTTCTGGACATCGGTGATTTTCATACTCGGGCACCTTGGCATGGCATGGGAGGGGCTTGCGCTGCTTCCGAAAAAGCCGGCGCGCATCGCGTTGCTGCTCGCCATTGCATGGTTCCTCCTCAACGACGTTTCCGATTACTTCTGGGGCACCGTGCCTTCCCTTCCGCCCGGCGGGCTTGAGGCGGTGCGCAACCTTACGTTCGCCTCCAGCATCATCCTTCCCATCCTGCTCTTTGCGCTTGCCTCTCGCATTGCCTCATTCATGCCGGTTGCATGGCTGAGGCGCATCCTTCTGGGAAAAGCAGCCTGACACGGCAGTATTCTTTTAAACACATGTGGTCAGAATCGGGGATATACGATACAGGTGGTAAAATGAGCGTAAAATCATTTTTCGCAGGCAAAGGGGAAAAGAAGGACGTGGTCGTCTCGCCGTTCGAGTTTGGCCTGGCTGCAAACGGCCTTGTGCGGCTCAAGTTCGGCAGGTGGCCTACCCTGGCCCACGTGTTTGTCACTGAGCAGCAGGCAAAAGAAATATCCAGCGCTGCAAAGTCAAGGAAGTTCTTCTCGAAGGAAAAGATAGCCTTTGACGTCATTGCCGGGCGCCAGCCTGCCATGGAGTGAGGTTTCTTTTTATCTAGGCGATTATAATTGGTTCAATGCTGTCTTTTTTCTCATCTTTCCTGCCCTTGGCCTGCGGCTTGGGCGGTTCATCCTTTTTCCCGCCATCCCCTGCGCCACCTTTGCCTTCAGGCGGCTTGCTTTCCTCTCCCTTGCCATTGCCGCCATCTTCTTCCGCGCCGACCTTCTCAAGCGCGACCACCTTCTCCTTCTCATCAAGCTTCATGAGGCGCACGCCGCCCGTGTTCCTGCCGATGATGCTCACGTCCTTGACAAACAGGCGTATCATCTTCCCGCCTGACGAGACAAGCAGCAGCTGGTCCGAGTCCTTCACTGAAACAATGCCCACGACCGCGCCGTTCCTTCCGTGCGTCTTGATGTTTATCACGCCTTTCCCGCCGCGCGACTGCAGGCGGTACTCCGAAATGTCCGTCCTCTTGCCATAGCCGTTCTCGGTGACTATCATGAGCGTTTCGGTGTCGTCCGTAGCCATCCCGACCACCGAGTCCTTGTCCTCAAGGCGTATGCCAATCACTCCCTGCCCTGTCCTTCCAATCTCGCGCACCTCTTCCTCCTTGAAGCGGATGGCATTGCCCTGCGCAGTGGCAAGTATGAGCTCGCGCTTCCCGTCCGTCTTCTTGGCGTCTATGAGCGCGTCGCCCTCCTTGAGCGTGATTGCAATTATTCCGCCGTTCCGCGGGCGCGAGTAGTCTGCCATGCTGCTCCTTTTCACAATCCCGTTCTTGGTGAGCATGACAAGGTATTCCTTTTCCGAAAATCCGCGCGTCTTCACCCACGCCGCAATCTTCTGGCCTGAAAGCGAAAGCAGGTTCACAATCGCCTTGCCCATGGCATAGCGCCCGCCCGAGGGTATCCTGTACACCTTGAGCCAGTGCACGTCTCCCTTGTCCGTGAAGAACAGCAGGTAGTCGTGCGTGGAGGCGAGCATCACGTCCTTTATCTGGTCCTCCTCCTTGGTCTCGGAGCCAATCACTCCCTTGCCGCCG
>Ga0172368_10006162_pt1 | contig 13049 bp, 15 predicted proteins | sample Lak11m_FD_114540 | JGI IMG/M metagenome (GOLD analysis project Ga0172368, IMG submission 114540) | Freshwater microbial communities from Kabuno Bay, South-Kivu, Congo - kab_022012_11m | ecosystem: Environmental > Aquatic > Freshwater > Lake | place: Democratic Republic of the Congo: South-Kivu...
AAGGATCTTCCGAGATTAAGACAGGAGTATAGGAAAACGAGAAGGGGGAACACTATTCCAATTGATGATGAAGAAAGGGTTAGTATTCTGGAAAATTTCATTGAAATATTTGAGAATAATGAACTGGATAGTGTTTTGATATCCTCTCTTCAATCTATTTTGGAATTGGAAGGTTGTTCAGAAATTGTTTAATTAAATTTTTATATAATCCAAGCGAATCATGACGGTATGGGTGTTTCAGGATTGACTTCCAGTAACATTCATTATTAATGAATACGAATATAGAATAGATAGATAGGAAGCTAAACTAAAGAAGAAAGAAAAACCTAATTGTCATTATCAATAAAGATATATACACCTAAATATACTAAGAATCAGGGAGAGTTTTGAATATCATGGAACTTACACCAATACAGAAAGAAATATTAACTGCATTAATAAATTTATACAGGACAAGAAAACACGCGATCAAAGGGGAAGATATCGCAGAGATCATTGAGAGAAATCCGGGGACTGTCAGGAACCAGATGCAATCATTAAAAGCCCTTGGACTGGTTGAAGGTGTTCCCGGGCCAAAAGGGGGTTACAAGGCCACCGGCGCCACATATCGCGCTTTAAGCTTATCAGATATGGATAAAGAAATGACTGTTCCTTTAAAAAGGAATGATGAATTGGTTGAGAATGCAACAGCAGCACAGATTAGTTTTACCACTGTAAGGCATCCCGATCTATGCAATGCAACTGTTCATGTCATCGGGGATATAAGAAAATTCGATGTCGGAGACAGCCTTATGATAGGGCCAACTCCGGTAAATAGATTAGTGATAAGGGGTTCCGTGATCGGAAGGGATGATACCCAGAATACACTATTATTTGTAATACAGGAAATGGTATCTCTCCCCAAGAAACCTGTCAAGAATTTTGTCCATGAAAATCCCATAATGATCCCGGCTACAGCTACGATACAGGAAGCTTCAAGGATTCTTGTTACCAATAACATTCACGGCGCACCAGTTAAAGACAAAGATGGTATCATAGGAATAGTGACTCTGACCGATATCGGGAAAACGCTTGCAGAAGGGAAAACAAGCCTTAAGATAAAAGATATCATGACAAAGGACATTATCTCAATTGACGGGGAAATGCCACTTTACGAGGTTGTCAGGATATTTAACAAAGAAAAGGTTGGAAGGCTGATGGTCAAAGTCAACGGGGAAATGATCGGGCTTATATCAAAAACTGACATACTCGCTAAACTCGCAGTCTATTGAATGCAAATAGGTTCATTGCGGAACATTTGTCATTCCATTCTCATCATCTTTTTTAAGCCTTTTTGTGATCTCCACAAGAGGATGTCTGGCATAATCAAGTATCCTGACATCCGACATCGTATGAAGCCCTGATGATTTAGCGGTTTTTTCCATTCCAAGCTGGATATCATCCCCGATCGGAATGACATAAGCATCCATGCTTTTGATACCAAGTTTCCTGGCAGCTATTACCCTGTGATGACCATCCACAAGAATCAATCTATTGCTTTTTCTAATAACGACAATTGGCTCAGTCAGGCCCTTTTTTAACTCATATATCCTTCCATCGAGCTCGTCCGCATAGACCTTGGGCTGTGTAGGAACGAGTTCATCAATGTGGACTGTTTCCCTGATAACATCTACATGGATATTGTGAATGGTTTCAAGTGTCTTTTTAAGTGTCCAGACTTTTTGCGGACTTGTACGTTCAATATGAGATCGTATAACATCAGAATTTGTAATAATACCTCGTAGATGTCCGCTATTATCTACAACGGGCAATTTTGATTTGCCTGACCTGAATATGACGCGCGCCACATCGCTCATCTCCATTTCAGTATCTGCGACTAAAACATCCCTGCTCATCACATGGGATATTTTTTCATCAAGCGCCTTTTCAAGCAAACCCGACGCGGATACGTACCCTGTGACCTTTCCGAATTCAACAACAGGAAAACCATCATGCCCCGTTTTTTTAATAAGCTCAATGACATCTTTGACAGTATTTTCAGGGGAGACCGTATCTACTTCCTGTGTCATGTAATTTTTAACTTTGGGGTGGTCTGTCATGTTAGCGCTCTTGATTGAATGGTTTTTCCCCTTTTTATAAATTTACATACTAATCTTTATTACCATTAGGGATCAACCTCTAAAAGGTGACTCATTTACGAGCGATAAGAATGCGTTTCTTCTTGATATCCTGAAAGAGGCGAAATCTATCGGGATTTATGGCAGGGAATATTATTCGATATTCAGCGAACTTTTTGAAGATGAAAATGCCAGGTATTACCCCGGACAGGACGGGTCTAGGTATGGAATTTCACCTCCCGCTCCTGAGGGTTAAGTGGCATTGCTTTTTGGCACTGCCGGAACTCCTATAAGCTCAAGTGGCAGTGACAGTCTGTCTGGAATAAAGCGTATCCATGAGCTTGGTCTTGGATGCATGGAGCTTGAATTCGTCCGCGGCGTAAAGATGAGAGAGGAGACTGCGCGAAAAGTAAATATTCTTGCAAAAGACCTGGACATAAAGTTGAGCGTGCATGCCCCTTATTATATTAATCTCAACGGTGAAGGTGAAACCCGGCTTAAAAGCAGGGAACGAATACTTGATTCTGCGCGGATAGGGAACATTTGCGGGGCAAGAAGCGTGGTAGTCCATGCCGGTTTTATTCAGAAAGAAACTCGTGAGGCTGCTTATGAAAAAATCAAAAAAGAGCTTATAGAGATTCGCGAACAAATGAATAATCAAGGATTGAGTATCGCCCTTCGTATTGAGACTATGGGGCGGATCTCACAGTTCGGAACCTTTGATGAAGTTCTTGCTATTACAGAGGTGACTGGTGTTTTCCCGTGTATCGATTTTTCACACCTTCATGCTATTGCCGGAAAAAACAACTCACTTCAGGAATTCGCCAAAATTCTTGGCAGCATTGGGAATAAGATTGGACGTGAAGGATTGAATGATATGCATATGCATGTTTCAGGAATAGAATATTCTGCAAAGGGGGAAAAAAATCATCTTGAATTGGAGGAGTCTGATTTTAATTATCGGGAACTTATCCAGGCTTTTTTGGATTTTGATATCCAGGGAATGGTAATTTGTGAGAGCCCGAATCTTGAAGTTGATGCTTTGAAATTAAAAAAGGAGTATGAAAAATCCAGATTGCAATAATGCCGCAAAGGCGATATGGTCTTTGACCTCTTTGGTTGCTGTTAGCTATTGACAGAAGCCCGTATTTTCCTAACCAGTTGAAAACAAGTCGTGCATCACATACGGATTAAGAGGAATACCTTTGATTTCTTCAACAGGTTTTTCCTTACAACCCCTTAATGTGAGGACTCGCTGGCACACAGGACGGGTGCAACCAGGGCAGCGTTTCAGGTGCTTCATAAAAATCTATGGTTTTATTATGCCTGCGTTCCCGCTATCTTTCAATATCGCGACATATTCATTGATGAAAATGTCCCGCATGTTCTCAAGCAAAAATATGTTCCTTGTACATAACATTACTTTGTTTGCCGTGAGTCTTTCGGGTGCACATTGTTCCATCCACAGAACCACTTCACTTGATGTGTTCATTTTCTTACCCTCCATCCATGCTGATAATTATGCTTATCATTATAATCATTGGAATTTATGATATATATAGTTTTGGTTGGTTGATTGAAATTCCAGGAGGTGTCCATCCGGTTTTTTCGAAATCATAAATCTGATGAAAGCGGGGAAGGGAATTTTTTCAAAAACCCGGAAACACAACTCTTATCATCCATAAATCCCTCATAAACGCCTGGATTCAGGTGAACATATATGCCAAAAATAACGATCATCGGCGCAGGTGCGGTTGGCGCAACAGCAGCGCAAAGAATAGCGGAAAAAGAACTTGGGGACGTTGTCCTTACTGATATCGTTGAGGGACTGCCCCAGGGAAAAGCCCTTGACCTTATGGAATCAGGTCCTCTTTTTGGTTATGATTCAAAGATCACAGGAACGAATGATTATAAAGAGATCGAGGGTTCGGATGTTGTCGTCATCACAGCAGGTATTGCAAGAAAACCCGGAATGACAAGAGAAGACCTCCTGAAAATAAATACAAAGATAATAACAGATGTCTCAAATAACATAAAACGCTATGCACCCGGCTCTGTCGTAATCACTGTCACAAATCCTCTTGACATAATGACCTATGTGACCCTGAAAACCACGGGTTTTGAAACAGGACGTGTCTTTGGCATGAGCGGTGTCCTTGATTCCGGAAGATTTGCCACATTCATTGCCATGGAACTTGGCTGCTCTATAAGGGATATAAATGCGATGGTTCTTGGCGGACATGGCGATACGATGGTACCTTTGCCAAGGTTCACAACAGTGACGGGTGTCCCGATCACTGAGCTTATGTCACAATCCACTATCGATCGACTTGTTGAGAGGACAATAAACGGCGGCGCAGAAATCGTGAACCTGTTAAAAACAGGAAGTGCATTCTATGCGCCTTCTGCCGCGGTGACGAATATGGTCGAAGCGGTCGTAAAGGACACAAAACGGATACTTCCTGTATGTGCCTACCTGAATGGAGAATACGGCGAGAAAGATATCTACCTTGGTGTTCCCGTAAAACTTGGAAGGCGCGGTGTCGAGGAGATCGTGGAACTTAATTTGACCACAGAGGAGGAAAAAGCCCTTGGGAAATCAGCCGATGCGGTTAAATCCGGAATAGCCTCTCTTAATATTTAAAAAAGCGGAACTTAACGAAAAGGATATAAATACGCTGCATGATTACATCATATAATTAGTGAGGTCATCCTGATGAATCTTAAGATAAAACCCATAGGTGTAATAAAAACATCCAATTCGGGATTGACTGATCTTTTGATATATTCTGATTTTGAAAAGGTCATTGGGGACATGATGGTTGAAAAGGGGACAAAAATGCTGATCGTCCATAAGAAGATGGAATCTTCTGACCATCATCAGGTGCAGGTGTCTTCAGTTGAACTGGTCAACCGCAAAGGCAACCTGTTGGTCGTTAAAGGTATTAATGCCGATAATGATTCAGTGATCGATATCAGGTTATGCAATTAATTTTCAGGTAAAATTATGGGGGTAGACCTCGGAGATATTTTTGAAAAAAAAGAGATCGAATTCTCTGACCTGAAGGGCAAAATAATTGCAATTGACGCATTTAATACACTTTACCAGTTCCTGAGCATAATCCGCCAGCGGGATGGCACACCGCTTAAGGATACGCATGGCGAGGTCACATCCCATCTTTCAGGTTTCCTGTACAGGACAACTAACCTCATAGAAGAGGGCATAAAGCCAATATTCGTTTTTGACGGGGCACCTCCAGATTTCAAGAATAATACTATCGAGGAGCGAAAAAAAATACGCCTCGTTGCGCAGGAAAAATACGAAGAGGCAAAAGCAAAAGGTGATGATGAGGCGGCATTCAAACATGCGCAGGCTTCTTCCCGGCTGAAAGGCAGCATGATAGAAGATACTAAGCTCCTGCTGGGATTTATGGGAATTCCGGTTGTCCAGGCGCCCTCGGAAGGGGAAGCCCAGGCAGCCTTCATGGCGCAAAATAAAAGTGCGTATGCGGCAGGCTCGCAGGATTACGACGCACTTTTGTTCGGGGCGCCATATGTTGTCAGGAACCTTGCGGTAACGGGAAAAAGAAAGCTTGCGGGGACGGGGATATTCGTTGAAGTAAAGCCTGAGCTTATCGAACTTGGAAAAAGGCTTGACGTTCTTGGGATCTCGCAGGAACAACTGGTCGATATTGCGCTTCTTGTCGGCACTGATTATAATGAAGGAATAAAAGGCATTGGTCCGAAAAAGGCATTGAAACTTATAAAAAAACAAGGGGGCATCGAAGAGGCGCTTCGTGAATTGAATACCGGGATAGAGAACTTGCAGGAAATTAAGGAACTTTTCCTACATCCTGGTGTCACTTCAGATTATGAGATCAAATGGAAAAAAGCTGATGGAAAGGCGATAACGAAGTTCCTTTGCGGCAAGCATGATTTCTCAGAGGCGCGGGTATCAAAAGCAGTGGAACGGTTGCTTGAAGCATCGGACGAGGGGCAAAAGACGCTGGATAAGTGGTTTTAGACAGATTTTTTAGGAGAGCGAATCAGGATTTTCACTTCTTTTCCCATTTCTCAAGATATAGCACTTCAGACAGCGTTTTTCCCCTCTTTATTTCATCTCGTATCCGCCGCTCGTTCTTCTCCACTTCAACAGCCCGCCGCGCGATCTCATAAGAGCGCTCTCGGGGTATTACCACAACGCCATTATCATCCCCGACTATGAAATCCCCTGGATTCACGGTCTGCCCCCCACACTGTATCTGGGCATTTATTTCACCAAAACCTTTTGGCTCACCCGCATTCGGGACGATCGATGTTGCAAAAACAGGGAAATTTATTTTCCTGATCTCTTCAACATCCCTCACCGCGCCGTCTATCACAACCCCGGCAACCCTTTTATTGATACAGCTCAACGTAGCAAGTTCTCCCCATGGCGCTACATGAGGGCTTCCGTTATATATCACGATCACATCCCCGGCGACAGCGACATCAATAGCTTCTACTGCCTTTGCCCAATCCCCCGCTAATGTTTGCACCGTGACTGCCTTTCCCACGGTTTTTGTTCCGATGCATATCGAATGGATGTTTTTCATTGCGCCTTTCCTGTGCATGGCATCTGATATATTGGGCGTAGATACATGCTTTAGCAGTTCGATAGTTTTCTCATCCATAGATTTTTCAAGAGCGGGAGATAATTCAGGGTTATCAATACTTTCGCGAATAGCCTTCGCCGAGGCTGTAACATTGGATGAGCGAACTATATTTCCTCCAACAATAACTACACTTGCTCCGGATAATACTGCAGCTGCTGCGCTTTGCGCATCAAGACCACCGGCGACAGCGATAGGCACATTGATCATAAGTGATTTCAGGACATGCAGAGGGTCTTCACCTATCATCTGCTGGTCAATCCCTGCATGAATATTTATATAATCAATCCCGATTTCTGCAAGTTCCTTTGCTCTTTTTGCGGGAGCGCTGGCAGAAATGAGGTCTGCCATTATTTTTACTCCGTATTTGCGGGCTGACCTGATCGCTTCCTGTATGGTCGAATTATCAGCGCTCCCCAGAAGAATAATGATATCAGCGCCTGCTTTGGCTGCCATCTCAACTTCCATGGCGCCTGTGTCCACAGTCTTCATATCAGCCAGGATAATATGGCCCGGAAAAGCTGCTTTTAGCTTCCTCACAGCGTCCATGCCCTCGCTTTTTATAAGAGGCGTTCCTGCCTCGATCCAGTCCGCCCCGCCTTCTATTGCTTCTCTTGCGATCTGGACTGCCCGTTCTGTTTCCAGAACATCAAGAGCCACCTGCAGAACTGGTCTAATAAAATCACCTTTTTATAAATTGTCGTATGCGGTTAAAGATTTAATGGTTAAATTGCATGTTTCCCTTATTATTTATTATAGCATTAAGAGAAAATATAAAGCCTGTATGAGTTTATCTAGTATCTTGCAGGAGAAATCAATATAATCTCTATTGAAAATCTATCAAAATCATTCGGTACAAATGTTGTCCTTAGAAATATCAATCTTAAGATAGAAAAAGGCGAATTTCTCACAATATTCGGACCAAACGGAGCAGGAAAAACTACGCTCATAAAGATACTGGCAACACTTGTCAGTCCTACTTACGGAAAGGTTACGATAGACGGTTTTGACATTAAAGAAAATCCTATCCAGATCAGGAAGAAAATTGGAGTCATCTCGCATGACACCTATCTTTACCATGAATTGACGGCAGCCGAGAATCTCAGGTTCTTCGGAAAGATGTATGATACGAAGGAACTCGATCCACGTATCGATGAATTGTTAAAGCAGGTCGGATTGGCTTACAGGAAAAACGACCGGGTCAGGACTTTTTCCCGGGGTATGAAGCAACGCCTGTCAATAGCAAGAGCCCTGATACATGATCCTCCTCTTCTTTTCCTTGATGAACCCTATACGGGCTTGGACCAGCATGCGATCGCAACATTTGACCGGATACTCGGAAGCACGAATGCCCAGGATAAGACGCGGATCCTCATTTCCCATGATATCGAGCATGGCATTTCTTTGTGCGACAGAGCGATAATACTCTCAGGCGGGAAAATTGCGCATGAGATGAGTGAGAACGAGATCAATGACCTCCTCCAGTGCAGGGCGATATATGATAAACACGTGGAGGAGCGAAAATGAAATTCCTTGAAATAGCAAAAAAGGATTTGCTGGCAGAATTCCGGACAAAACAAATGCTTAACTCCATGGTCATATTTGCGCTTCTTGTTATCGTGATATTTAGCTTTGCATTCGGAAATGAATCGACAATTTACATTCCAAACCTCAAGAAGAAAATTGTGGATCTGCTTGCTCCTGGTATGCTATGGATAGCCTTTACTTTTGCCGGGATGCTCGGGCTTTCACGCTCATTTGCCGGGGAAAAGGAAGAGGGATGCCTTGATGGATTAAAACTTTGCCCTGTTGACAGGAGCGATATCTATAACGGGAAAGTCCTGTCCAATGCAGTCCTCATGTTCCTGGTGGAGATTGCTACATTGCCTATTTTTATTGTGCTTTTCAGTTATGATATTAAGAATCTGCCGGGTCTCATTATTGTCATAATATTGGGAACTTTCGGGTTCATTTTTGTGGGAACGCTTCTCTCGGCGCTTACCGTAAATACCAGGACGCGTGAAATACTTCTTCCTGTGATCTTATTTCCCGTTCTTATCCCTGTTATCCTGTCCGCGGTGACTGCAACGGCAACAATGCTTGCAAATGGTGATCTTTCGGATATTTCAGGTGAGCTTCAGATACTTGCAGTATATGATATCATTTTTTTTGTGGTTGCGCAAATAGTTTTTGAATATACGATAGAGGATTGAAGAGTGAAGTTTGAAGATTTCGAATTCTTAATGGATAATATTATGACATATGAAACATAATCTGGTGATAGTATGTTAAAAAAATTAGTCTATGCGATTACTGCCGCGTTGATATTGATCTCGGTATATATTGATTTTTTCATTGCGCCTATTCCGATAGATCCAGGACAGGCAGCGGGTGATCCTAATAATTTCAAAATATTCTATTTCCATCTTCCCATCGCAATATCGGCCTATTTGTCTTTTTTTATTGTATTTATTTCAAGCATAATTTATCTCAGGAAAAAGGAACAAAAATGGGATATAGTATCAATAGCGGCGGCAGAAGTTGGAGTTATTTTTGCACTTCTTACCCTCATTAGTGGATCAATATGGGGACGTTCGGCTTGGAACGCATACTGGGTGTCATGGGACGTCAGGTTAAATACATCCCTTGTCCTGTTTTTAATATACATCTCCTACCTGATGATCCGCCAGGCGGTCGAGGAACCTGAAAAACGAGCCCGGCTTTCAGCGGTGTTCGGGATAATCGGTTTTATAAGTGTTCCGATAAGTTTTCTTTCGGTGAGATTCTATTCAAGAATGCATCCGTGTGTTGTCGGGCCATGTCCAGGTGGAGGCGGGGGCGGTATTGGTCCAGATGTATTACCTTATCTATTATTTAATTTTGTTGCATATTTCATGCTTGCGGCGACACTTATTATGTTAAAGGTCGATAATGAGAAACTGAAAGAAAAAGTGAATGATATTAAAAGAAATAATAATCTCTGAAACGATATTTTTTGAAAAAATAATTTTTAGAAAAAGATTTATGAGGCTACAGGTTCAGCCTCTATTTCAGTTTTCCTGACTTCGACCCTTCTGAGTGGATAGACGGGTTTTACATCATGATATATAGTAGCGGATAGTTTTCCTGTGACTATATCCTGAACGAACTGTTCCATATCCAGTTCCTTCGCTTTTGCCTGGATGACAGTATTCATTATCAGGCGAATAGCTTTGACCTGGGCCTCTCGTGCTCTTTTTATGGTGAAACACGACGGCTTTACTCTTATGGTATAACCATCCTTTGTCGTTACGGAAACATTTGCCTCAACTGAAGATGTTTCTCTCTTTACGAGTGAGCGCAGGTAATCCTGTGTGAGTTGATGCCCCATATATTTAGTATATGCGGAATCGCCGCCCACGCTGTTTATTTTAAGTATCAGTTTTGTATTCTGCTTGGAAAGATCGTTCGTCAATTCCCCAAGTGTGACTTCGATATTTCTTCCTATAAGCTTTTCCGGCTCATCAGCCACTGTTTCTCCGATGTTTGCTTTTCCGAACATTTCAGGTGCAACAAGGTTGTACCATTGTTTGGCTTTCCAGCCTTCTGTTTTTGCTACTGCCAATTAATTTCCTCCGGGTATAATATGATTAAAATGTGAATAATCTCACAAAAATCATGCGTTAAATAGAGCATTGGATACTTAATACTTTTGGAGAAGTATATCGTAGGCTATTTTTGCATTCATAAAATGATACTAACGCAATCTTATATACTTTGAAGTTGTATAGTATATTATGACAACTGTTATTGAAAATTATTTACAAGACCAGCAGGTTAACGGATTGAAACCGAACACATTGGCAACTGAATTGGGGAGTCTTAAGAATGCAGATCGGTTTAAAAGCCTGTCAGAAACGTGGACAAAAAACGATGTGAACGGCTTTATCATGTGGATGCAAAAGGAATATTCAGAGGCAACAGTTGAAACTTATAAAATCACTCTCAGGAAATTCTTGAAATGGAATGGACAGGCTGAAATAATATCACACATGAAATTAAAGCGAGTGAATAATAATATCAATCGTGATGACCTGCTAACAACTGATGATATAAATTTGCTCATTGAATCCACAAAAAACCCGAAATATAAAGCAATGGTGGCTTTTCTTTATGAATCAGGTGGCAGAATACAAGAAGTATTATCGGTAAAAGTAAAAGACGTTCAAACCACTGATAAAGGCATTGTGGTAAGCGTACCACAGACCAAGACAGGCAATGATTATAGGCGTGTCCTATGTGTTCTTTCAGGACAATATTTGATGAATTGGATAGCTTATGGCGGCTTGAAACCTGATGATGTCGTGTTTAAACTCCATAAGGTTAATGCATGGCGGTTTATGGTAGGGTTAGGCAAAAAGGCAGGTATAACGAAACCATGTAATCCTCATGCGTTCAGGCATGCACAAGCTACAAACATGATACAGCTTGGCTATAATGAAAGTATTATCAGGAAAAAACTTGGCTGGAGTGGTGATTCAAAAATGATTGGTCGTTATATTCATTGTGTCGATGATGACGTACTTGATGCAACAGCTGAGAAAAACGGCACAGAGAGACAAAAACAACAGTTTAAACCCATGAATGCCGCGCAATCTGTTAGTATTGTGGATGCTGCAAGCACAATAGCCAAAGTGAATGCTGAGAACGAATTATTGAAAGCCCGATTAGATGAAATGGATCAGCAACGCAATAAAGATCAAGCTTTTAATGAAGATTTAATAAAAGCGATGATCGATAAAAAAGTTAAAGAAATGATGAAAAAACCTGAAATTAATATTTAACCTTTTTAAAATTTTGTGATTAGAGTTTCAATTTATGTTGCTAGTTAGGTCAATGTGCAACACAATCGATTGACCTAAAAACAAGCTGGTTGATTGTAGACATATATTCATACTTCTTATTTCATATTCGTTAAATATAAAAGCATTCCCAAAAACGATAAGAGATGAATATTTATAAGAACTATTCCACTAAGATAAATAGCTAAGATATGGAATTTAATCAACAACCATTATTTAAAACTTATGATATTTTAAATGAATATTTAGAATCTAATGAAATAACCTTGCATTTAGGAGACACTCTAACATTTTTAAAAACACTTCCTTCAAATACTGCAAATTTAATTGTAACATCCCCACCTTATAATGTTGGGAAAAATTATGAAAAAAAAATAAGTTTAGAGAAATATCTCAAGAATCAAGAAGAAGTTATTAATGAATTAATAAGAGTTCTAAATGATAGTGGAAGCATATGTTGGCAAGTTGGAAATTATGTTAATATGAAGGAAGTATTTCCATTAGATATATATTATTATCCAATTTTCAAGAAATTTGGTATGAAATTAAGAAATAGAATTATTTGGCAATATAGTCATGGTCTCCATGAAAGCAGGAGATTTTCAGGAAGATATGAAACGATATTATGGTTTACGAAAACTGATCAATTCAAATTTAATCTTGATTCAGTTCGTATTCCGTCAAAATATCCCGGTAAGAGGCAATATAAAGGGCCAAATAAAGGTAAACCCTCCTGTAATCCAAAGGGCAAAAATCCTTCAGATATTTGGGATTTCGTCATTGAAGAATGGAATAAAGAAATTTGGCAAATCCCAAATGTGAAAGCCAGCCATCCAGAGAAAACTATTCATCCATGTCAATTTCCTATCGAATTAATTGAAAGATGTGTTTTAGCATTTACGGATGAAAACGATTTGATTCTTGATCCATATTGTGGGGTTGGGTCTTCGTTAATAGCTGGATTAAAACATAATCGCCGTGTACTGGGCATAGATAAAGAACATGTCTTTATTGATATTGCCAAAAAAAGGATAGAATCCTTTTACAAAGGAGATCTTAAAATGAGAGAATTAGGAAAGCCTATTCTAGTTCCAACAGGGCGGGAGAAAGTATCACAAATTCCTGAAGAATGGAAAGTAAAAGTAAATTTAGAATAATATGAAATAAATAAATTAGTTTTCAGCCCTACCATCAGTTCCTTTTGGAATTCGTGGTACATTCATGCTTGTACCATCATGTTCAACTGCGATAACTCCTAAATATCCATTTTCACAATTTATGGCTTTCCACATTGGGAAATATGGCTCTAATTCATTATAACCTGACATTCCGACTTTAATAGACTACACAACCTAATTTTTATAAAAATACCGTTATCTATACCCATCTAAGCCTACAGATACCTTTATATACTTTGTAGTCTATATATAGACTACTTA
>Ga0172368_10006165_pt1 | contig 13045 bp, 10 predicted proteins | sample Lak11m_FD_114540 | JGI IMG/M metagenome (GOLD analysis project Ga0172368, IMG submission 114540) | Freshwater microbial communities from Kabuno Bay, South-Kivu, Congo - kab_022012_11m | ecosystem: Environmental > Aquatic > Freshwater > Lake | place: Democratic Republic of the Congo: South-Kivu...
GACCGTGAACGCAATGCGAAAGTAAATTGAGGATAAAGAAATTTTTACTTGACATCCGTTTCTTGAAAGGGTAAGTTTGCGAATACATACCGGAGGATTTGTGTCGGATGGTTTAACGGAGCTAAAATTATTTAAACATAGGAACTCTGAAATGGATTTTGTCCATTCGGGGATAGCTACAACTTTCTACTACCGCAACAACACTGAAAAAAATTATATCCAATAAAAAAAAGAATTCATCCCAAAGGGAACAGTATATTATTCATAATGTGAACGGATAGGCAGCGAAAAAGAATAAGCCGGAGAGAGAAACGACTGACCCGGAGGCGAAATTATATGATATAAGCAAAGAAACAATTAATACGGATGCAGTTATAGATCACTCAAACGTTAGTACAAATGATATTGGTGTTGTTATAAGTAATTCGGATGTTCAGACGATTGATTCGGATGCCGGAATAAATGATTCGGACATTGTTACAAATGATTCAAATGCCGGAACAAATCATTCGGACGCTGTTACAGATGATTCAGACGTGAAAATAAATGGTTCGGACGGAGAGAAAAATGACCCGGACGGGAGAGAAAGTGGCGATTTTAGGCTGGAAACGAGGTTTTAATTAAAAGAGTGCAAAAACTGTTGAAACAGTTTTAAGAATTCATAGGATGGTTGGTACATCTCGATAAATCGAGGCGTTAATACAATAGCGGAGTAGCTTGATAAATCAAGGTGTTAATGCGAAACTTATTAGGATGTATAAAAAAGAACGTCGGGATTTATTCCGGCAACAAAAGAGGTTTAAACTACGGAAGAGCGCACGGTAATGCTCTAAATAAATAATTTAATTTTCATCATTATAGAAAGGATATTTTTATGGCTGGTACAATTGACTATCTTTTACAGGATAGCGAAGCATCGTTATTGGCGGTTAACAACAACAGACCGAAATTAACGGAAAAGGGATTTACGGAAGGGGCGTACACAGCGCTGGTTGAAGCGCGGGACGGGTTAAGGGCAACGGAGCTTGCACAGCAAAAAGCGGTGAAGTTTGCCGAAGATAAAACCGCCGAGCAGAATGAGAAGATGAACCGGATAACCGAATTGCTAAGGAAGGCGAAGAATGCGGCGAAGAGCGCGTACGAAGAGGACCCCCGTTCTCTGGCACTGTTTAAGATAGGAGAAAAAATTCCCGGCAGTGTGAAAAAGTTACGCACAACATGCGAATATATGTTCAGCATTGTTGATGAGAGAAAAGCCGATTTATTGCAAAGCGGTTTGATGCAAACGGATGTTGACGCTCTAAGCGCTGCTTCCGATGATCTGGCGGCTGCCGACGCGGCGCAGGAAGCGGCAAAGAAGTTACAAGCGGGGGCAACGTTAACGCGTGATGCGGCGGCAAAACTTTTAAAGGCTAAGTTGACAAAGCTGCGCAATTTTGTAAAAGCCGCATTTGATAAAAATCCGGAAATTGCCCTCCAGTTTAATCCTATTCCAAAAGGAAGAGGAGGAGGAAAACCGGGAGATACTGATGAAGGAACTCCGCCACCGAATGAACCGACTCCACTGGCGAAATAAGAAGAAGTTAATAAGCAATAGTTAATATAGGATGGGCGAAAGCTCGTCCTATTTATTTTGAACCCATATCTTCCACAAAAAAAATTATTAAGGTTATAAGAATAATTACTAAGTTTGACATAATATTTTTATAAAGAGGTATTAGGTATGGATTTATTCAGAGAAGATAATAAAGTGTTATTCTTTAGCTTATATAATTCATCAAATGAAGCTGATGTTGAAAAAGTAATAAATGGATATTCCCAAATTTTCAAAAAAGAAAATTGGCATCCATATGGGGAGAATGAAAGTTTTTTTGGAGTAATTGAAAATCAGCAAGCCTCCCCTATCCCCGCACTAGTAGAAAAAATCACCAATTCAATTGACGCTATTCTTACTAAAAAATGTTTAGAAGCCGGAATACATCCAACCTCGGACAAAGCCCCGCATAGTATGGAAGAAGCCACACAGATATTTTTCCCGGATCATAAGAAGTGGGACTTAACTACCTTTAGAAAAGTCCAATCAGAAAGCATACAAATAATTGCTGATGGACCAAGAATGGATACGTCATTGATTATTTATGATGATGGTGAGGGACAAAAACCGGAAGATTTTGAAAAAACATTTCTTTCTCTGTTAAGAGGGAATAAAAATGAAATAAAATTTGTGCAGGGGAAATATAACATGGGAGGTAGTGGAGCTCTCGTTTTTTGCGGAAAGAAACGATATCAATTAATAGCCTCTAAGAGATATGATGGGACAGGTGAATTTGGTTTTACTTTACTTCGTCAACATCCTTTTTCAAGAGAGGAAGAAGAAAGAAAAAAGAATACATGGTATGAGTATTTTACAATTAATAACAAAATCCCATCGTTTCCAGTTGATGAATTAGAGCTTGGTTTACGTAATAGAAAATTTAAAACTGGAACGATATTAAAACTTTATTCTTATGAACTCCCTTCGGGATCAAGGTCTGTAATCTCTCGCGATCTTAATCAAAGTATAAACGAATATTTGTTTGAGCCCGCACTTCCCTTATACACAATAGATAAAAAAGAGAGGTATCCTGATGACAGAAACCTTGAGAGAGATTTGTATGGTTTAAAGCGAAGATTGGAAGAAGAAAAAGGGAAATACGTTGAGGATTATTTTCTTGAATCTTCGGACGATAAAGAAATTGGTAAGCTAAAAATAACTTGTTATGTTTTTAAAACTAAGATGGATGGCAAAACAGCAAAAGAAAGCCGCGAATCAATCGGGAGAGAATTCTTCAAAAATAACATGTCCGTCTTATTTGCTGTTAACGGTCAAGTGCATGGCCATTTTACTTCCGAGTTTATAACGCGTACCCTAAAGATGCAGTTGATAAAAGACTATTTATTAATTCATGTTGATTGTACCGGGCTCAATTATAATTTTAGAAAAGAATTATTCATGGCTTCGCGCGATAGGCTAAAAAATGGTGAAGAAACTGCAAAATTGAGAGAACTTGTGGCCAAGGTTTTATTAAAAAGTAAACTTAATGATATTTATAAAAGACGTAGAGACACTATCTCTTTTTCCGGTGAAGATAAAAATGAATTGTTAAAATCTTTTACAAAGAATCTCCCCTTAAAAAGTGATCTGTTGAAGTTGTTGAGCAAGACTTTTAAGCTTGAAGAAACTGATAAGAAGCAGGAAAAAGAAAAGAAAAAAGAAAAAACCGAAAAAGAAGCAGTTGAAGAATTTAAACCAAAAAGATTCCCAACTTATTTTAAGTTGGGTAAAAATAGTGCCACTGATAAACCTTTAATTAAAATTCCTTCAGGTGGCGAAAAAACATTAAAATTCAGTTCTGATGTTGAGAATGAATATTTCGTTAGGGTTGAAGAACCGGGCGATGTAAAAGTTGGTTTATTAAATAATAAAAATAATGAAGCTGAAGGAGGAAACAAGCCAGGGGAACCTAGACGAGTTGAAGACTTATTTTATGTCCATAAAAGCAATCCTCAAGATGGAACGATTAAAATTGTATTAGCGCCAAATGAAGATGTAAACATCGGCGAGACTGTCGAAATAAAAGCTACCTTAACAAACCCCGGTGGCGATTTTGACCAGATATTTTTAGTTAAAATAGTAGACCCGGAAGGACCGAAGGAAAAAGTAAAAAAGGAAGAAGATGACGAAGAAAGCAAAATTGGACTTCCAGATTTAATTCTTGTTCACAAAGAAAAGAAAGACGATGAAGAACAAGTTACTTGGGATGACTTGGAATCTCAAGGAATTAGTATGGGCTTTGAAACAATTGTACATCCATTTGCTGAAGGAGAAGTCCTACAGAAAATCTACATTAATATGGATTCAAAAGTTCTGAAGGACTACAAGTCTTCCTTAAAATCTGAAGAACAGTTTGAAATTTCTGAAAAGAAATTTTACTCTTCTGTTTATTTTCACACCTTGTTTTTATTTACAATAAGTAAAAACAAAAAATGGCTGATGAAAAAAGTAGAAAACGAACAGGAAGTTGATAAGGATTTGGTTGAATATGTTAAAGATGTTTTTGAAAGTTATTATGCGCAGTTCTTATTAAACTTTGGAATGAGTGAGTTGGTGCAAAGCTTGGAGAGTTAAACAACTATATTTCTGAAGAGTCATTTTTGAAATTATCAAATACTTCTTGGTCTTTTTTAGTAAGTGTAAGGTTAATTCCTATGCTCTTTAGAATCAAATAAAACGCATATTTTTGTAATTCCTTATCAGTTTTTATTCTTCCGGTTTCTTCATCAAGGAATACTTTTTTCCAAATTATGTTCTGTAAATTAAAATTATCTTTAGCAAAATAATCCAAAAGCTCTTTTTTCTTTTCATATTCCAATGCCAACTTTAAAGTTTGATAAAGAATATTTTGCCCAATGGGTCTAAATAATAAGCTAGTTGTTTTCGCCTCTCTATTTACATTTTGTTTTTCTAAAAATTTGTTTAGCGATGGAACACTGTCAAAAATCTCAACGAATAGATTTTCTATTATTTTTTGTTTTTCTTTTATGATTTCTTCCGTTGTTCTTCTATGTGTAAACAAAAGATAATTTTCACCTTTTACATTATGACCGAATATTTTTTGATCGGTAAGAATTGCTGCGATAAAATCATAAAGAACAATAATATTTGTAAAGGCATCTTTATTCTTATTACTAATACTTCGATTCTGATTGAACAATATTATATCTTTTAACAATTCAAAATCTTCAACTAAATTACGTGTAATTATTGCACAATTGTCTTCTTCATCTATTGCAATAATTTCACTTTTACTTACTGGTTTTGCATACCTGTTTAAGGTGGAAAATAATCTACGAGTACGAACCAATCCTTCGGAGTCATTTTTGTGGGCTACAAGAATGATGGTGTTTTCCTCTGTTGCTAACGAGGGTTTCTCTTTTATACTATCTTTTATTGCCCTTGTACGGTGTTGTCCATCGATTGAGAAAAGTTTTTCATTGCCATCTAAAGTTAATATTCCGATTGTTTTATTTAGATAATCCAAGTCTTTTTCTTCAATACTTTTAAATTTATCTATTGTGATCTCTTGATACTGTGGATTTCCCCCATACAAACCAATAATTATAGTATTAAAAAATCGTTGTTCTTGGGATTTTAAATATTCAACAATACCTTTTGTTCTTTCCTTCACTTCCCTTTGAATTAATGTTTTTAATCCCTTGGATTTATGAATTTCATCTGTCATCGATAATCTTTTACTGATTTCTTCAAAAGTCATAATTGAGACATAATAAATCCAATCACCCATTTTAGCTCTTAAAGTTGGAAGAACAAGTTTTCCTTTACTCATATATATTCCTTAATTCTGGTTTAATCTTTGCCTTAGGTATATCTGTATTTACATGTGGGATAAATGTATTTAGTAATTTTTCTTCAATTTCATCAATTTGATTGGGAGGATTTATTTCAGCATAATAATAATGCAAACTATTTTTGTACAACTTTAACATTTCGAATACCTTAGGTCTGGGTTTGCCTTTACCATCTTGATCATCTAAATATTCCTGATATCTATCTGAAAATGGTCTAGTCGTCTGACCAACATAAAACAAATAACGCGTTTCTATAAAATTGGGAATTTTTGGTTTTACAACAAAACAGTATATGCCATGTGTTCTAGGTAATTTTGTCTTATTCCTTCGATTAAATTTTATATTTTTCCAACGCAGAGCTAAATTAAAATGATTAGTGCTATCTTCCCAATTCTTAGGATAAAGAAGAAATTTCCTAATATGTAATTTAAGCTCACCTTTTTCTGCAAAATTTAAGTCATAAGCCATATTATATAAAACACGCAGCACAACCTTCACCCTCAGCCTCTTGTAAAATATCTAAAAGATATGGAGACTTAGCATTAGAGTTTCTTGCCGCTTTTTTTAGTTGATCTTCTTTTATTTGTTTAATTCGTTCAGGTTTAATAATGTCTTCAAGACGTTCGTCCTGCATCCATGTATAACCCTCTTTTTCATATTCCATTGCTTGGTCAAATTTTTCTTTGTGATTCTCGTATAACCAAATCCACTCTATCTTTTGCTGAAAAAAACAGAAAAAACAACCGGATCGGCTGCGTGAGTAATGTCCCTTTTCACCGTCAACTTCAAATTCAATTTTATTATAATATTCCGGTACACCAACACCGCTATCCACAAGTATTTTAAAAATATCACTTCTTACAAGTACATCTTCATTTTCAAGTAAAGGATAATCTTCCAAATATGAAACCGGGTAATCGGTGGTTTTTAGAAACTCAAATACTATTTTATTAAATCCGGCAATACTAATAGTTAATAAATCGTTTAGTTTCCGCAATTGATCATATTGAAATGAGATTGGTTCTTTGATGACTCTTATAATTCCATCCTTCTGCCGGCTTGGAAGAACTGTTAAACAAATATCCTCTAGTAGAGAAAGGTTTTTGTTCATGAGTGTTTTGGTAATAATTTCTTCACTCCAAATATTTTTACGGAATGGAAAGATGGATTGAATATTTTCTTTGTGAGAAACATATCCCTCTCTATCTTCATCTCCCCTTATTCCAACATAAGATAAAGTTGGGGCGCTACCAACAAAACTTTCAAATGGTTCTAATTTCATTTTTCGTGTACACCATCGCGCATTAGATGAGGGGAGATACCCGCCGTACAATTTTAAGAAGTGATCGAATTGATCTTCATGTGTTTCAGTAGCAGCTTTTAGCGTCCTTATTTTTTTACCTAAATAGCTCTCCAAATTATTAATAAGCGTATAGGTTTCATCAAGTTCTTTATCTGTTTCGCAGTAATAATAGTCAACAGCTAATTGAGGATATTTGTTCTTGAGATAAATAGCCAAAGCAGCGCTGTCTTTACCGCCTGAAATCCCTAAAACATGTTTTACTTCAATCATTTTCGATTTGTTCTTTTAATAATTTTATTAAAACCGATTGATTAACTAATTTATCACTGACTAACTGTTTTCTCATGCCATCTTCAAGACTTTTAGCTTGCTTTAATTTTTTTTTTGGTAACCTTATAACCACTTTTTGTGGTGATTCAGCTAACAATGTAATTTCTAGTCTAACAGCATCTTCTGTCTCTTTATCTACACCTAACTTACTAAAATCGCATAAGTTATCAAACTCTTTTAGAATATTGCCCAGTTTTTCATAAACGAGTTCTTCTTCGTCATCGTTTAATTGTTCTAGGTTTTTATCTATGAGTGATTGAACTATTGAATTAAGCCAGGACATTCGCTCATCTAAAGGAGAGATGAGTCTTTGATAAAATGTTTTTTGATAGGGAAGGAATAAGTATTGCTTTATTGAAGAATACCTATTTATCAAAATATTCTTGTATTCAACAAATCCTAATTTATCATTTCCAATAATTTCTAATAAGCGGGATTCTATCCTATTAATTAATTCTTCATGGCACGTTCTGATTTCCCGAATATTCTTCTGTAGTTGAATTACAAAATCTTCCAAGTATTTATCTGAATTATAAAGTTTGTTAGATGTATATCCAAGAGCGCTAGGAAAATCTTCAAAGAAAGTCTTTTCTAACTCCTTCGCATTAGCAATTGTGTTTCTCAATGCTATTGCTGTTTTTGATAGCCTGTCGGTTCTTTTCGTGTATTCAGGAAGACCCCTATAAAACGTTAAGAACGGACGGATAGTATCCACAAAACTTTGATTCGTTATCTTTGCCTCTGTCCCCTTATTTATAAAAGTCCTGTATTTGTTAAACAAATCAAATTTTACACCTTGTATATCAAATGCCTTTATGGAATAATGCTGGGGATATTTAATGATAAGATCGAATAAATCTCCGTTTAGAAATGGTATAAATGTCTCTTTATCAAATAACGCGTAATCATCTCTCTTGATAAATAAAAATATGGGCAGCCAAAAGTCTATCAAACCTTGTTTTAATTTGAAAGGTTTACTATTCAATAATTCCACTAATTCGATTAGGCTTTTCTTGTTTGATTTTGAAGACTCAATGAAGTTTTCACAGCACTGCCATAGTTTCTTGAACGAAGAATCGGAAGGCTCAGTTAATAGATATTCATCACCAACTTTTTTATGCATACCGGTATTTTTTAGCAAACTGAGGTAAATTGTTTTTTCGGGTGGGAAATTTTCTTTTGGAAAACCTAAATCTTCTTGGCTCCATTTTTCGAGCAAAGCGGATAACAAATTTTTTCTTGCAACAGTAATAGATCCGGGAAGTTTCTCCCTATTAAGCAACTCATTAGAAAATGTTGGTGTAGCAGAATATATTTCATCGCATATCTCAGAAAGTAGTTTGCTAAAATCTCTCTGGCTTTCTACTTTACATATCTCACCATTAAAAATCCAAGTTATATTAGATTCTCTTTTGTATAATGAGTCTATAACCAATTCATTCAGCTTAGTTATCTCGTTTTCTTTGATACTTTTTAATTCTCTTTGAGCAACGCGGTCATCGATGGTCTTTGTAATTACATAATTAATTTTTTCAATCTCTATAAGGATTTCTCTTATCTTCTCCGAGTTGTTAAAAACGACAAAAAGGATCGCCTCTTTTATTTCTCCCGAGACTGTTTTTATCTCCTCAATTTTAGGTTTATCAGCAAAAATAAGATTGATATAACCATCTGTTTCTCCTTTTGGAGTTTTCTTAATTGAATTTTCAGATAAATCAAATTCGTAAAACCTTGGGGTTCCCTTTTTTAAGAATGTTGCTTTAGCCAATGCATGAGGGAAATTAAAATATTTCTTAAGCTCTATCGCAGTATTAAAATTCTTTGTTATATGATTACCTGCGTCTATTAGAGCAAGATCAATGTCTAGATCAGTCCCTTCGAATAAAATATAACTGTCTGAAAAGTTCCGATATCTAATTATTTTCTTTTGTTCTAAGTTCTCGATTATTTCGTTTGTCTTTACAAGCCCAATAGCCCAATTGCCATAATTGGCTAAAAAATCCCCATTGATTTTCGCACCCTCTTGAGAAAAAATATTTAATAAACCAATAGTCTTGATTATTTTTGAAAAAGTATGAAATTCTTTCTCAAAAACTATTTCAGCTCTATCAAGTGCATTCCTAACGAAGGACCATTTTAAGTAATCTGGGTTATACTTTGACAATAAGAAAGAGTAAAAATTATTTACCAGATAATCATAAATATGACTCAAATTAAAATAGGGGTCTGTCGTTTGCTTCTTTTGATGTCTTGTTAAAGTTTCTAGAAATGTAAATAAAGATCTTTCATTCTGACCATATCTCTGTAATGCAATTGTTAAGATTGCTGCCGATAATGCATCCAATGGAAAAAGATTCTTTGCTAGTTCTTCTGTTAAATGGTTTTTTAATGGATACACTTTTGAATTCTCGATAACCCTAAACAGTTTATGAAAATTCGTAATAGTTTTTTCTGCTTTTACTGAATCAGAAATCCCTTTTTTTGAAAGTTTGTTTGCCGCAAGATATAACAGTTGCTCGACGGGTTCGTTGAAAACAATTTCTTTTAGCCTTCCTTTAACTTTGGCCCATTCATGCCTCTTTTTATCTTGAATGTTGTTGCCATACGTATCAATATTTTGATGAAGTGTTGTAATCAGTATGATGTTTTTATTTAAGTCATTAACATATTCTGTTAACTTCTGGAGAAAATACAATTCCTTTTCGGGTTGATTTTGAGACGCATATTCTAACGATTTCCCAAACTCATCAATAACTATTAATAGTCCTTTTGGGGTCGAGGAGATTTTATGGTAGTACGTATCAAGTGCCTCTATAACGTCTTTTTCAGCTCGTGTATTAATACTCTCCTTTATAGAATCTTCTAAGGATCGAAAATCTCCAACAATATTAATTGTCTCATATTTAGTTTTTCCATTAAATATAATGGGGGTGTTAAAGACTTTTTTGATGCCGTTAAGTTGTGATTCAAGCGCCAATAAAAACGCACTCTTACCCGTGCCAAATGAACCAACAATATAGAATGATTTGAAACCAGAAGTTATACTTTCATTCAATTGTTGTAGGACTTTTTCGGCATTGGGCGTAGTTATATAATCAAAATCTCTGCCTTGATCTCTAATAATATTAATCGAAGGGGAAAAACTATTTTTCATAATATCTCTTTAATACTTCCCACTTGTTAATGCTTTTCTTAAACTGTAATTCTCTAATCCCGGCATCATCGCTAAAAGTAATGTCTTTAAAATTTTTAGTCATCTCAGTTAGCTTATTCAACAAGCCATTGGAACTTAATGCAAACACATTTCCGGGACTATTATATCCGGTCAATAATTCTTCAAATGAAATTGATCGAGTATAATTTTCATTATTTAGGATAGAATAGAGAATAACTTCAATCGGCAATTCATCCCTATCCTTATTTACCATTTTGTACCAATCAATCTCTTCTGTATCGAATTTTTTAATTAACTCAATGATATTTAAGTCAATAAATAAACCCGTATAAATGTCTTCTATGTTTTTCGTCGACGAATTGGGTTTTAAATACATTTTTAGAAAAACAGCTATATCTCTTTTGATAGTATTATCATTATAGGTTGTATTGTTTTCTTCACATTTCCCTTTTATAAAACTTGCAAGTTGCGACTTATTAAATTCTATTTGGACTTTTCTGAATTCGTTAAAAAATATTGAATAAATTGATGCAAGGTTTTCTGCAACCAAATGGTAGTGCAATAACCAAAGCGACGTGTTATCTTCAAGATAAGGGTCAACTCCATTCTCTCCTAGAATAAAACCAGCCAATTTAGGAGCTTGATTTTCTTTCGTTGCCAAACCAAAGGAATTCATCCAATAATTGATAGACGATACCATGTTTTTCCCAACCCCCAAATCAACAACTGCGGAGGGTTCTGAAAATTTATTACCAGATAAGATAAAATCATATCCTTTTTTTAGCCATAGTGAACGGCAGTGAAAAGACTCATGTCCGGAAAAATTTAATTTATTATTCATGTATAGTTTTTAATAATTGATTGATTTATGTGAATAATTTGATTTTATATAACTATCGATTTTACCAATAGCTTTAATAATTTCATCTTCACTATTATATTTACTCAAACTAAAACGAATTGAAGAAAAGGTATCATTATCATTAAGTCCCAAAGCTTTCAACACATGTGAAGGTTTATCAGAACCCGACGAACAAGCTGACCCGTTAGACGCAATTATTCCAAGGCTTCCATTAATGATTGGTTCTATTTCTATCTCTTTAAATGTTAAGTTAGATACATTATAAGTTCTTCTATCCAATTTACCATTGACTCCAACCCAGTTGTATTTTGTCATTCCTTCTTCAAGAGTATCACGAAGGGTTTTAATTTTTTTTTCGTTTATTTCCATCTCAGAGAAGGCTAATTCTGCAGCCAGACCAAAACCTACAATTGCCGGCACATTTGAAGTTCCACCACGAAAGTTATTTTCTTGCCCACCTCCCCAAAGTAGTGGTTTCAGTTTGCTCATTCTGTTTTCACTAATGTAAATCCCCCCGATACCTTTAGGTCCGTGTATTTTATGTCCTGAAAAACACATAAAATCTACTGGACAAGCTTTTATGTTTATAGGAATTTTCCCAAATCCTTGAGTTGCGTCGGTAAAAAATAACACATCCTTTTCCTTAAGCAATTCAGAAATTTCGCCTATGTTTTGTATCACCCCAATCTCATTATTAACTAACATTACTGAAACTAAAACAGTTGTTTCTCTCAGACTTGATTTAAGTTCATTTATATTAATTAATCCTTCTTTGTCAACATTCAAGAAAGTTATGTCTACGCCTTTTCTCCTAAGATAACTACATACTTCAATCACGGCGCTATGTTCAGTTTTTACTGTAATTATATGTTTCTGGTTGCTCTGGGTAGCCTCAATTACCCCTTTAAATATTGTATTTATGGCTTCTGTTGACCCGGACGTAAAGTAAATATCTTTTTTATCAGCATTAATTACATCACCGATTCTTTTCCTTGCTAATTCGACACCTTTTTTCGCCTTTATTCCTTCAAGATGTCGGCTTGAAGCGTTGGCATAATTGTCAACAAAGAATGGAACCATCTCGTGCAAAACACGATCATCCAATCTTGTTGTAGAGTTATTATCTAAATAAATCATAATGCTTAAATTATAGAATAAAAGAAAAACGACCTTTAATAGGCTTCAAAGATAGGGGTTAAAAACGAAAAGATGAAGTTTTTTAAAATAAAACCCATCATCAAATGCTTTAAAACTTCAAATAGACAAGGTTGTTATAAATTAAGTCTTTTTAATAATGACGTCTTTTGCTTTCGTCATCAATGTTGCGTCAAAAGCCAGAGAATCTTCTTTAAACTGTTTGTCGGATTGAAATTTGGATGTGTATTCAATAATTTTTTCTATGGCTTCGAGGAGCGTCGATACTATTGCAAGATCAATTTGGCTATGCATACACAGCGTCTTGTAATACTATTTTTTTAAAAGCCGGTTTTATAGCGGGTTCATGGCAAACATCAACATCTTTCCCAAAGTGAGCTTTTATTTCATCTCTTAATTCAGATCTTTTGCCGTATAAATTATCCGCATTCTCATCAAACAAAACCAAAATATCAATATCGCTTTCTTCCGTTTGTTCGTTCCTTGCGTAAGAACCAAAAACACCTATCTTTTTAATCTTGAATTTCGATTCGAAATAGTTTTTGTTCGACTGTAAATAATTTAATATCTCGTTCTTGCCAAGCATGTTTTTATTCCTTTGTTCAAAAATATCGATTCTTCAATTGTATAGCAAGTTAAAGTTACATCCTCATTCTATTCAGATAAACAAAAAAGGCTGAGCAACAACACTCAGCCTTTTCTTTTCAATTTAATGAAGAAGATTAGTAGCGGTAATACTCCGGTTTGTATGGACCTTCAACTTTTACACCGATGTACTTTGCTTGTTCTTCGGTAAGTGTATCAAGCTCAA
>Ga0172368_10006166_pt1 | contig 13045 bp, 11 predicted proteins | sample Lak11m_FD_114540 | JGI IMG/M metagenome (GOLD analysis project Ga0172368, IMG submission 114540) | Freshwater microbial communities from Kabuno Bay, South-Kivu, Congo - kab_022012_11m | ecosystem: Environmental > Aquatic > Freshwater > Lake | place: Democratic Republic of the Congo: South-Kivu...
TAGTCTCTGCACCTTCCAACCTACTGCGATGCCTTTCGGTTGGCTTGGCTCAGGATTGCCGTACCTCTTGCGAGGGTTAGGGTTCCCTGAGTTCACCCGGTTTTCACCCCCCAGTTGCCTGGGAGGGCTGCCTCTTGACAGCCGTGCGCTCTACCATTGAGCTATGCCGGAATGGGGGGGCTTACCCGGAATTGAACCGGGACCTTCAGAGCCACAATCTAACGTGCGATCCTCTACACTATAAGCCCCACCGGACGGTCACCCCCTCCCTGAGCCAACGGCTTTCAGGAGGGGGCACCGTCCTTGACGGTGTTCTATTCAGTTTTCAAAGCACCCCCGAAACGGGGGCGGGCTCTGTGAGCCTCTGTTCGGCTGGGACGTGCGACCTTCCGGTCAACAAGCCCCTTAAGCGCCGAGAGCCGGGTCCCTCTCAGGATCCCGGCTCTCGGTGTGCTCGTCTGGTGACGGTGAGCTACATGAGAGCCGGGCCTCCGGGATCACGCGGATTGATCGCGTGGGCGGCGGCCTGGGCCATGACATGACCGGCCTGTCCGCCACACGCGACGCAACCCACGCAAGGCTTCAGCCTTGCTGGTTTCCGTTCGATGCTGGTGAACCTGACGGTCATCAATTCGCTCCTGGGGAGGTGCTTCACCTACCCTCGTCGTTCACACCGTAGACCTTCCCCGAGAGGAAGTCAACCCCCTTTTACGGGGGGCACCGAAAAAAGTTCCCGGTCCCTGACCCTACTACGCCTCTGGGGAAAATTTTGAGCCCCCTCAGGAGCTATTCCTTACCGGCGGCGATCAGAAATTCGGCTTGCTCGGTCATGGGGGCTCGCCACCCGATGGCTCCGGCACCCCCGGTCTGGACATTGTTGTGGGACCAGTCATCACCATCGGACCCGTTGTTCTGGACGTACCAGAAGTGCTTCTTGTCGGGCTCTACAACGACCCAGGACCCGCCGCCGTAGGCGATGCCGTTGGAGTCCAAGAAGATGGACGTACCTGTAAGGTGGTGGCTCCCTGCCGGTCGGGTGCCCGTCGCATAAGCCAGTTCCCGAAGTTCCTTCCGGGCCTTCGTCTTGTTGTGGGCGATCTCCGCCCTCAGGCGGGCTTCCTCTCGAACACGCTCACAGATTTTCGGGTCCTTGTGCTCCACAACCCAGCGGTCCTCGTCCTCGTCATTGAAGTCGAGGATCAACCAACCTTCCCCAGCCGCAACCATCCCCCCGCAACGGCGGCAGGGGGCCGGACGCTTGTTCTCTCGCTTGGGGGCCGGTGCCTTCAGGGCTTCGGACTCCTTAGCAGCCAACTGTTCCGAGATACTATCCGCCGCAGCGAAGAACTTGTGGAAGGCAGCTTCGGTCTCTTCCTGTGCCCAGACGAACCAAAACTTGGAGGTCCCGTCGAACGAAGGCTTGGCAAAGGCTTTCTGGATGTCGCCCTTGTAGTCAAAGGATTTCGGACCCCGGAACACGACCTGCCCGGATGGGCGGTAAGTTCCGTCAAGACCACGCCAGGACTTGAAGGGTGAGAACATCCGCTTGATGGTCTCCAGGTGCTGGTGCATCCTGGGGACGTAGGCTTCCAACACGGCCAGCAAGGTGGACAACCTGGTAGGTTCCGCCTGCGTCAAGTTCACCTTCCCCACTCCCATACGCACCGGGATGCCTGCTTTTCGGAGATCCTCCTCCAACCCAGTCAGGTGCCCCTCGAAGATCAGGTCATGCGTTGACGTGACAGCGACTCTGATCCCCACAACGGCCAACTCCGCCTTCAGTGCCAAGATGTGGTCGGCCACATCCTTGACCTCGGGAGAGACCGTGGGGGCAGCAGGTGGACTTACAGGGGCAGTGGGGCGGAGGTAGGACGCCATCAACTCGTCAAACTTCTTCCGCTTGATGGGGGTCAAGTCCGTGGTCTTGATCCGCCAGGACCGATCCATCCCCTGATAGCGGAACCCCCAGGTCTTCAGCTTGGGGTAGATCGCAGACATCTCATCGTAGGAGCCCCTGACGATGATGACTCCCTCCATCTCTTGAACGCTGATCATGTTTCGCACCCTCCTGCACCTACCAGAGAGGATAGTCGGAATACCATCTGGCTAGTGGACCATTTTCATCGAGGGCCAGGATCCCACAGGGGTATCCCCACCACCATCGGAAACGAACGTCACCGTGAGCACCTCCAGCCGGAGACATCCCTGGGCACGGCCCTCCCAGTAGGAGTCCCCCGAGGAGGTAGCCCGGAGTTCCAGGGGGATAGGCCCACCCCCCTGAAGAACGTCCCCATCTGAGATCCCGTGGTCGAGGCTGTAGGCAGCCCAGTTCAGCAATTCCTCCCCAGCGGCGGTGACCCACCAGGCAGGGACATCCCGGATCTCCAACTCGGGGAGCCCCAACTTGGCGAGCCCGTTCGAGTGGACCCAGAACCGAGCCCCCGTCGTGAGACGGCGTTCCCCTCCCGTTCCATTCCCGATCTGAAGCGTCTCGGGCTCCGGGGTGAGGGTGAGCCGAACATGCTGACGGATAAGGCTCCTTGTCTGCTCGATCTCGGCATCTTCTTCGGCAGCGTTCAGGGTGCCGATGGCTTGGACCGTCTCCATGCTTACCCCCAGGCGGGTCGCTACGGTCTCCAGCACCTTGTCGAGCCAGTCCAGTCCCATGCCCTCGCTGTCCTCATCGAACAGAGCAGACCAGATAGGCGTCTCACAGACCTCATCGATCCATGCACCGCCTTGGAGGGACAAGGGCAGGAAGGCGTTGTCCAGGACGAACACGTCGGTGTTCCTGGGCGGGAACCCGTTGTAGACCGCCCGGATGAAGGAGGCGGTGTCCACCTCCAAGATCTCGAAGGACCCTCGAACACCTACGGGGAGGAACTTGGGATCCTTGGCAGCAGCTTTGGCATCCTCCCGCCTGGTGTAGGCGAACGGGCCGATGCACCGCCAATTGACCTCATCCCCCTCCCGACCATGCCGGATGTAGGAGACCTCGTCCGTCCCCCTGGCGACGATCAGCCAGACGCTAGGGTTCATCCATCCCCTCCGGTTTCTGAGAGGGCTGGGGCTTCTTGTAGGGGATCTCGGTGAGTGCGAAGGCCACGACCTCGTAGTCCGGGACCGTAGTGGGGGTGAAATGGCCTCGGAACAGCCGGTCCACCTGATCCTTCTGCCAACAATGCCACGCCTTGACCGGCTCGGCGATCCAAGCAGACCGTTGTACCTGACCGCATCTGACTTTGGACCCACGCCAGTAGAGGCCCGTGGCCTTGTCCCGAATCAGGTAGAGGGTATTGCTCACGATGCCATGCCTCCTAGTCGATGGTCATCGACCAGATCGCCTTGGGGTTGGCCTCCCAGGACTTGCAGCGGCGGATCTCGTACCAGCCCTCGGTGAGTCCCGAGATATGGTCGTGCTCCGGGTGAGTAACCTTCAGCCCGCTCGGGGCGAACACATACCCCAGCCGGTTCTGGGGGGTCTTGGCTGCCGACCGATACAGGGTCAGTGCCACGTCAGGGTTGAGGCTCCGAAGGGCATGGCTCTCGAACGTCAACACCGGGGCGATCTGGGTCTCGGGTTCGACCTTTGCCTTGGCAGCGATGGGGTCGTGGTTCACCCGGAGGAAGATGAGGTCCCCCTGCTGTGCCGTGATGTCCGATGCCGGGATGTTGCCCGCCATGTACTGGTAGCACGCCTCGATGAGTTCGCAGGCAGGGGTCTTGACCCCGTCCTTCGACCGACAGGGGCGGACCCGGTGGAAGTGGACCCAGGTCGTGGTCAAGGGGAAGCTGTCTCCGTTCCGATTCGGAGCCGTGTGCCCCTGGCGACGCTCGAAGATGATGAGGAACGTCGGGTAGCCCCGAGCCGTGTCCGTCCCCGTCAGGGTGTAGTAGCACAGCCCGTAGTCATCCCGACCGTTGAGCTTGGGTTCCAGGTCCCGCAGGACCATGCCCCCACTCTCCGGGTCGGTGAACCCTTCCTCGAAGATGTAGAAGTGCCGGGAGTAGCACCACTGGGTCCGGACCCCAGACACTGACACAGCAACGTAGGGGACCTCGACGATGCCCTTCTCGTTGTCGGCGACCGGGGTGAAGGCGGACCGACGCTTCTGGGTGCCGTTCCCGTTGGCTCCTTCGGAGTCATCCATCTCCAGTTCCCACTGGCTCTGAACGAACTTCGGCGTGGCCTTCCACTTCTGCCCTCTCCCACGGGGAGCGTGCTGATCGAGGTACTGGCAGATGCGGAACAGGAACATGAGGTACGGCGTGATGTCCCGCTCGTAGGTCGTCCGTCCCGAGGCGTTCCGGGCGATCTCGTAGATGGTCTCTGCCCACCCAGGCTGCCCGAGAGCCCGCTCCCAGAGGGCGAACTCCCGATTGATCGGCTGACCTGCCTGCCCCCGCTCCGGCGGCTGGTTGAACACCCCGATGGGGACATGCCCCCCCTCAATGGCAGCCCGGAGCAAGGGGTACTTGCCCGCCATGACCCCCAAGCCATCCGCCTGACCCCCAAGGGTCGTCTGCTTGCGGAAGTCCTTGGCTGCCTCCATCGTCTGGATCTTGTCCACGGCTCCGGGGAGATTCTCACAGATGGCTCGTTTGGTCGGGAGCCCGGCCTTCATCGCGGGCTTGTAGGACTCCCACTCACCCGTCCCTTGGGGAGCACGCTCACGGGCACCCCGAATCGCCGCCAGAAGCTGGTCGTAGTCCGACCCCACCGCTTCGAGCAGGGCTGCCAGAAGATGGTTGTTTTTCCGACCCCCCGTCGTTACGGCGTCATGCAGCCATCGGAAAAAGGTCCAGTCGAGGGGGGCTTCCTTCTGGAGCCGGTCGAGGTTCCGGGCAATGCTCTTCCGCTTGTAGACGGAGGCGAGCCCGTCCATAGGGGTCTGGGAGTCGTTGTGCCACTCCGCCAGGAACATCGTCCAGAGGGCATCCTTCCCGCCCTCGATCTCGGAGTGGTTCAGGTGCCGGAACAGAACCTCCAAGGGGGAAGAGCCCTGCGGGGTCATCTGGAAGTGTTCCGTCACCTGGGACTTGAATCCGAAGGTGTCCAGGGACACCACGAGGGTCACCCCAGAGAGGGTGACCTTCCCGATGACGGGGGGGCGGAACCGGAACTCGTACTGAAAGACCTGACCGTCTTGGAAGGTGAGTTCCACGTCCAGGTAGACGAAGAGACGCTTCTCGGGGGACTTGGGGTTGAATTGGTAGCCCTGCTGGTAATGGTTCCCGGGAAGGTAGCAGTCCTCCTGGGTGATGCTCTCCCGATGCCTGTTGTAGCCGAAGGTCCCACCCCACCCTAGGTTGCCCCAGACGTACTCCTGGGTCACGATCTTCGTGTGACCCGGACCGAGGACCTTCACCTGAACGATCTCCGAGGGATCCCTCGGGTTCAACAAGTTACGAGGGTAGTGCCACCCGAAGTCGTTATCCGAGTCAGGTCCGATGAAGACGTGATCCTTGTAGGACACCACCCTGAGTACCAGTCCGCATCCCAGAGGGATGGTCCCTATGTCTAGGGGGTCCTTGAAGTCGTAGCCTGGGATTGGGATAAGGTGCCCAAGGTACTGGCTATGGTGGTTGATCGGCTGGGCCAGGTGAACGTTGATCTTGGACATCGGGGTGAACCTCCTTCGCACCCCTACTACGCTCTGGGGGGTGAAGTTGAGCCCCCTCTTTTCGGGGCTCAAATCAGCGAACTTGCCCGTAGTAGGGGCAAGGCCCACGGCCCCAAGCGAACCAGATGAGCGTCACCTTTACCGTTTCCAATGCCCCCCGAACCGAGGTACCCTGCCCCTACTGCCAAGAGGAGTGGGTGGATTACCCCGAGGGCAACGGTCGGGGCGGCAAGTGCGACCACTTCTGCCCCGGGTTCTACTGGGAGTCCGCGTCCCCCAGGGTCAACTACGCCAACGGGAACGCGGCGGCGATCCTCCGCCTCCTGGGCTTCCGGGAAGAGGTCCTGTGCGGGTCCTGCTCCGCCGCCGACCTCCGGCAGCGGATCCTCCGGGCACGAAACGCCGACCGCTCCGCCCTCGTCCGTGAGGCGGAGTTCACCCCCGGCGGTCACGCGGGGGTGAAAGTCTCCCGTGAGGGCAACGTCCTGTCCGCCCAGCGGATGGGTGCAGCCCTCTACGACGGTGCGAACACCGACGCGGACACCCTCCGGCGGATCGCAGGGCTGGAGAACCTGGCCCTCTGGGCTCAGGAGAACGGCTACTCCGAGATCACCTGGGGCTAGGGCTCAATCCCGGCTCCTAGTCCGTAGTACAAGCGTGGAGAGCACCCCCAAGCGTAAGGTGCCCCAAGGAGACAGAGGATGCAGACGGCTGCTGTGGAACGAGAGGTGGTGAGTTCGGGCTCGATGACGAAGGCTGCCTTCGGCATCAGCCAGGCTCATGCCGCCCACATCATGGGCATCTTGCGGTCCACCCTCTACACGAGGAAGGCGCTCGCGGTCCTGCGGGAGTACAGCGCCAACGCCTGGGACGAACACCGGCAGGCAGGCATGGGGGACAAGCCCATCAAGGTCTCCCTGCCCACCGTCTTCCGTCCAACCCTCAAGATCCGTGACTTTGGGCGGGGGTTGTCGGAACATGACGTGCTCCACATCTATACCCAGTACGGGGAGAGCACGAAGCGAGGCACCAACGACGCCTCCGGCATGTTGGGCATCGGGTGCAAGAGCGGGTTCGCCTACTCCGACAGTTTCACCGTCACCTCCTGGCACGCCGGAATGAAGTCCATCTACATCGCCGTCCTCGACAAGTCCAACCAGGGCGAGATGCAGAAGGTCATGGAGGAACCTTGCGGGGATGAGACCGGCATCGAGATCCAGATCGCCGTCAAGCCCCGAGACGTGGAGGAGTTCCAGAAGGAAGCCCGTGCCCTGTTCCGGTACTTCAACCCCCGCCCGGACATCAACCTGGAACTCCCCGACCTGCCCAAGGGAATGCCCTCCGGCTTCGTCAACGACGCACAGGATGGGGACAAGTCCTGGGTCGCAGTCATGGGCTGCATCCCCTACAAGTTGGACATCGAGCAGTTGAAGGAGCCCCTGACTGAAGCCGGGCTGTGGGAAGGACTCGGTCGTCTCGGCGGTGGAGCGTACCTCCCAATGGGGTCCGTCGAGTTCAGCGCCAGCCGTGAGGAACTCCAGTACACCGAGGTCACCATCAAGGCTCTGGTCGCCCACCTCAAGCAACTGATGGACGACTACGTCAACGACGCCCTCCAGGTCATCACCCGTGAGGATGTCGGAGGCTGGCACCGCCGCGCCAAGGCGACCTTCCTCCACCGGACTCTGAAGTTCACACTCCCCAAGGAGTACCAACCCTGGCTCGATGAGCACGTTGCCCTCGTCAACAAGACCAAGGGAGCCGCCTACAAGACCTTCCACCTGGTAACCGACGACAAGTGCCGCACGACAGCCATCGCCGTCCGCACGAACGTCGCCATCCTCATCAAGGATGACCCCCGGGATCTCAAGGGCTGGCACTTCCAGCACGGGTCCGATGTCCTGGCTGTCCCCAGCGAGGGCTGCACCTACGACCAGGTCAAGGCTGAGATCGAGCAACTCCTCATCGACTCCGACCTCGTGGGCCTCCCCATCGCCAAGCTGACCTCCCGAGCGTACTGGTCGGCGTACTCCCGGAACGGTCGCCGTAGGACCCAAGACCCGGTAAACCCCAAGCACCTCGCTCGGACCTTCATCCTCAAGACGATGTTCCACGACAGGGACCGGAACTCCGACAACTGGGAGCTTCTCCCCAAGCCCCCCACGGACGACCACCTGTACCTGGTTCTGGAAGAGTTCAGCCCCAAGGGTTTCACCCTGAATCAACTGGAGCAGGACTTCCAGGTCTTTCTGCACTACAAGGTGCCCGTGCCGGTCATCTACGGGTACAAGCACACCCTCAATCGCCCGTTCAAGGCCGAATTCGTCACCAACGGCACCCCGTACATGACGTGGCGTGCCAAGGCGATGCTTGACCTCATCACCGACGAGATCAAGGACCAACTGCGGGAGAAGGCATGGTCCGAGGTGTTCAGCGGCGTCTCCTACCGAGAGGGGAGGGAGTTCCCATCCGAACTCCCGGGCCTCGTGAAGTCCCTGGAGCAGGACCTGGGTCCCAAGCACAAGGTCACCCGGTACTTCGGACGCTACCTGGAAGCCCACGGGAAGGTGAAGTCGGTCCCCTACTCGGAGTATTCCTTCACCGCCGCTCTCGCCAAGGCAGCCGGGTACTCCTCCAAGAGGGACGGTCCCGCCGAGTGGCTGAACCGCATCCACCGGGCGTACCCGATGACCCAGGTGTGCATCCCCGATGCCTCCCAGATGTTCCTGTTCCGCAAGACGCACCACTACCAGAGGCTGGTAGAGTACATTCAACAGCAAGACAAGCTCGCCGGGGGCTCAAACGAGCAACCCCAAGCGTAGTAAGGACAGATTGGACCAAGGAGCCAACATGAAGATCCCGTTCACACTGACCAACGACACCGTGACCGTATTCATCGACGGGGAACCCCGTGCGGTCACCAAGGGCTCGCCCAACTACGAGTCCGTCCGCAAGGCCGTCTTCGATGAGGACTGGGACGCCATCCCCAAGCTCCTCACCGTAGAGGGTGCCGTGGAAGCCTGGGCGAACCAGCCCACGTCCTCGGAAACCGGGACGACCGTGATCAACAAGGCCAACAAGGCCCCGAAGGTCACCGTCACCGAGACCGCCATGCTGGTGGACGGCGAGCCCCTCCCCGCGGAACTCCACAACCGGGCTCTCAAGATGATGACCAAGAACGAGAGCGCCGAGCCCCTGTTCAACTTCTGGCGGCGTCTCAAGCGGAACCCCAACAAGCGGTCCGTGGACCAGTTGTGGGGCTTCCTCCAGCACACCGGCATCCCCATCCAGCCGGACGGGACCTTCCTCGCCTACAAGGGGGTCCGCAACGACTTCCGCGACTCCTACACCGGGAAGTTCGACAACTCCCCCGGCAAGACCGTCAAGATGGCCCGGAGCAAGATCAGCACCGACCCCGCCCAGACCTGCCACGTCGGCCTGCACGTCGGGGCTCTGAGCTACGCCCGGACCTTCGCCGCCACGACCATCATCGTCCGCGTGGACCCCGAGCACGTCTGCTGCGTCCCCAACGACTACAACGCCAGCAAGATGCGGGTCTGCGAGTACACCGTGATGGGGCTCTACGGCAGCGAGATGCCCTCCACCACCTTCCAGGCGGACGCCCCCGTCCAGACGGATGAACCCAAGCCCGTGGTCGATGCAAAGCAGAAGCAGGTCCCCTGCCCCCCGGCAACCGGGACCCCCTGGGACGACTTCAACGCCATGACGCCCGAGGTACTGGCAAACCAGTCCCTGGACGACCTGAGGAAGTACGCCCGCTACAACTGCCTCATCGCCGGAGCGTCCAAGCTCCCCGGCGGAAAGGACACCCTGCTCGCCAAGATCCAGGAAGCCCTCTCCGCCGCCAAGCCGACCGGGGCGCCGGAGCCGGTCGAGACCGCCCCCCTCCCCGATGGGGTGGAGGCCGCCGTCTCCCTCCCCCGCACCGGAACCGAGTGGGACGCCCTCAACGGCATGAACAGCCTCCAACTCCTGGAGCAGCCCCTCGACGCCCTGAGGAAGTACGCCACCTACAACTGCCTCATCGTCGGGGCCTCCAAGATCCCCGGAGGCAAGATGAACCTCGTCACCCGCATCCTCGAAGTCCGGGGCGACGCCGAGAAGCACGTCTAGGACAATGACCCCCAACCCCACCAGGGCACGCCTGCGGCGTGCGGACCTGGACGCCATCGTCCAAGTCCTCACCGCCAAAGGGCTCAAAGTCCACACCCGGAAAGGAACCCGGATCGATGTCTACAAGCCAGACAACCGAGAATACATCTGCGGCTTCACCTGGCACAAAGGCACCAAGACCTCCCCAAGTCGCTGGACCTTCGACATCGCCCTGGCAGACATCTTCTCCCAACGAGACCTCCGCTCCGCCCTGACCGAACTCCAACGAGTCCAAGACCTCCGCACCCAAGCCGAAGTCGCCTGGTCCGAATACCTGGAGTCCAAGTCCGAGAATCGATGGTCCGCCTACCTCAGCTTCATCGCCGCCATCTTCACCCGTGCCCCCGTGCCCCGAGAAGGAGACTAGAACATGCTCGACCCTAAAACCGCCGGAGAAGCCAAGTTCATCGACCAGATGACCCGAAAGCTCATGGTCACCTGGTGCCACCAAGCCATCGCCAACCCCTCAGCACCCATGTCCTTCCACCCCGACCACCAGACCTACAAGGACTACGCCACCAAAAAGGGATGGCTCTCCAGCAAGGACGGCTGGCCCCTCGCCGCTGGCTGGTCAACCGCCGCCGCATTCCTCAAGCGGTAGGGGAACACCATGCCAGACTTCAGCATCCACACCCTCTGGGACCACCCGGACATGATCCGAGAAGTCAAGAAGCCCGTGGACTACCCCAAAGGTGCCCACTTCCAGATCCATGTCCTGGAGGAGGTCCGACCCTACTCGGGCTGGGAGGCTGAAAGCGGACCCTCAAACCCCCAGGTCTACTGGAGGATCTTCGCCTGTCCCGGAGGGGCAACCAACAAAGCCCTCTGGTCCCAACTCGTCATGGCGTACTACGCCGACATCCACAAGCCCAAAGGCCGGTCTTTCTCAGAACCCATGCAACTGCTCGCCTTCGAGGTCACCACCACCGTCGAACCCGTCATGCACCTCAGGAACACCTGACCCCATGCCCTACATCTACCTCTCAGTAGACATCGAAACCGATGGCCCCATCCCAGGGGAGTTCTCCATGATCTCCCTCGGTGCCGCTGCCTTCCTGCAAGATGGTTCTTCGTCAACCCCATTCGCAACATTCGAGATCAACATCACACCCATCCCAGGCGCCAAGACCGATCCCAAGACCATGTCCTGGTGGAATACACAACCCGAAGCATGGTCCCATATCCACCAGGAACCTATCCGAGAACCCGCCGATGCCATGCAAGCCTTCGCCTCATGGATCGAGTCCCTTCCCGGTTGTATGAATTCTCCCCCAGGACTAACAACCCCAGGAACATTCTTCGTAGGACCTACCAAGATCATCTTCGTCGGATACCCAGCAACCTTCGACCACATGTTCGTCTACTGGTACTGGGTCAAGTTCCTCGGCACGGCTCCACCTTTCGGATTCCAAGTCCTACGCCTCCGCCAAGCTCAACCTCCCCTTCCCACAAACCACCAAGCGGAACATGCCCAAGACATGGTTCACCGGCTCCCCAAAGCACACCCACACCCCGCTCCAAGACGCCATCGGTCAAGGCGTCCTCTTCCTCAACATGCTCCGCCTGCCCGCACGGTAATATATCCCCCAGGAGACCACGACAATGACCTGGAAGACCATCACCCTCCCCAAGACCGTCTACTTCCCCACCCTAAGCTCTGACGGCACCTTCAAGAACTCAGGGCTCCGTATCGATCCCAGCCAAACCCTGGAGATCCTCCAAGGCTCCAACCGCATCCGAGTAGACGGCGCCGAACACCAACTCCTCATCGCCGTCGCCTCCCTCCGACTCGATGAAAACAACCGCCTCATCCTCGACGCCCCAGCACCCCCAGTCGCCTCCCTCGCCTCCGGCGGCGGACGTGCCTATGTCGGAGGCATCGGATTCGCCAGAGGCGAAGCCAGAGGCGAAGCCAGAGCCGCCGCCGGATACAATGTCCAAGACGACTGGCCCGTAGGTGCCCCAAAGGACCTCGACTCCGATCTCGAAGAGGTCGCCAGCTTCGACCCCAAAGCCACATCCCCAGAAGACCCCATCGACAACAAGGTCTTCCACGAGGAACGCCTCACCCGAACCGTCACCCTCAAAGACGGAACCACCGCCGAAGTCCTCATCGACCCCTCATCAGGACACATCGCCTCCAACCCCTTCCGTACCTACGCCGGTCCAGGACTCAACCCCAAAGCAGCCATGCAACTGCAAGCCGAACAACGCTACAGTGCCAAAATCGTCGCAGGTGCCGGTGCCCAGGGGCAAGGGCAACCCCAACCCGCCCCCAAGCAACCCCCTCCCGACCCACAGCCCCAACCTGCCCCCCTAGAGAACCCCCAAGGCGCCTCAACCGGCAACATCCACCTGGATGGCTTCCTCACCCTCTTCCTCGGCTCCAAAGGCTTCCCCGTAGGTCAAGCCACCCTGCTACGTAGCAACGTAGACTTGTGGACCCCCCCAGCCATCAAAGCTGAAACCCTCGAACAAGCCTTCGTCAAAATCCACACCACACCCCCAGGACAAATCGTCCTCGTTGACGTGTCGAACCGACCCGTCAACGAACTCGCCGAATTCCTACCACCCCTCCTCCAAGCCATCTCAGGTGCCGGAGCGGCTGCACTCGCCCTGGTGATCCTCTGCTCAGACCCCATCCTCCACCCCCTGCTCGACTACCTCCTCCCCCACCACATCAACGTCCAGCAAGTCACCGACCAGTTCCTCACCGCCTCCCTCCCCAAAGCCCACGGTAGGCCCGTCGCTACCCACGAGGTCAAGGCTGTCACCTTCCCTGCTACGCAGTAGCAGTAGCAGTAGCAGTAGCAGGGACACGTAGCAGAACCACGAGGCCCCTCCGACCCCCCGTTGCCAAAACTCAATCCGAAAATTCCTCAGACCAACTACAGCCCGATCTCTACCTGGAACTTCGACCTGAAAAACTTGGTCGAGCGGTTTCTCACCCCCAGAGAATCACTACTTCAGGCCCCGGAGAAACTCCCAGGCCACTACTTCCCATTCTCGAAGTAACAGCCGGTTACTTTCAGGGTGCCGGAAGCAAACCCTGCCATGCCCGGAGAGGCAGGGGCAGGGTCGGCAGAGACGACCTCCGAGGGTCCTCTGGCCCACAGCCACTACCCGTTGACCAAAACTCGATGCCATTTTGTACGCAGGTTCAATTCGCAGATCACGCCCCCTTAGGGACCCTAAGGGGGTTTTTCAAACGGTTTGCAGATATCAACCAAAAAAGCGGTTGACAAGCA